>Ga0208386_1000248_pt1 | contig 16244 bp, 15 predicted proteins | sample CryBogCBH16Oct07_FD_185510 | JGI IMG/M metagenome (GOLD analysis project Ga0208386, IMG submission 185510) | Freshwater microbial communities from Crystal Bog, Wisconsin, USA - CBH16Oct07 (SPAdes) | ecosystem: Environmental > Aquatic > Freshwater > Lake | place: Crystal Bog, Wisconsin, USA...
CCTGTGGCTCAACATATATCTGCTCAGCGTAGGCAGCCAGCATGCTACCAAAGTTCACAATCCTGATCAAGCTGCTTATAACGTGCTGCTGGGATTAGAACCATATAAGAGCATCACTAAGTTTAGCATGAGCGAGGATGGTTGGGCATGCCAGGCTGGTACCAGCTATGATCCAGCCAAGATGCATACCTTCAAACCGCACTTGCTCGAACCTCAACCAAAGTGGGATGGCAGTCATGCTACTACTAGCAATGGTATGCAGCATTTCATATTGCACCAATACGATCGCATACCAGAATGGAAACCCATAGTTGAGGCACGATATGCAGGTTAATTTACAGGAACTTTATCAAGGTGTTGACACCATGCTTAATAGATTAGGTGTCCCGCATTTCAATCCTGGAAGAAGCATAGTAACCAGCGTGTATGGTAAAGAGATTGCCAGCGGCTATGTGCTGATGCGTGAATTGATACTACAAGAAGTTAAACTACCTATCGAGATATTCCATCGCAAAGATGAGATCACTCCGCAGCAAGCAGCTATATTGCGCAGCCCAGCGTTCGATCAGATCACAGTTACTGAGATACAGGGCCATGCTAAAGATTTCACTACCATATACGGCACCAAGGCAGGGTGGAGTACCAAGATTTATGCACTCTGGGAAAGCCAATATGCAGAGAATCTATGGTTGGATGCCGACAGCTTTCCCATAAGAAATCCCGAATTCCTGTTTGATGATCAAGAATATCAAGACAAAGGCAGCTTATTCTGGCGAGATGTATTCAGCACCGATCGTGCCAATCGCTATCACGACGAAGCACCAATGTGGCGCATATTCAACGTGAATCCCAACGACGGCGAGCCATTTGAGACAGGACAGCTTTTATTCAATAAAGCACAATCCTGGGCCGAGATGAACTTGGTGAAACATTATGCAGACAACTGCGAAGTCTATTATCATTTTGGGGGAGACGCTGAAACTTTCCGCATGGCCTGGCAACATCTCGATCTGCGCAATGGCAGGAGACCAAGCTACATCAATTATCAAGCGGATCCAAAAGTTCCGTATGGCTTCATACCGTTTGGACCTTTCCACAAGGGTAATGCCAATCAGTACAAGAAGTGGGGCGGTGGCACTGTGATGGTACAACGTGACAGAAATGGCAATGAGCTTTTCAATCACCGCAACATGGAAAAGTTTACAGTTGGCAATAATCCAGTCTATCATGACATCACTAATGAACTGCGGTATCACCAACACATAGAAGATCTGAGGCGCTTAGTATGATAGATCCAGTTACCACTGTAAAGTTTCCAAATACTTGGCCTATCAAGCGAGAGCCTGCTCGTCTACCAGAACAGCGCATAGATTATTGCGGCGGTATGAAGTTTAATGACAACTTTGATTGGGATAACTTGTGGTATGATTGTGTGCAGCTCAATGAGCATCAGACCATACTGATAGGTCCTCCTATCTATGATGCTAAGAATTGGTTCAAAGATCATGCTGGGTTTGGCGATAGCGATAACAACCTCCTAAATTACCAATTCTACGATCTAGATCGCGTGAGCTATACAGTGATACAAACTCGCAAGTTAGATAGCCATATCGTGCTGTTGAGCAAAGATACAAATCCTTTACCAATTGAAGTAAACCATAACGATGGATACTTTAACAGTCACAAGGTCATGGTCACTCTTCAGAAGGATAATCCAATAGAATGGATTGAACAATGGATGGATTATCACTATCGTGTACACGGCATAGACGGATTTCTAATCTACGATAACAGCAGTACCAAATACACAGTTGGTGAGATGGATCACCGTCTCAGCAGAGATTATCTCAAGCTCAAGATAGTACCATGGCCTTATCCATATGGTCCGCAAGGAAGCGATTATGCGCCGTGGGACAGTGATTATGGTCAGTATTGCATGTTGGAGCATGCGAAGTATCGCTATCTCAGCAATACCAGCATGGTTCTCAACAATGACATAGATGAGCTAATAGTGACCAAAGGTCCTAGTTTGGAACAGATACGAACGCAGCTTGATCAAGGCCCGCAGCATTGTTTGTACTATCTAGGCAAATGGATTGAACCGCATGATGTGCCCAACAACAAGGGCGCATATGAGCTTCCATTTGAATCTCGCAGGTTTAGAGACTACTGCTGCATAGATGATAATAACAAGCGCGGCATAGGCAACAAATGGATGTTAGTTCCGCAAAAATGCATGCAGTATCAATGGCGAGTTCATCAAATATCTGGACCAGCTGGTCAGAGTGCTGACCTTTATTATGCGCATTATCTAGCCATGAACACTAACTGGAGCTGGCCTAGAGACAAGTTTGAAGGCGATGTTGCCAATTTACAACCCGAGCCTTGGTTACATACTGCACTGCAGAAGATAGAGGTATACAAGTAAATACATCATGACCGTTTATCACATGCACCATATAATACCAAAACACATGGGCGGCACAGACGATCCGTCAAATTTGATAAAGTTAACCATAGAAGAGCATGCTCTAGCTCACAAAAAACTGTGGGAAGAACACGGAAAGGTTGAAGATCATATAGCCTACAGAATGTTATCTGGACAGATTACCGTAGCCGAAGCCACCAAACTAATACAGAAAAAACCAAAATCAGAAGAACACAAACGTAAATTGCGCGAAAGTAATATTGCTGCAAAAAGCACGGAAGAATATAAAGCACTTGCTAGTACAAGAGCAAAACAACAACATGCAAATGGTCCATCTGGTTTTTCTGGGCACACACATACTTTAGAAACGAGACTTAAAGTTGGGGCAGCACACAAAGGCAAAAAAATTACAGAAGAAACTAGACAAAAATTACGCGAAACATGCGGTCGTCCTGGTCCAAAGAATGGCATGTGGGGCATTACTAGACCAAGAGTATTATGCCCGCATTGTAATAGAGATGTAGATCCTGCAAATGCATCTCGGTGGCATTTTGACAAATGTAAGGAAAAGATTGATGTCTAAACTATTATTTGTCGTTCATAGGTATGCCCCGTATCCAGGCGGAAGTGAATACTATACAGCTGCCATGGCCGAAGAAGCTTTGCGCAGAGGGCACGAGGTAGCAGTATTTGCTGGCGAACACCAAGGCGATTACAACGGTGTAAAAGTTACTAGTGATCCTCAAATATTAGGTTGGCCCTGGGATCTCATAGTGGTACACGGGGGAGATGTAGGTCTACAAAACTTTGTGTTAAGCAACGCCTCACGGATACCAAGTCCCATATTGTACATGCTGATATTGCCTAGCAACAGCGATGTATGCGTAACAGCACTCAAAGAGTGTGCGTATCTAGGCTGGAGCACACCAGACGACATCAATCACATACGCAAGCACGGACAGAACGATAAAGCCAAACGTGTGCGCCATGGTATCAAACTAAACGAAAGCTTGGGCAAACCAGGATTCAAAACCAAATATGGTATTGATAAACGCATGTTTCTCAGCTGCGGCGGATATTGGCCCAACAAGAAGATGCGCGAACTAGCAGAAGTATTCAAGCAAGCAGAGCTAGAAGATGCTGTGCTAGTAACATGTGGTTATGACAATCGTATGGATCTCATGCCTGCTGCTAGCGATAACATTATCCCTTTATTGATAGATGACAAAGCAGATGTTCTCAGTGCTATATCAGAAGCAGACTGCTATCTCATGCACAGCAATCAAGAAGGGTTTGGGTTGGTCATACTGGAAAGCATGCTTAACGAGACACCGTGGATATCTCGGCAGATAGCAGGTGCTGCTATGTTGAACAAGTTTGGAAAGACATACCAAACAGATGGCCAGCTGATCAACTTGCTAAAGAACTTTGACGCAAGTGCTTATGATATATCGGCTGCGAAGCAACATGTTTTAGATAACCATACCATCCGTAGCACAGTGGATGATATCGAGCAAGTTATAAAAGAGAAATCTTGATCACTATGCTCTGCTTGTCTTTCCAACTGAAGCTTGGTTTGATATAGAACTTATCATAATTAGAATCAAATTCATCTGTGTCAGAGACATATAGGTAATCCAATGTTGTTGGATTCACGAACAATATGCCAGTGAAGTGCTCAATCATCTTGTAATAATCAAATTGGAAAAGCATCCACTGGCGTATGAATTCATTTACATCAAAAGAACCGTCACTGGATATAACATCAACTATCCTATCGCGTTGCTCAGGTGTGCTGCTTACGTAAAGGCTATGCAGAGTCCAATCTAACAATGGTTTTATCTTGTTACCATGACCGCTCTTCACTGCTTCTTGGAAGATACGGCTGAGTTCGGTTAGTCCCTTATAATTCCAATTATAGTAATTAGGATCGTCTGATAATTCGCGATCAGGAACTAATGCCTGTAGCTTGATGAGATATTCTTTGAAGGTACCTATGGTGCTGCCGTATCCCTTGTGGCCCACCAATCTAGCATCGTATGATTTTACTTCAGCTGTGATATCGCCTACTTGGACATCCCCTACAGCAGCCTTCTTGGCTCCGTTTGTAAACAGTATTACAAACATTTCTCCTTTACCAGCAGGATTGCTCCCTATCTTAGGCGCCCAATTCATAATGGGGTTTTTAATGTCTTGATATATGGGATCATCATATTCTAGGATGTTGTTAAAATTACCCAATCCACCTTTGAAAATACTAGAGGCGCTTAATATCCCATGTTTGACTAACTTATCAAGGAATTTAAGTTTATCTACAAAGCTGCCGTGTGCGTCAATGATGATGTTATCAAAATGCTGATTAGCTTCGCTGGGCAAATCTTTTTCATCAAATAGCTTATTGGTACGCTCACTGATAGCATGCGACCAAACCTTAGCCATCACCTTATCAAAGGCAGCACGATCATCGCTCTGCATCTGTTTCAGCTGAGAAAAGAACTTTGCGTCATCATAATCGTATTCCTCATCAATTGGCTGTGCTAAACGAGGATCTTTCTTCTTCCTAAGCTCTGGTGGTTTTTCAGCATGTTCAACATCGCGCTTAGCAGCTGCCGCTGCTTTATGAGATTTTTCAGCGTCGTGTTGAGTCTTAAACGCACGAGTTATAGCATGTTTGAGACGAGAAGTTGAATGAGCAGCCAACCACTCGAGATCTTCGTCAGCTACTTCAAATTCTCTAAGAAATTCTTTGGCTCTCATGCTGCGTCACCTGGCAAATTTATGATACCTTTCGCAGCAGATTCTCTGGCCTGAGCAAGCTTGGCATCTCGTTCTGGGTCGTCCTTTAGTGCTCGTAATATGCTTTTTACTGAATTGAGATCGTCTGCAGTAGCATCTGGATTGAGCAACACCTTGGCCACTGTATCTCGATCTCTGGCTACTTCAGTGTTACCTTCTCTGGTCATCAGCTTGCCAGTAAACGCATCAAACTTGAGACCCAGTGCTTTACCTATGCTGTTCATCAATATGAAAATATCGCTGCCTTTGAATTCTGGATCATCATACATACCACGAGGGCCATGTTGATGATAAGGAGCTACTGCACCAACGTCATCTATGACCATGTAATCTACTTGCGCAGTACCGCCATCAAATGGTATACCAACATGCACATTGCGACCGCTCATCTTGGCATCATAGCCTTTTTGCTGCAGGTATTCTTCCAATGCCTTCTTAGCAGACTTCACTGGATCTTTCTGGCTTACGGTCTTGAAGTGCTTGACCAAATCGCTGGCTTCTATCATGAGATCAATATCGCCCGGAGGTACTTTCTTAAAACCAGCTGATCCTATGTCTTTAGCTAGATTTACACGCAGCACTGGGGGTAAAAGTTGTATGGCATCATCAACAACTTTAGATACCTTATCAAGAGGAACAGCAGATGCGTTTGGTATAGCATTGCCACCTTCGGTTACAATTTCTCGCCAGCGCATCAGGACCTCAATAATTGAATTGTTTTACAGATTGCGAAGATGACGTGGATTCTGCAATCAAATCGTTTTGTATGGCTATTGGATCAATAGAGTTGTACACCCAACTGATAACCATGTCTTGTGTGACATTTTCAAAAGGCACGAAATTTTCAATATTAGGTGATCCTAACTGAACAGCGTCACTCATCTTATAGGTGCTACCGTCATCGCCATACAACGTGCACCACCAATGTATTTGATTGATTGCATCAGTAAAGTTTTCATCGCTGTAAACATTGGCTGGACCAAACTGCCAATCAAACCTCATACCCATGCTCCTTTTGACAACGTATATTTATGGTTCTAATATTGTTTGGTTGATAGTTATGGTAAAGGCATGATATGACTAAAAACGAGATGGCTATTTGCATAGATTTTTGGTCTGATCCTTCTAAGAAAACTCCAGATTGGGTAGTAAACACCGTAGACTTCATACGCAATCGCCAAGAAATTGATACCGTAGTCCTAGCAACTTACGATGTTGGATTAGAAGCTGAAAATCGCGATGACCTAGAATGGTATACAAACAGAGATATCGTCTTTAACAATGACATGCCAATACCTGTTAGATGGACTCATAAGAAGCATCAAGCAGCTGTGCGTTTTACCCCTTGGCATCCTTGGGTATCACCAAAGGAAACATACAAGCATCTATTGTTGGCAGATTTCCCAGGGAAATATAAGATTGCCATGCACTGGTGGTATCAGCTTGAATACTACCTCAAGCTACACCCACACATAGATACCATATGGGTATTTGGTTGCGGATTCAACAAGTGCTGCAGGACCAGAGAGTTAGGATGGCAACATGGCCCAAAACTCACTGGATTAAAATGGCTTACCAACTCCGAATGTGTATGTGATCCAGATTGGTTAGATAGATTAGATAACTGGATGCATGACCACGATACCATATATAAGCATGTTTTTTATAGAGACGCATAATAACAGAAAACCCGGGATTGCTCCCGGGTTTTCCTTTCTCGTAGCTCTAAATCTATTAGAGGAACTTGAGGTGTGCTGTGTTGATCGAAATACCAGCGAGGTAGTCAGCTGCGTTACCCAAGCTGCTTGCCGTGTTGGTAAGCTCTAGGTAGCCATAACGTGACATGAAGCTGACGACTGGCTCGAAGGTATTCGGATCAATGATAACGCCTGAAGACGTTAGCGGAACGTATGGGCAGTAATAAGCTGCTGCATCAATTTCGCCTGGACCCTTATAACCAACGAGAACGTTGGTAGCATCACTTGCATACTGGTTTACGTAAACGCGCATGCTGTTGTTCAAAGTACCAACGAACTTGGTGTTGGTTGGAGCTTCAAACGTGCCTTCCGTGGTACGTGCAAACGCAGAAGTCGTTGCAGACTGTAGGATGGTGAGAGCGGTTGGGCTCACAACAACCCAGTTACCTGCGCCACGACGTGTACGTGCAGCGATCAAGTTAGCAGCACGGTTGATGAGGATCGCAAGAGCTGCGTGTTCGTCACCAACGAATGTTGCTGTACCAGAAACTGCAGCCTGATCGTAGGTCAGTGTAGTACCTGCGAGAGCGAGCAAGGAGGTCAAGATCTCCTGGTCGATTTCAGCGGTAATTTCCTGAGCCAGAGCGGCCATAATTTCTGCTTCGATGTCAATGCCCTGCTGTGCCTGTGCATCCTGTGCAGCTTCAAAGGTCCAACGAGCGCTGAGCTTGCGGGTCTTTGCTTCCACAACTTCCTTGAGGATCTGGATGTTCAAGCGCTTACCAGCCACGCCTTCGAGGACGCTTACCGGTGCAGCTGCTGGAGCAGTGCTGTTGCCGTTACCAGAGTAGAACGCAGCTATCTGGAATGGGCTAAGTGCTTCTGTGTTAGCTGCAACTGGTGTCGGTGAACCGAACGTGTCAGCATAACGAACGCGCAACGTGTGGATCTGACCAACTGGGCCAGTCATAGGCTGCACGCCAATGATTTCGTTCGCGATAACCGTAGGCATAACGCGACGAATAACTGGGAGGATCACCTTGTTGAGAGTAGCAACGTTACCTGCAGACGTGCTGCCTGGTGTTGCACTTTCAAAAAGTATTCCGGACTTGCTCTGCAGGTCCTTCTTGGTGTTCTCAAGGACAACTTCCATTACCTTCTTGCGATTGCCTGAGAGACCTTCGCAGAGTGCGGTCTTGGTAGCCGACCAATGAGTTTTAAATAGATTCTTGCTCATAGTTTTGGCTTCCTTTTACTTGTTAATGCCTGCGAGATAGAGAATTTGACCAATGTCTTGGTTATCTTCTTTCACCGCTTCTGACAGCTTGTTTGGCCTGTCACCCGTGAATGCCACGGACTTATTTGTAGCGTTCTCAGAAAGTTGCTTCCTGACAGCACTGGTTGCTTCACCGTTCATCACGGTTGGGAGATAACGGTTGAAGGCTTCCTTAAGATTTGTCGTCTTAATGTCCTGCAACATTTCTTCCATGATTGCCTTCTTATCGCGTGCTAGAGGTGCCAGGAGCTCGCTCATGGTCTCAAGCCTTGTGGTGCGATCTTGGGCAGCCTTGATCTGCGCAGCAGCAGATTCAACAAGCTTTTGCTTCTCAGTGATCTGCTTCTTTGCTTCGTCAATGCGTGACTGGCTTTCTGCCAGCTGCCTCTGCAGCTTCTTGACTTCGCTGCCTTCTGACAGGTAGCTAGCCATGTATTCGCTTGCAACGGCTTCGAAGATCCTACGACCAAAATTGTTCTCGCGAGCAACCTTGATGTCGTCCCTCCACTGCACCAGTTCCTTGCGGATGACTTCGTTCAACGTCTTGTCTAGAGTTGAAGTTGCCTTGCTGAGGAATGCTGCCTTGGTTTCGTTGATCTTCTGTTTACCCTCAGCAGCTAACTTGGCGCGCTGCTCGATGAGAGCTTTCTTATCAGTCTCGAATTCTGCAATCTCTTCTGAAAGCTTCTTGACTACGAAACCTTCTAGCTTGCTGATGCGATCCTGCGTTGACTTCCTTGCGCTTTCGCGGATGGCTTCAACTTCTGCTGCCATCTTCTTGCGCTGCGATTCTAGCGTCTTCCTATCGGAGACGAACTCTGCCACTTCTGTCTTAAGCTGCTTTGCAACAAATGCGTTAAGCAGTTTTACATGTTCAGCTACCTTGGCTTCTGCGATACGCTTAGCTGCTAGAGTTTCACGGCTGAGCTTGCTCTTCTGTGCTATAAGAGCAGCGCGGTCTTCTGCGAACTCTTCTAATTCAGCACGTATTGTGTCGCTCATCATGTTGTCCATTGCCTCAACAAGCTGTTGCTTGTCGTTGGCATAGCGTGCAGCATAATCTTCCTGCAGTTGGGCCTCGGCTTGCTTGATCTTAGCTTGGAATGCTTCTTGGAGCGCAGACTTGACCTCAGGGCCAAGCACTTCGTTCTCAAGGAGCTCTTCTAGTTTCGTTGTCATTCAACCGACTCCTTATCTCAGTTTCAACTCGTCAACCCAATTAAGCAGTACCTTGGTAAGATGCTGTTGTGCACCTTTATCATGGCGAACTGCTTCAGCGAGTTCGTGAGTTCGGTATCCGTGTTTGCGATTCATGATTGCCTCGTACATAGGCACGGGGTAAGCATTAGGCGCACTTGGCTTTGCGACGATATCAACTGTGAGCATGTCAAAGTCGCTAACTTCGCCGTTATCGTCTACGTTTCCTGAACCGCGGCTGCTAACACCAAGCTTGATGCCGCTTTGCAGTAGTGTGCGGACGATCTCACCGCAAGGAGTTGGCAATACTTGTAGCTTGCCGTATCCATTGGCTCCATCCATCCACATTTCAGTAATCTTGTGGCTAACGCGGTCAAGATGTATCTGGAGCTCCTGTGGGTGATCACACTCACCAAGCACTCCGCTATCCTGCCTGATTGACTCGTTCAGAGACTCTACCGCTTTACGTATCTCATTCACGGGATATACGCGACCGTTATGGTTGCGCAAACCACCTTGTATGAAAATGCCTTTCATGTAGACATTCTTTGGTTGGCCCTCGCCAGCCGATTCAGTAATGACTTCGGCTTTCGCAGTGTCGTAAGCGAGGTGTTCAACTAGGATATTTTCTTTCATGACACTACCTTTGGTATTTTGGTGTGATATTTAGTGACAGATTTATTAAACTGTTCTAAATAGGTATTTTTTGTAAGAAAATACCGCAGGAAAGATTCCTGCGGTATTTTGATATCATATCAGCAGTGTCAATTACTTGCGCGGAGCGTGAGTAAGTGGGCTGGTTTGGTTGCCCTTGCCAAAAGTCTTATCGGTTGTGTCAAGTGCGCTCTTGCTGTCTTCCTTAGCACCGTACTTGCCACTCTGCTCGTTTTCCATGCCTTCGGTGTCAGTCTTACGCTGATTGGTCTTTGGGAGGATTGGGAGCTTGTCGCTCTTTGGAGCTGCTTGCAGAGCATAACCGTCTGCCTTAGGACCTGTTCCGGTCTTGATCGGAGCAGCACCAAAGCGTGTTGTCTGGCTTGGAGGAACTGGACTGTCTTGCTTGGTGTCAGCATCCTTAGGGCTGAACTTGCCAGCGCCAACTTCACCCTTGGTAGGTATCGTAACCTTTTCAAGCTCAACTGCTTCAGCGAGATCGTCGAAGTCTTCTTCGGTGAACATTTCGTCCATCTCTTCTTCGCCTTCTTCTTCGCCTTCTTCATCAGCTTCTTCGCTGCCCATATCGTCCATAGCGTTTTCAGCGTCTTCTGCGCCTTCGAGGCGTTCAAACTCTGCCTTTAGATCTGCAAGTGCAGTCTCGAGGTCGCCCATGGTGTCTTCGATGTCGCCCATGACATCTGCTTCACCAGCTTGCATGTCCATTTCTGCATCGTCAGTAGCTGCCATAGCGTCGCCGAGATCGTCTTCAGCATCGGCCATGTCCATGTCAGCATCAGCTGCCATCATCATGTCTTCGTCTTCGCCCATGATCTCTTCGCTCTCGATCTCATTGCTGAGTTCTTCGATCTCTTTGCTGTGATGCATCATGTCGTGACGCAGTTGCTTGCCTTCGTCGCCGCCAAGCATTTCTTCGTCCATTTCTTCTGCGCTCATGAGTTCTTCATGGATAGCACGTGCCTTTTCAATGAAAACCTGATGAAGCAGGTCTTTTGCCTTAGCTTCGTCGCCAGCGACGAGATGCTCTAGGACTTGTTCTAGCTTGCTCTTAGCCATAGTCTTGGTCTCCTGTTGTTGTAAGATTTGGTACAGACTCGGCAGTATTTAATATCTGCTAACGAATCCAGTGAAATATAGGTGTAAAATTACGATTCTGTGACAGACAGCAGCATTAGTAAACTTTTTGTATCCAAACGCAGCCGGTTAGATCGGATCCAGTTAGATTCTGTGTAACCACTGTGCCGCCGCCATTTGGTATCACCACGCTTTGTCCGTTGGCGATAAACCATCCAGTTGGTATGGTTGCACCAGTTGGCAGTGCAATGATGCCGTTTGTAGGCATTGGATTATCAAGGAACGTGGTTGTTATTATGATGTTGCTGTTGCCGTGGAAGATATTACTACCACCAACCACACCGTTGATTATGATGTTTGAACCAAAGCTGAGGCTGTTGGCTACACCATTAACAGGACTTGGTACGTATCCCAGCGCATTGTTGATGTCGTTAGCATTGAGCAGCTGACCACTAGTCACTATGCCATTGCTACCGACCACAACGTTCTGATAATATCCTGCAGGAACCACATTGGTCAATGCTAAAGGCATAACCACATTGCTGCTACCATTGAAGCTAACTCTAGCATTTGCACTACCGGTTACGGTGATAGTCATGTTGCTAGCAAACGCATTAGCTGTTCTAGCTGTGCCCCAGAACTGCAGTCCATTAGAGTCAGTAGCTAGAGTTATACCAGCTCCTAATCCCTGCGGGAATCTGCTGCTCATAGCATAATAACTGTCGTCAATGAGCACGCTTGCCGGCAAAACTGCCTGCGCCAGTGGTACCAAGCTCACAGCATATATGATCTGGCTATCTGCTAATGTTAATGCTACTGCCTGACCTGATATGCTTACAGTAGCAGTACCAGCTGCTCCATCATAAGGAGGAGTGAGCACCTTCCACTGCACACCGTTGTAATATTTAATAGATCCAGAAATGGTATCATACCACATTTGTCCTATCAGGGGACTTATTGGTGCAGTATTGCTAGCAAAAGTCTGCAATAGTTCTACGAAATTTTGGTTGATATACAGACCAAAGTTTACGGAATTGGCCCCAACTAATGCCAGGCTTGTGCTAGTAGTGTCAACGGTACCGTCTTGTACGACTATGTTACCTTGGCTAGCAGCAGATTGTTGATATGGTATGTAAAAGGTCATAGGCCGGGAGCTCCGCCTTCTTCTGCAGGTGCGTATTGAATTTCCAAGTGATCCGCATGTACTAGATCTTCAAGGGCTTTAGCAGCACGCATCTTTTTAAGCTTGTTCAGCTGAAACAGAGTCAAACGTGCACGACGAGTGTCATGCAGATGTGCAGGAGTGAACTTGTCATCCTGAGGGGAATAATACGCACCTTCTATCTCATCTGCTCTCATGTATCTTGCTCCTACCTCAATATTTATGGTGTCTATTAGCCACCTAGTATTCCGCCGCCAGGTGGTGCCGGTGCCGGAGCTTCTGGTCCTGCTTCGCCGCCACCTTCGCCACCCTCTGCAGGTGGTACACCTTCTGCACCTTCTGGTGCTTCCCCTTCTGGTGCAGGTGTCTCAGATTCTGGACGCAAACCTATGGCATTCATGCCAGGTGGTTCAGACGCAGATGAAGTACCAGTCTTGGTCTTAACCTTCTTTGCGTTCTCTTCTCGCCACATCTCTTCGTTGCGAGATATGTCATCTTGGCTCCAACCAAGATAACGCTCAAGAGCAAAGCGCTTGCTAACGTATTTGGTAGCTTCAGTGCCCATGAGCGTGCTAAACAGGTTGATCTGTTCAGCATCCATACCCATCCTGCGATATTCACCAAAGCTCTGAGGTGGGAAGAACTGCAATTCAAAAAGGCTGCTCTGTATCTCAATGCCACGATGCTTGAGGAACAGCTTGAATTCCTTATCTAGCACAGGGCTCATGAGGTTTTGTAAGCGCTCGCAATACTTGGTAAAGCGATATTCCTGCACGAATGCAGTACCCATCTTACCATCATTGTAGGTAGCTGTGCCATCATCTGGTCCAGTTGGCAGATAGCTGCTGGGAACCCCAAGACCTCTGATCATCTTGTTGTTGAAATATTTCAAATCGTCAATCTGACCGAGATTCTCACCTGCATTGAGAGTATCAATGCGCGTGCCCTTGCCTTCTGCGTTGGTAGCAAGGAAGAAATCTTCGTTGATGCTGATTGGATTATAAGCAGCATCAATCACGCTTGTACCACCACCTGTCCTGTTTGGGATACGGCGTTGATATATTTCGTTCTTGATGCGTTCAACATACTGCATAGCGCGAGGACCGCTCAGCGATCCAACGTCAATGTAGAACACACGACGTTCCGGAGCACGCACGATGCGATAGATCAATATGCAGTCTTCAAGCAGATCTTTCTGCTTGTAAACCTTGTAGATGCTCTCTAGTATGCTGGTACCAAAAGGCCATTGGTTGTCCATGCCTTCTGACAAGCTGAGATGCACTACGTGTGTTGCATCAACTGCTGTGTCGTTTGGCAAGTTATCAAACCTGCTCTGGCGGCTACCTGGGCTGTTGGCTAGACCGTAGTTGATGGTACCAGCACCTGCAGCAGGATTGCCACTGCGAGGATATCCGCCGGGGAAGCTGTACTGATCGTGCACCAGCATGTTGGTACCAACCAAGCTTGTCAGATTGAAATCTATGTCACGTATGACGTATTGCTCAACGCTCTTGCCCTTGTCTTCGTTGACTATTATCTTCTCGACCTTGGTTGGATCGATCCATATCAGCTTGAAGGTCTCTGGGTCGCGCACATATATCTGATCGCCATACTTGATCACGTTACGGAACATGCGCCATAGGCGTTGGCGCCACTTGTTCAAGCTGCTCCACTGCTGCAGCGTCTCTGTGAGCAGTTTGATCTCAGTTTCGCTCAGCTTGCCTTTGTAGCTGAGCTGAAATGGCTCGTCATCCTTGTCAAAACTCTGCGTGCTGAAATCGCTGATGGTATCCAACGCACGGCTGATCTCACTGTCCAAATCCATCTGTTCATATTGAACATAACGTTCTATACGGTTAGGGGCACCGCTGTACACTTCTGGTAGATAGCTGTTGTACTTTGATGCACTGCCTGGTTTGGCATCACCATCGCTGTTCCACTGCTCCATGCGTTGCTGCATGCGAGCCTGAGTTGGAACTGCGCTGAAATATTTCTTCCAAGATGCCATGCGGATAATGCCTCTGTATCGTTAGGATATTTATAGTATGCTGTGTATTGGATCTCTAGATCAACTTAATGCACTACACCACTAATGCTATTAAACCCGTCACTCATTACGCGAACCTGCCTGTCCTCGACGGACAACAATGCATTCATGGTATCGTTCAGCTGTCCCAACATGTCCATCATCTGTTGATGCTTTTGATCTGGAGAAATGTGTGCAATCTTTGCTGCTGCGGTCTGAACACCGGGTGTAGGTGCAGCTGCAGCTGCAGGTTCTGGTGCGCTGCTGCCAAACAGCGAACCAAACAGTCCTGGACTATTAGCACTAGACTGCTTGTTGATGAGATCAGTTAGCCCTACTAGATTAGCCAGTGCTTCTGCATTCAATGGCTGGTTAAAAGCTTCAACTAGATAGGTATACGCATCAGCAAAACCTGTTATCCTGCTAGCAAACAAGGGTATGTTGTCAGTGCTCTCACCCAGCTTGACCAACTGCGTGACGAAATCTTGATTACCAAACAACCACTTGCCAATGCTGGTGAAAACACCGTCGCCAGCAAAGATCTCCTTGAGCTTGTCAAAGCTAGCCATGGCTTGCGGATCAATCACGCTGTTGTTGATAGCTGCTATGCTCTTTGGATACGCAGCAGCAAACGCAGCCATAGCATCGCTGCCTTTCTGCAGAGGTTCAGCTATCTCACCAAATCGTGCCAGTTTGGTGATTGGATCGGCGCCAAAGAAGCTGGCTATACCACTGGCCAAGCTACCCCATACACTGGCTACTTCGCCTACGCCCATGGCTATGAGGCCTGCACCTATCTTGATCATACCCATGCCGGTCTTTTCCAGCTTGTCACCGTCGATGTCTGTGAAGGCCTTTAGCCCTTCGGCCAGCTTGGGCATGGCAGCGCCCATGATCCATGTAGCACCTGCTATACCTGCGCCTATCAATCCTATAGATATTCCCAGCGCGCCGGCACCTAAAACCATAGCGCCAGCTACCTGCGGAGTGCCAATAGCTGCTAAACCCTTGCCTAGCCCTTCTATCAAACCACCAAGCAAACCTCCTACAGCGCCACCTAGACCTTTGCCTATGTTAGCTATAGTTGTCATGAGGCTACCACTGACCTTGCTGATAGTTTCAGCAACACCGGTTATGGTATCGGACAGTGCTGTGCCAAAACCCTTAAGGCTTTCTACAAGCTTGCCAGTACCACCTATCATGTTACCGACGCCACCTGTACCTCCTGCGCCTAGTCCACCAAACAGCCGTCCAACACCTGGTAATCTACCCATGACTTTTGACAGCATGCCGCCGCCAACTGATGCTAGTGCAGTAAACATCTTGCCTAGCAATCTCTTGATCAGTGGACCACCAAACAGTATTCCAAGTACAGCGCCAACAGATGTAGCAATCTGCACAGTGTCACCTGCTGCACTATCTCCTTTGGTACCACCCGATGTATCAAATCCAAAATAACCTGCAATGCTTTTAGCCACAGATGCTATGGTATCTCCAAGCCACGTGATGGGGTATAGCACATAATCCGTGATGTACGCAGTGAATTTAGCCAGAGCGCTAACTGCCTTAACCAATCCGCTGATTAGATATGCTAGAGGTTTAGCAATTGGTGCTAGCACGCTTGCTGCGAATTGATTGATGGCTTGGTTCAGCTCGTTGAAGCTTGAACTGATCATCTGTTGTGCTTGCTTGATGCGCTCACCATCTTCTGGCACAGGCATGGTGTTCAGCAGATCTTGGTTTCTCTGACTGATGTTCCTGCTCTGCACAGCAATGCCAGATGCTAGATTGACCTGTTCCGCTAGAGGTCCGCCCATCTTGGTAAACAGCGTACGATCCTTAGCAAATGCCTGCGAACCGGCGCCAATCTGTTCTATGAAGTTATCCATAGCACCCTTGTTACCCTGAACTGT
>Ga0208386_1000258_pt1 | contig 15709 bp, 14 predicted proteins | sample CryBogCBH16Oct07_FD_185510 | JGI IMG/M metagenome (GOLD analysis project Ga0208386, IMG submission 185510) | Freshwater microbial communities from Crystal Bog, Wisconsin, USA - CBH16Oct07 (SPAdes) | ecosystem: Environmental > Aquatic > Freshwater > Lake | place: Crystal Bog, Wisconsin, USA...
GGGCGACGGTCTTGTCTGGCGTATCCGAAGTAAGGGATCACTGCGGTTATGTGGCTTGCTGATGCTCGTTTTAGAGCATCAATCATAATCATCAATTCCATCAAATTGTCATTCGTTGGCGCGCAGGTCGACTGAATCACAACGACGTTTTTACCGCGGACGTTTTCCTGAATTTCAACCTGAATTTCACCATCTGAGAAGCGACCGACAAAGGCCTTTCCGAGGGGAAGATTGAGTTCTTTAGCGACAGCTTGAGCTAAAACGGGATTTGCATTACCGGTGAATAGAGTCAGTAAATCAGCGTTCATAGGGGCGGACATGGGCTATTTGAGAATTTTTGGCGTGGGTCGAATGGGTGTCTTTTAGTCGCATCTTCAGTTGTTGGCAGGGGAAGAAGGATTCGAACCTTCGCATGCTGGAATCAAAATCCAGTGCCTTAACCAGCTTGGCGATTCCCCTACAGGTCAATCTGAAGAGATCAAATTGTAAGCGGGATTTTTATTTAGCCCCCGAACAATTCGACCTACCCATCCTTTTGGAAGATTTTGCAAAAGATTTTCTAGTTTTGCGGTATCTGTTTTGGCCGCTAAGGCTGTAAATACGCTACTTCCAGAGCCAGACATACGAGGCTCCGAATTCGGTAATGCCACGCTAATCCAATCTAATGCTTGCTTCACTTCAGGACATATCTGTATCGCTACTGCCTGACAATCGTTCGAATGATTTGACAATGGCGATGCAAGAAAGCCATCTATTGTAATCGGAGCGTGATCTCGGGTCAATTGAGGGTCTAGAAAAATACTAGCAGTGGCTATGCCCTTGTTGGGAAAAATAACCAAGAAATCTCGATTTTCCAAGGCAATACCTTGTATTTGCTCGCCAATTCCTTCTACAAAGGCGTTATGGCCAAAGATGAAAAAGGGGACATCAGCCCCGAGTCGTAAGCCTAACTGACTAAGGCTCGCCATATCTAAATGGAGATTCCAAAGCTGGTTCAGACCGATCAGTGTCGAGGCGGCATCTGAGGAGCCGCCGCCAAGGCCAGCCCCCATGGGAATCTCTTTTTGCAGATGAATTTCAACGCCACTAGAAACCTTGCTAAATTCTTTGAGAAGCTTTGCAGCACGAACCACTAAATCTTGCTCTGGCGGCACGCCAGGAATTGGGTTACTCCGACGCACTTCATTTTCGGGGATGGTTTTAAGGGTGACCGTGTCACACCAATCGATCAGTTGGAAAGCTGATTGAAGGAGGTGATAACCATCGGGTCGACGTCCAACAATATGTAGGAAAAGATTGAGCTTTGCTGGGCAACTCAGCTCCAATATGGCTTGCTTTACCTCAGTCATTCGGGTTGTCAAATACTAAGCGAATATCAATCGACCCAATATTGGAGCTACGAGTCATGACGAGTTTTTCGAGATGATTGGATTTGCCCCAGTTGTAGTTTAGAGTCCAGCCGTCTTGAATAATCTTGCTGACCTGACCTTTTGTGTTCCTTTCGACACTGGCATTGCCGCCAGGACGTACTTCGCCGCGTAGCCAGTTTGAAAGACCACGTGCGGGTAGTGGCAAGCCTAACGCATTCTGAAGCAATGTGTCGGCATCAATCGCAGTAATCGTTTCACCATTGCGTTCAAGTGTTGCCTCACCAGGTGTAATGGTGATTTTGGCAATCGAGCCACCAACAGGGTTACGAATTTCTAAAATGTCTTTGAGTGCGTCCTGAGTTAAGGTAAATCCGCCAGATCCACCTTGATTTTGGCTGTCAGTGAGGCCAGTGATTTTGACCGCAAAACGACCATCCCATAAGCCTTTAGGGGTCTGTACTGCAAGTGACCAGTCTGGTTTTAAACGCTTTAGAGTCTCTTTCAGCGTGGCGTTATTCGCATCGAGTTTTTGCCCCTGACGCCATACATCTTCAGCCTCAGCGGTGCGCTTCATCGTCCAGAGTACTTCGCCTAAATGTGCCGCAATATCTGCTTCAGGTTTCTGTGTGAATGCCTGTTGCAGCTGCTCTATGGCAAGTGCATTTTTACCTAAGCGAAAGTTAACCCACCCAAGGCTATCTAAGATGAAACCATCACGTGGCGAGAGCTGGTGCGCTTTATTGATCAGCGTAAATGCTTCAGGTAATTTGAGATTGCGATCTGCAAGCGAATAACCCAATGCATTGAGAGAGTTCACATCGTTAGGGTTCTTGCGCAAAATTTGACGCAATACTTTTTCCATTGCATCCATATGCCCAGATTTTTCAGCTGACATGGCGTAGGTATACAAAAGATTGGGATCTTTTGGTTCAGGCTTTACTGCTGAAACGATTTCATAAAAAGCTTGCAAAGCTTGCGTTTCATCATTGGCCTTGCCTAGCAAGGATTGCAATTGCAATAAGGTATTTTCCCTTTGCACTAGGGTTTGTTGATTGAGAAGATCGATTGTTGGCTGAACTAGATCTGGCCAGCGCTGACTTAATGCCAGCAAAGTAATCAGCACTTCTTTTGGCTTAGTCTCAGATGGTGGGGCGAGGTTATCCCAGAGTTGAGTCGCTTGTAGCGCTAAATCAGGCGATCCGGCGGTGATCGCAATTTCCATAGCCCGCTGTGCCAAACGGGGATCTCGGTACTGCCGAGCCATCTCCATATAGGTGTTGTATGCCAAGCCTGCTTCACCACGCTGCAAGGCGATCTCCGAGGCAAGGACTTCAAATACCCCTTCGCTGGTATCTGGACGACTAGTCTGCGCAACAGAAAGGGTTGGCAAGCATGTTCCAGCACCTAGTATTGTTGCGATGAATAAACCCTGAAAATATGGCTTAAGCGTAAATTTGGTCATAAGCACATTCTAATCCGCGAATCTACAATCTATCTATGCCAGAACTTCCAGAAGTAGAGGTCACCAGACTTGGGATTCAACCACACCTTCAAGGGCGCAAAGTGAGCGCTGTTCAGGTCATTGATGGCCGTCTTCGTTGGCCGGTCCCCGGTAATTTAACCCAAATACTTCCAGGCCAGAAAGTAAACTCCATCAAACGTCGTGGTAAATATCTGCTACTTGAGATGGAGGCTGGCTATTTACTACTGCACCTAGGTATGACTGGTACATTGCGAGTGCTCCCCAGTAGTGATCCACTCAAAATACATGATCGTGTGACATTTGAATTTGGAAAGCTCAGCTTGCGCTTACATGACCCCCGCAAATTTGGCGCAGTACTATGGCATCCCAAATCAAAAGGTCCCATCGAGAACTATCCATTGCTACTCAAATTAGGAGTAGAGCCTTTCTCCCCAGAGTTTTCAGGAGAGCTTGGTGCCGAGGTTTTGTATCAACATTCGCGAGGTCGTAGCGTTGCTGTGAAGCAATTTTTATTAGCGGGTCAAGCCGTGGTGGGTGTTGGCAACATCTACTGCTCAGAAAGCTTGTTCGAGGCTGGCATACACCCTGCAAAAGCGGCGGGTAAGTTAACTCGGCCTCAGTGCGCTCGTCTAGCCACTGCAGTGAGATTGATTTTGAAGCGAGCCATTGATGCCGGTGGCAGCACCTTGAAAGACTTCGTCAATAGTGAAGGTGACCCAGGCCACTTCATGGTGCAAACGAAAGTCTATGATCGAAAAGATCAACCATGCAAAGTGTGTAAGACGTCCATTAAGCAAATTGTCCAAGGTCAGCGCTCCACGTATTTTTGTGCGCAATGTCAGAAGCGTTGATATGACTTTGATCAAAGCCTTTTCGAAAAAACTTATTACTTGGCATGGGGTAGATGGTCGTCAAGGTTTGCCTTGGCAGAATAATCGCGATCCTTATGCGGTGTGGGTTTCAGAAATCATGTTGCAACAAACACAGGTTGCTACGGTCTTGGAACGTTACCCACGTTTTATGAAACGATTTCCAATGGTAAAGAGATTGGCTGCAGCTGATATTGATGAAGTTCTAGCTGAATGGGCCGGACTAGGCTACTACTCAAGAGCCCGAAATTTACACGCTTGCGCAAAGCAAGTCATGGAGCAATTTTCTGGCAAGTTTCCAAGTGATCCCGTCTTACTGGAGCAGCTCAAAGGTATTGGGCGCTCTACCGCAGGCGCAATTACTGCATTTGCCTTTCATGAGCGTGCACCGATCTTGGATGCTAATGTGAAACGCATCCTCGCACGTTTATTTTGTATCGATGGCGCATTGCAAGATAAAAAAGTGAATGAGCAGTTATGGGATTTAGCGAGTTCACTTCTCCCCACCAAGCCCCAAGATATGCCAATCTATACCCAAGCGTTAATGGATTTTGGAGCGACTTGGTGTACTCCTCGCAAGCCGGTATGTTTGACCGGTGAGAGAAAGTGTCCTTTCGCAAAAGAATGTCAGGCTAACTTAAGTGATCAGGTTCTGTTATTTCCGCAAAAGACCATTAGAGCAAAATCACCTGAATTTGATTGCGACATGCTACTACTGCGCCATGGTAATCAGGTCTTATTACAAAAGCGACCGAACAGTGCAATTTGGGGCGGTCTATGGTGTTTGCCAGAGTCTGCTTGGGTAGCTAAATCAAAAGCCAGGAAAATAGGTGTCACTCCGAAGCTAGAAGATTTAATAGCGCTAACTTTGCCTTATGAGAAAGCGAGCTCCTTGCTAACGCTTTGTAAACAAGTTGAGTGCGGAGAAAATATTAAACATATCTTTACCCACAGACGTTTATGGATACAAATTTGGAATGTTCAAACAAGCAAAGCATATGCATTCGCAAGTGGGGATTTAAAGTGGGTGCCCATGGCTAAGTTAGGTCAATATGGCTTGCCTCAACCAATCAAACTGCTTTTACAGGGATTGAGTCTAGCTCGCGGTGACGATCTAAAAAATTAATCTGTAATTCGGCAAGTTTTTTTTGTGAATGAAAGTATTCGCTAATACGATTTACAAGATATACCGATCGATGTTGTCCGCCAGTACAGCCAATAGCAATCGTTAGGTAGCTCCGGCCATCGGCAATGTAATGGGGCAACCACTTTTCAATAAATTGAATGATGTCGCTTTCCATGCGAATGACTTCTGGAATATTTTCCAGAAATTCGATGATGGGTTTATCGTTGCCAGTGAATGGACGTAAAACCTTGTCATAGTGAGGATTTGGGAGGCAGCGTGCATCAAAAACTAAATCGGCATCACTTGGAACACCCTTTTTAAAGCCGAATGATTCAAAGACAACCGTTAAGCCTAATGGCTTGTCTTTAAGTAAATCCTGAATCCAAGAGCGCAGTGCGTGAGCTGTCAGGTTGCTAGTATCAATACTGTGCGCTTGTGCTCGCAAAGGCTCTAGTAAATTTCGCTCTTTATCGATGGCCTCAATCAACGTTGTCGATTGAGATTGTTTGGTGTTGGCTGAAAGAGGGTGGCGTCTTCGAGTCTCTGAAAAGCGCTGGACTAAGGTCTCTGTATTGGCATTGAGGAAAACAACCCTGACCTGATGTTGGCGGCGTAAGTTCTCCAAAATGAGTGGGAGTTGAGCAATTGACTCGCCGCGACGTGCATCGATTGCTACTGCGACTTGCTCACTCTCTAGAGTGCTAATGAGACTTTCAAGCAAAGTGACTGGTAAGTTATCCACACAATCATAGCCAGCATCTTCAAAGGCTCTCAGTGCAACTGATTTACCTGAGCCCGAGATTCCGGTAATCAGATTAATTTGCATATTACAGAAGACGCCCTTGAGTCTTGCTTGATTCAGCCTCTGTATTCATTTGAATGCGCTGACGCTCAATAAACTCTTTAAGAGTATCGATACCCCGTAATTGCAAGATCGTATTACGGACAGCTGCTTCAACGAGAACTGCCAAGTTGCGCCCCGCAGCCACTTGAATTTTTACCGTCCGAATTGGAATGCCCAATACATCAATATGTTGCGCTTCCAGTGGAAGGCGTTCAAATTCACCATCGTTCCGGCGCACCAACTGCACGATCAAACGCAGTTTTAGTTTGCGACGTACTGCAGTCTCGCCAAAGATCGTCCGAATATCTAACAGACCTAGGCCGCGCACTTCTAGGAGGTTGCGCAAAATGACTGGGCAACGACCTTCAATATAGTCTGGTCCCAGGCGAGCAAAGTCAACTGCATCATCAGCCACTAGACCATGGCCACGGGAGATTAATTCAAGACCTAATTCGCTTTTACCTAGCCCAGATTCACCGGTTAATAAAACGCCAAGGCCCAAGATATCCATAAAGACGCCATGCATGGTGATCTGAGGAGCCCCAATTTTTGTCAGATAGGTGCGTAGGTGATCAATCACCTCGGCCGCAGAAACGGCAGTAGTGAATAAGGGAGTTGATGAGCGCTGGCAAAAAAGTTGCAGGTCAGCATCAGCTGTCTTTCCATCGGCAACAATTACGCAGGGAGGTGTTTTAGAGATGAGGCTGGAGATTTGCTCTTGCCGCTGCTTCGGCTCCAATGCTGCGTGGTAATCGACTTCTTGTTCACCAAAAATCTGGATGCGACTAGGGTGAATCAGGTTTAAGTGCCCCACTAAATCTGAGCTCGCAGCAGCAGCTTTCACAGCTTCTGCGGGGAATGTACGGTCTGCACCTTCTAAGCCGCCGATCCAAGAGAGCTTTAAGTCGGAAACGTTATCATCAAAAATCTGCTGGGCGTTCACACCTTCTAGGAGCAAGGTTTGAGTCATTACTGGGAGCCCCATTGCTGCAAAAGCTGACACACCTTTTCTGGATCACTTTCTGTCGCTAGATGTTTACGTGCATCTGAATCTGATAAAAGCTGTGCGATAGACGACAGAATTTCGAGATGTTGCTGAGTTGCTTTTTCTGGTACCAATAAAAAAATCAAGAGCGATACTGGTTCGCCATCTGGTGCCGCAAAATCAATCGGATTTTGTAGGTTGATAAAAGCAGCTACTGGATGTTTCAGACCTTTGACTCGACCATGCGGTATTGCAACTCCTGCGCCAAGTGCGGTTGATCCTAAATCTTCTCGAACATTTAAGAAGCCAACAACGGCTGCTGCATCAATACCAGTATGTTTTGCAAAGAGATCGCCAGCGACAGCAAATGCATCAGAACGGTTTTTGGCCGGATTATTTAATGCAATGCAGTCGAGGGCGAAAAGATCTATCAGGGCAGTCATATCAAATGATTATAGGTGTCCTGAAGTCAGCACTTACTCAAAATGCTTATCGTGATAGTGATCTTGAATTTTTTCTTTGTGTTTCACGACTTGACGTTCCAACTTGTCAACAACTTGATCCATCGCATGATAGAGGTCTGCGTTATGCGCCTCAGCGAATAGCTCCTTGCCTTTAAGGTGAATCGTAATCTCCGCTCCCTGGCGAAGATCTTTCTCTTTAGCGTTATCGACAATCAAAATGGCTGAGGCATCAAGCACGTGGTCAAAATGCTTACGAATTTTGGCTAGACCGGCTTCCAAGTGGCTGCGCATGGCAGGCGTCACTTCTACATGTCGGCTATTAATCTTTAAATTCATCTTCAGCTCCTTTTTGTGTGCGTGCGCATAGACATGCCTGGGGTGCGCAGCATGCCCCGTAATTTTTATACTTGTCTGGTACTTGTATCTTTGGAATGAACTTCATGAACCTCCAGCGTATCAGCGATTTTGCTGAAATCCAAGAGGGTAAACCGCTTTATTTCAAAAATAACCCCTAAAAAGGGAATTCTTACATCCTGAAGTTTTCGCCTAGGTAGACCCTACGGACGGCATCATTTTCAATAATTTGGTCTGGTTTACCTTCAGCCAGAACGCTACCTTCGCTAATGATGTAAGCGTGATCGCAAATACCTAGGGTTTCACGAACGTTATGGTCGGTGATCAAAACGCCGATTTGACGATCGCGTAAAAAACGGACGATTCTTTGGATCTCCCCAACAGCAATAGGGTCAACACCAGCAAATGGCTCATCTAGCAGGATAAATTTAGGTTGAGATGCGAGCGCGCGCGCAATTTCCACGCGTCGGCGTTCGCCACCGGAAAGCGATAGTGCGGGATTGTTTCTGAGGTGGGTAATTTGCAACTCACCTAAAAGTTCGTCTAAGCGTTCGCCAATCTCAGTCTTACTTAAAGATTTACCATCCTGAACTTGTAGCTCTAGTACTGCCTGAATATTTTCAGCAACATTGAGTTTTCTAAAAACGGATGCTTCTTGCGGCAGATAGGACAGACCCATTCTGGCGCGTTCATGAATCGGCAGATGGGTAATATCGGTGCCATCCAGAACAATATTGCCGCCATCTAATGGGACAAGACCAACAATCATGTAGAAAGAAGTAGTTTTGCCTGCGCCATTCGGGCCAAGCAGTCCAACCACCTCGCCGCATTTCACTTCAATCGACACATCGCGCACAACGGTTCTGGAGCCGTAGCGCTTTTGTAGGTGATGTGCACTAAGGGTTGCAGAACAATTATTTTTACTTAAATCTGCTGTCATTTCTCTAATGTGGCTTTTCGTCTTGGTGAAAGAATGGCTCTAGCCAAAGGCAAGTCATCTGCTTTTGCATCTATTGGGGGTGATATACGATAGTACTGCTTAATATCATCGTACTCAATTTTCCAGCCACGCAATTGATCTAGCATCTGCATGTTGAGTAGTCGTTTTAAGCTGGCATCACCTGTTAGCGTCAGAAACTCCGTTTTAGCGTTGTAGTTGATATCAGTAGCGCGGCCTTGCATAAATTCGTCAGTAGGCCCCTCACGTTTCTGTCTAAAGCTGGCGACTTCTTTGGGCGTGCCTTTTATATCAACATATTCGTAGCCTTCAGGATCTACTTTGATATTTCCTTGTTCACCCGTAACAACAATCGTCCCTTTAATCAGGAGAATTTGGCCATTTAGCTCATAGGTTTGTTGCACATCGTTTACAGAAACTTTTTCCGCCTCTAGGATGAGGGGTTTATCTTGGTCTGCTTTTTCGGCATGAGCCAGCGGCATGATAAAAATACTCAGGCATGCTAAACCTAAAATAATATTCCGAAGAGAGTACGCAGTAATCACCTTACTGCGCCTCTCGCGGGAGACGTTCAATGCGACCTTTTACCTGTCCTGATAACACCATACTTTGGTCTACATTATTGAAGGTGCCGCCATCAGTAGAGTTCATGACTGACATTCCTTGCTCCAGACTGATAGGTCTATCGGTTTCAATAATGTCATCATTAATGAGTACTTTAAAGTAAGACGATCGTGCGAGCATACGCAATGTTGCTGGTTCGGTAGCAGTAGCTGCTTGTGCTGGACGAAAAATTTCAGCATTGTCGACGAGGTCCAGAATGGTGAGATCACCGTCGAGATGACCTGTATCTGACTTTACTGTGACTGGTGCTTTATCTGCTTGAAATAAACGCATGCGCGGCGTAAGGATATCGATTGATGCGTCATCGTCGTAGTGAGTTACTTTTTTACCCAGCACTCGATATTTTGTATTGCCAAGTTCATTGAGGGCTGATAGCGCACCATTCTGAATAGTGTAGTCGGGCTCGTGAAGTCGAACACGTTCAAGTAATGAACTTTCTGGCGGCGTATTTTTTTTAACAAGCCAAAAAGTAATCAGGGTAATTGTGCCCATCAAAATCAATGGCATTAGGCGCAATATGGTGCGCCCTAAACTAACTTTGATTTGCTTGGGATTGAGTTGCATTACTGATTGCTTAATTGCGAGCTTGGTTTAGCAGTTCTTCATAGCGGTTTTGCGCTTTGAGAATGAGATCGCATAATTCACGTACTGCGCTACTACCACCAACGCGACTGGTGACAAAATGCACACTCTCCTTAACTGCTTCGTGTCCTTGAGCAGGGCAAACTGTAAAGCCAGCTTTACGCATCATTTTAAGATCAGGCCAATCATCACCCATGACAGCACAGTCTGAGTGAGTTAAAGAGAGGGACTTCAAAATTTTCTCGAGTGCAATTGCTTTGTCATCAACTCCCATGTGGACATGCTTAATGCCTAATTCTTCGCAACGAGCTAACACCATTTTGGAGTTGCGGCCAGTAATGATTGCGGTGGGAATGCTGCATTGCTCTAGCAACTTGATGCCTAGACCATCTTGAATATCGAAAGCTTTTAAAGATTCTTTGCCGTCAGCCCCAATGAATACTTGCCCATTGGTCAACACCCCATCCACGTCCAGAACTAAGAGCTTGACTTTGCCAGCGCGTTCCCACGCTTGTGGATACTGGCTGAGAGGATTTGTATTGTGAGTATTAAAAGCGCTTGGCATGAAGTAAATAAACTACCTTAAATAACTTTAGCTGCAAATAGGTCATGCAGATTGAGGGCGCCTAGTAGAGTGCCGTTGTTATCGGCTACCACCAAGTGATTAATGCGATATTTCTCCATCATCTCAATGGCTTCTTCAGCGAGCAGTTCTGGTGGAATGGTTCTCGGTGCGGAGGTTGTTGCTTCTTTTAAAGTGACGCCATCTAGATTAGTACTCTTCTCTAGCAAGCGGCGTAAATCACCATCAGTAAAGATGCCTGCCACCTTGTTGTTGGCATCAAGCGTGACCACCATACCCATGCGCTTGGCAGTCATCTCTAACAAGGCTTCTTTTAGAGGGGCTTGGACAGAAATTTTTGGTGTTTCATCAATACTACGCATGACTTCGCTCACGTAGCTTAATTGCTTGCGACCGAGTCTGCCGCCCGGATGTGAGCGAATAAAATCTTCAGCTTGAAAGCCTCTGGCATCCAAGAGCGCAACGGCAAGTGCATCACCCATCGCTAGGGCTGCTGTGGTGCTGCTGGTTGGCGCTAGGTTAAGAGGACAGGCTTCTTTTTCTACACTGGTATCCAAATGCGCATCCGCTAGCTTTGCCAGGGAGGATTCGGGCGCGCCAGTTAGGGCGATCAGTTTTGCACCAGTACGTTTAACAATCGGGACGATCGTCAGCAATTCATCAGTTTCCCCAGAATTTGATAGGGCAACAAATACATCTTCACGAGTGACCATCCCCAAATCACCGTGACTTGCTTCAGCAGGGTGTACAAAGAAGGCAGGGGATCCAGTGGAAGCAAATGTTGCAGCAATTTTACGGGCAATATGACCAGATTTGCCGATGCCAGACACGACAATCCGTCCTTTGCAGTCATGCAAAAGCTCTACCGCCCATACCAGGGCGTCTGCATTAGGCCCCACAAGGCGATCACGCATTGTTTGCAGTGCGGTAGCCTCAATAGTGAGGGTATCGCGTGCAAGCTTTAGGGTTCGTTCACGAGTCTTAGCTATCATCGAGTAAGTATATGCCGTCAGTCCTTCAATTAACTCTCATCTTGTTGGCCTCCGCTGTCGCCGGAGTAGTTATTTTCCGCTATTTTGGCCTGCCACCTATTTTGGGCTATTTAGCCATTGGTGTCTTGATTGGTCCTAAGGCCCTAGCTCTAGCAAATGATTCGGCCACCGTGAAGTATTTAGCTGAATTTGGGGTGGTTTTTTTAATGTTCTCGATAGGCCTGGAGTTCAATCTGCATAAGCTTCGGGCAATGCGGTCTATCGTTTTTGGTCTAGGCAGTAGTCAGGTCGTTTTAACGATGCTTTTGGCAGTTCCCGCCAGCCTTTTTATGAACTGGATTTACCCCATTTCTTGGCAGGCGGCTATTGCTCTGGGCGGTGCGTTAGCGATGTCTTCGACGGCAATTGTGACTAAGCTGATTTCCGATCGCTCTGAATTTGAAACTGAGCATGGTCTCAACGTAGTCGGAATTCTGTTATTCCAAGACTTGGCGGTGGTGTTCCTATTAATTCTGTTGCCATCCCTGGGTAAAAATCCTGGTGACCTGATCTTGGCCTTAACGGCAGCCTCAATCAAAATTGCTATGGCTTTGGGACTCATTTTTGTCATCGGTCAAACCTTGATGAGTCGCTGGTTTAGCTTAGTTGCTAAATTGCGCTCTCAAGAACTCTTCATGCTCAATCTCTTGTTAATTGTGTTGGGCATGGCAGCGCTTACTGAGCACTTCGGCTTGTCTTTGGCGCTCGGTGCATTTTTGGCCGGGATGTTGATTTCAGAAACACCCTATCGGCATCAAGTTGAAGAAGATGTGAAGCCTTTTAGAGATGTCTTGCTAGGACTCTTTTTTATTACGATCGGGATGCAACTTGATCTTGAGGTGATTTATCAACAGTGGATGCTAGTACTGCTTTTGTTAATTGGACCGCTGATCTTTAAGTTTGGTTTGATTGCTTTGCTGTCCCGTGCTTTTGGATCAAGCCCTGGCATCTCTATTCGGACTGGCTTATGCCTAGCGCAGGCTGGTGAATTTGGATTCGTTCTGCTCAATCAGATTGACGGTTTAGATTTGATTGACCATGCTTTAAGTCAGGCAGTACTTGCAGCAATGCTCATATCAATGTTTGGCGCACCATTCTTGATTCAATACAGCGATCGTATTGCAATGCGCTTCTCTAGTAACGAGTGGTTATTGCAATCTCTAGCATTGACGCGCGTTGCTGCCAAAAGCGTCCGCACTGAAAACCACGTGGTGATTTGTGGTTTTGGTCGTTCGGGACAAAGTCTTGCACGTATGCTGGACCAAGAAAAAATTCCTTATATCGCTTTGGATATGGATCCCGACAGGGTGAAAGAGGCGGCCGCTGCTGGTGACAACGTCTCGTATGGAGATGCCAGTCGTGAGAATTATCTAATCGCAGCAGGCTTATCTAAAGCCAAGGCCGTCGTCATTACTTATGCAGATACCCCGGCAAGCATGAAGGTCTTATATCAAGTGGAACGCTTACAACCAGGCATGACGATTCTGGTGCGCACTAAGGATGATGCAGATTTAAGTAAGCTGCAGGCAGCAGGTGCAACTGAGGTGGTGCCAGAGTTGATTGAAGGTAGCTTAATGATGGCATCACATGTCCTGCTGATGATGGGTGTGCCCATGCGTAAAGTGGTCAGAATTGTCACCAATGCACGCGAGGCACGGTATAGCTTATTGCGCGGATATTTCCGCGGGTCTGAAGCGGATGACTTTAATGCAAATGAATCTTGGCGTTTACATTCCGTGACCCTATTGCCCGAGTCAATCAGCATTAACAAGACGCTAGGTGAGCTCAATCTGGAAAATGACGGTGTGAGTGTACAAGCCGTGCGCCGTAAAATCAGTGGTGCAGATTACGTCAAGCTAGACCTTAGCCCTGATTTGCGTTTACAGGCAAATGACATCTTGGTGCTATCAGGCAATCCAGAAGCGACCGACTTGGCCGAATCTAAATTGCTCTGATGCGCTTGTCATACTGACCGTTATTTTTTCTTGGTTTTTGTTGCTGGTTTACGAGCTAGTAATGGCGCCAAGTAATGACCGGTAAAACTCGCCTCATTCTTAGCCACATCTTCTGGAGTTCCAGTAGCAATAATTTGCCCACCACCAGCACCGCCCTTAGGCCCTAAATCAATAATCCAGTCGGCGGTTTTAATGACATCCAAGTTGTGTTCAATGATGACAATCGTATTGCCTTGTTTCTTCAAGGTTTGAATGACAGTGAGCAAGAGTTGAATGTCATGAAAGTGTAAGCCAGTCGTCGGCTCATCCAAGATATATAAGGTTCTACCGGTGTCACGCTTGGAGAGTTCAAGGGATAGCTTTACACGCTGTGCCTCACCGCCTGATAGCGTAGTGGCGCTTTGTCCGAGTTTGACATAGCCAAGACCAACATCTAGCAGGGTTTTGAGTTTGCGTTTCACCACAGGTACCGCTTCAAAGAATTCATGTGCTTGCTCGATCGTCATCGAAAGCACTTCATGAATATTTTTACCTTTGTAGCGAATATCTAAGGTTTCACGATTGTAGCGTTTGCCGTGGCAAACATCACAAGGCACATAAACGTCTGGTAGAAAATGCATCTCTACCTTGAGAACGCCATCGCCTTCACATGAATCGCAACGGCCACCTTTGACGTTAAAAGAGAATCGGCCAGCCTCATACCCACGTTCGCGGGATGAAGGAACACCAGCAAACAATTCACGAATCGGGGTGAAAAGGCCTGTGTAGGTTGCTGGGTTAGAGCGTGGTGTTCTGCCAATTGGAGACTGATCAACGCTAATAATTTTGTCGAAATGCTCTAAACCTTTGATGGCATCGTGAGCAGCAGGTTCTGCAACAGAGCCATAAAAATATTGGGCTACCGCATGATGCAAGGTGTCATTAATTAAGGTCGACTTACCTGAGCCCGAAACGCCGGTGACACAAGTTAATAGACCTACTGGAATTTTGGCATGGACGGATTGCAAGTTATTACCGCGTGCACCAATCACTTCCAAGAAGCGATCGCCAACTGGAATACGTTTTTCAGGAATTTCAATACGTACACGTCCTGCTAGGTAGGCGCCTGTAAGCGATTTGGGATTCGCTTCAACTTGGGCAGGTGTGCCTTCTGCAACAATCTCGCCGCCATGAACGCCAGCGCCAGGACCAATATCGATGACATAGTCGGAGGCGCGAATCATATCTTCATCATGTTCAACGACCAACACGCTATTACCTAAATCACGCAAATGCTTGAGTGTGCCAATTAAGCGATCATTGTCGCGTTGATGCAAGCCGATTGATGGCTCATCTAATACATACATGACGCCCGTTAGACCAGAGCCAATTTGTGAGGCTAGACGAATACGTTGGGCTTCGCCGCCAGACAAAGTATCGGCACTTCGCTCAAGCGAGAGATAGTCGAGGCCAACGTCGTTTAAAAAACGTAAGCGTGCACCAATCTCTTTAACAATCTTGTCGGCAATTTCTCGTTTGGCACCCTTCAGTTCAAGGGCTTCAAAATATTCTTTTGCTTCTTTGAGTGGCAGGGCGCTGATTTCATAAATCGCACGTGATTGTTTTTTCTCACCCACCTTTACAAAGCGCGCTTCTTTGCGAAGACGGCTGCCACCACAATCTTTACAAGTTTGCATATTTTGGTAGCGTGCTAATTCTTCGCGGACAGTGGCTGAGTCAGTCTCTTTGTAACGCCTCTCAAAATTCGCAACGATGCCTTCGAATGGGTGCTGACGCACACTGAGTTTGCCGCGCTCGTTAATGTACTCAAATGGAATTTCAACATCGCCAGAACCCAGGAGGACGAGATCTTGTTGTTTCTTGCTGAGGGTCTCAAAAGGCTTCTCTACGTCAAAACCACCATGCTTAGCCAGGGTCTGCAAGAGTTTGAAATAAAACTGATTGCGGCGATCCCAGCCCTTAATAGCGCCAGATGCTAAGGAGAGATCTGGATGGGCAACGATCCGTTTTGGATCAAAGAAAGATTGGTGGCCTAAGCCATCACACGAAGGGCAAGCACCCATTGGATTGTTAAACGAAAAGAGGCGTGGCTCTAGTTCTTGCAACGAGTATGAGCAGACTGGGCAAGCAAATTTGCTGGAGAAGATTATGTCTTTGCAGGTATCCATGTCGACAATCATGGCTTTGCCATCGGCAAGGCGCAGGGCGGTTTCAAATGATTCGGCTAAGCGTTGCTGAATATCAGGGCGTACTTTGATGCGATCCACTACCACCTCAATGGAGTGCTTATCGTTCTTTTTTAGCTCTGGCAGTTGATCTACTTCAAAGATTTCTGCTTTAGCAGTATTGGTGGTGCCACCACCGGAGCGCACTCTAAAGCGCACAAAACCTTGGGCTTGTAGATCTTGAAAGAGATCCACAAACTCGCCCTTACGCTCGCTCACAACGGGAGCCAAGATCATCAACTTGGTATCTTCCGGC
>Ga0208386_1000261_pt1 | contig 15649 bp, 15 predicted proteins | sample CryBogCBH16Oct07_FD_185510 | JGI IMG/M metagenome (GOLD analysis project Ga0208386, IMG submission 185510) | Freshwater microbial communities from Crystal Bog, Wisconsin, USA - CBH16Oct07 (SPAdes) | ecosystem: Environmental > Aquatic > Freshwater > Lake | place: Crystal Bog, Wisconsin, USA...
ACAATATACTCAATTTGCTCCAAATTATGGAGTAGCACCTGGTAGTCCCAGTTATACTGGGGCAGGTTGGTTTGCTGGTGGCGGTGGCGGTGGCGGAAACTTGTCAGGTGGTGCAGGAGGTCCTGCTACAGCCGGGGGTGGCCCCGGCGGCGCAGGCGGCGGCGGCGCAGCCGGAACTCCTTACACTGGAGGCGGCGGTGGCGGAGGCGGCCCTTGTGGACGAGGTGGTGGCCAGGGCGGAGGCGGATTGGTGATACTGTCATATACAAGTCCGGTACAACGCGGACTTGGTGGCACAATTACTGGTGGCCCAGCTGGCCCTGTTTGGTATCACGCATTCACCGGAACAGGAACTTATGCCTCCTAATAGGGCAGAAATAAATACAAAAATCGTTGGTGCGTGAGGTTGCACTAGCGATAAATACTTAGATAAAAGGAAATCAAAAATGGCACATTATGAAGAAATTGACACCGCACAAACTCCCAATCGAGTTATCAGAGTGATTGTGGTTAATGATTCAGATGAACCCACTGAAGCAGCAGGAGAAGCTTTTTGCACAAATCTGCTGGGCGGAACATGGAAAAAGACCAGTTATAACACACGTGGCAACGTGCACTACGGCGCTAATTCAAATACTCCAGACGGGGAACCGGCCTTGAGAGGCAATTATGCCGGAATAGGATACATCTACGATACTGTAAATGATGTGTTTTATCCACCTGGCCCGTTTCCAAGTTGGACTATCAGTGCCGACACCAATTGGGTATGGGCAGCTCCAACACCAATGCCCACACCAGCAGAAGGCAAATACTATACCTGGGACGAACCCACATTGGCCTGGATCGAACACGATATTACGACACCTTGATTTCGCAAATCGGATAAATAATATAGTATAAAAAATAGGATTATAACATGGCATTCCCAACATCCCCAGTAAACGCCCAAACAGCAGTTGTTAACGGCATTACTTATGTTTATAACGCAAGTAACCTTACTTGGACACGTCAAGCCAACGGCTCGGCAACGTTGGGAAGTTTGACCCTAGCAAGCCAACTCACAACAACAGCAATTTTGGCCACTGGTACCACGACTACTGGTACCCTGAACGTAAGCAGTTCAGGCACCATTGGTGGTAGTTTGACAGTTAACGCCGGAAACGTCACACTCAATACTGGTAGTTTAAACGTCACTAGTGGCAACATCTATTCAGGCGGTGCGCTAGTACCAAACATCACAACCATGTTAACTTATAATCTAGCATTCTAGGATCTTAAATGAAACAACTCTTACAGATTAACCCAACATTCACACCAGGAGCATCTGGTGTAGGTACATTGGACTTTTCACGCTGGCCCAACTTCAGTATTGACAAACTGTACGCAGTTATCAATGTGAGCCAAAATACGCCAATTTTTGTGGCTGGTGCACCAGGTCTTGGAGCAGTTCAGCAGGGTCTTAGCATTCCAAACAACTCTACTGGTAACCCCAATATAATCAATCTGCAGGTCAACACTGCCTTACACTCACCCAGTGATAAACTAAACGTTTACTACGATACACAACCTGGATACGAAGCCAACACGCCAGCAGAATTGGGCGGACAGTTGCAAATGATGCAGGAAACCATGGATCAAACCCTAGTAGAATTAAAGATAATGAACATGATTTTACTACACGGGCTAAATATTAGTACGATTAGTGCGGACGACGTCGAAGCAATGAGAAATGACCACACTAATATAGTTAACTATCCATCAACATATTAAGGAGATTACTAAATGTTAATACAAGGACAAGTTGGACCAAGCTCACAACAGTCAGTACAACCTGGTGCTACACCAGCAGTACGTCTAGGTCAACAAGGCGATTTGATTGCTTCTGAGTACCATGGTCGTTATTATGAGACAACATATCGTAAGCAAATGTTTACCGGTGTATCTACTTCTGCAACAACTACCACAGTTGGTACAGCAACTACATTCACTGGTCTAGTGTTATATAACCCATTGAACAGTACCGTTAACTTGGTATTGAACAAAGTTGGTATGGCTTTCATTGTTGCTTTCCCAGCAGCTGCTACAGTTGGTTTGATGACAGGTCAGTCATTTACTCCAATCAGCACATTCTCAACAACTAACACAAGTACAAGAAGTCAGTTTGTTGGCGCACCACAAGGTTACGGCGTAGTTTACGCTTCTGCAACCCTACAAGGTGTACCACAGATCGCTACAGTACTACAGTCAGGTTATACCGGTGCTATCACAACAGTACCAGAAACTACAAACTTCTGGGATATGGAAGGTAGTATCATTCTTCCACCAGGCGCATATGTTGCATCATATACATCTACTGTATCTGGTACTAACGCATTCTGGGGTTCATTCCAGTGGGAAGAAATTCCAGTTTAATCTAAGTTAATTCTTAGTTTAAAAACAACCCGGATTTTTATCCGGGTTTGTCTTTATATAAATACGTTACAAGGCATAATATAAATGAGTTTTCCTAGTAACCCAACGAATCAGCAATTAGCAACAGTAAATGGAATAACCTATTCATATACTGCCAGCACCGGTGCATGGACACGAGTCGCTACACAAAATTTAACCCTGTCAGGCAACATTGTTGCCGGTGGTGTTCGCAGCACAACCAGCGCCACAGCACCGGCACTACCAGTACCAGGAGACATGTGGTACAATACCACAAACGATACTTTATATCGTTTTACCAGCGACGGCGTTGGTTCGTACTGGATCGACATTGACGGCCCCAGTATTGGCGGAACCAGTAGTGCAGCCACAGTCACATTTGGCAATGTTGTTGTTGGAGCAAGTACTGCAGCCACCAGTGGAACCACAGGTGCCCTGCAAGTAACAGGTGGAGCTGCCATTGGTGGAAATCTATATGTGGTGGGCAATCTGGTTACTTTTGGAACTCAGATTTCGTATGTTAGTGCCACAACAACATATTCAAATGTGGTTGCCAATTCGGGCATAAACAGTACCAGCACCACTACTGGCGCACTACAAGTTACTGGTGGCGCCGGTATCACACAAGACGTGTTTATTGGTGGTAATTTAACCATCAGTGGTAATTTAACCTACAATGCAATTACCACACAGAACAGTATTATTGCTCTTAACCTAGTTGCTAATTCAGGAATAAACAGTACCAGCACCACTACTGGCGCATTAGAAGTTACAGGTGGAGCCGGCATTACAAAAGATGTATTCGTTGGCGGAAACGTAACTGCCAACAACTATCTTTGGGCCAATGGCGCACCCGTAGCCTACTCCAACAACAATGTTGCTGGATATCTAGTAAACAACACTGGCAATATTGCAGCCGGAAATATCACCACAACCGGCACAGGCACAGTTGGAACTCTAGTGATCTCAAATGGCGTGTATTGGAGTAACGGTGTTGCGTTTGCATCAAGTGTGTATTCAAATGCCAATGTTGCCAGTTATCTAATCAACAACACTGGCAATATTGCAGCAGGCAACGTAACCGCTGCAAACCTAACAGTATCCAATGGAGTATTTTGGAGCAACGGTGCCGCCTATGGCAATTACGGCAATGCAAGTGTAGCGGCCTACTTGGTCAACAACGCCGGTAATATTACAGCAGGCAACATACTCACAAATAATTATTTGTATGCCAACGGACAAAGTATTTTAAATGGCGTAACTTATGGTTACAGTAATGCCAACGTGGTCAGTTACTTGACCAGTTCGTTGGCAGTCAATGCCAACATCAACGCCTACTATCTATTGGCCAGTGCAGTTGTGGTATCAACTGGTGTTACCTGGGCCAATGGTGCACCCTATGCAAACTATTCAAATACCAATGTTGCAGCATATCTCGCCAGCGGAATAACAACACCCAGCATCACAACCACCAATGGTATATTTTGGCCCAATGGTGTGGCCTACATTGGCACAGTGGGTGTCAATGCAAGACAAATTTATGATTTTACAACAACTTCAAATCAGCTGACGTTTACCGGATTCACTTACACACCAGGCACAGTTGATGTGTTCCGTAACGGTGTCAAATTGGCCAATGCCGATTTTGTTGCCACAAACGGGTACAGTGTCACACTAATTCAAGCCTGTAATCTAAATGATCTAGTGGAGATAGTGGTCAACACTGGCTATTCGATTCTAAATGCCAGTGGCTATCAGGTCACCACAGACTTTACTGCCACTGCGGGACAAACAAGATTTGCGACTCCGTACTATCCCAATTACATACAGGTATTTAAAAACGGAGTCAAGCTCGCACCCAGTCAATACACTGCCACAGATGGTGGAAATGTTGTACTAGCATCAGGCGCAAGTTTAAATGACGTAGTTGAAGTGGTTGCATACAATCCGGTCAGCATCATTGGTAACACAGCCGGCACTGCCAATATTGGCAACGTTGTGGTAACATCCGGCATATACTGGAGCAACGGAGTAAACTATGCCACCACAGTGGCCAGCAATTACGGTAACTCCAATGTGGCAGCATACCTAACAGGTAATCTAGCTACTGGCAATATCACCACTGCCAATTTGATAACCACTAACGGAATATTCTGGAGCAACGGCGTAGTCTACAGTACCAGTTCGGGCGGAGTAGGATCAGTATCTTATCAAACATATACCAGCTCAAACAACACAATTAACACCACTGCCAACTTGACCACAACCGGTAACATAGTGGGCGGCGGTGTAAGAACCACAACTGCATCAACTCCATCAGCCAATCCGGTAACCGGCGACTTGTGGTACAACAGCAATAACGATGTAACATTCAGATATCAATACGACGGCACAAATTATTACTGGGTTGATATTACTGGTCCAGCACTGTCAAATGCCACTGCCTACGGTAACACAGTGGTAGCACAATACTTGCCCACATATGGTGGAAATCTCTCAGTGGGCAACATCAGCATATCGGGTAACATTGTGCCCACAGCAAACGTAACCTACAGTCTTGGTACACCAACACAGAGATTTGCTGGCTTATATCTAAGTGGCAACACCATTGACCTAGGTGGCGCAACAATCAAAACTGATGCTACAACTGGTGCAATTGCGTTAATACCACAACCCACTGCGTCTAATCCAAATCCTACTGGTATAGTGGTAAGCCCAAGTGGTACAGTGACCACAGTCGCAACCACTGGCGGAGCACCCAGTGCAGGAGCTATATCTCTAGCAGTAAGCGGCAATACAACTGCGGTTAACACATTTACCAATGCCACAGTTAACGGAGTATTGACTGTTGTTAATGGTATTGTTTGGGCCAACGGAACCTCGTATGGTGGTGGATCAGGTGGCGCAGCAAGTTCTGTGTCATATCTGACTTATACCAGTGCCAACAACACAGTATCAACCAATGCCAATATTATCTCAACTGGTAATATTGTTGGTGGCGGTGTTCGCAGTACAACTGCCACAACTGCTCCACTGGCTCCTGTGACTGGAGACATTTGGTATAATCCTACCACAGACATAACAGCAAGATACACATATGATGGTGTGGGCTATTACTGGGTTGATATCACAGGATCAGCAGTTTACAATCTAACTGCCAACGCAAATATCACTGTGGCCAATTTAATAACCACAAATGGTGTGTTTTGGGCCAATGGCAATGCTTATGGTGGCGGGGGCGGAGCAAGCTCAGTCACATACGAAACTTATACCAGTGCCAATAACACAGTTAGTACAACTGCCAACATTGTCACAACTGGTAATCTAACAGGCAATAACATAACTGCCAATAACATAACTGCTACAGGAAATATAAATTCCAGCAACATAACAGTAACCAATTCATTTACACTGGGATCATGGACCAGCAACACGCGGCCTGCTACTGCAACAAACGGTACCATTGGATTCAATAGCAGTACCAGCATTATTGAAGTTTACATAGCCGGTTCGTGGATTCCAATTGTGGGCAGTACTTACACTATAACTTACGTTGCAACTGCTGGTGGTGCTGGTGGTGGCGGAGCTATATATTTAAGTACTGAAGGTGGCGGTGGCGGTGCTGGTGGTTTAGCAACAGGATCTATATCTGTAACACCGGGTACACTTTATGCAGTCACTGTGGGTGGTGGCGGTGCTGGGGGAACAACTGGCGCTGCTGGTTCTTCGGGCGGAAATACTGTTGCATTTGGTTACACCTTGATTGGCGGTGGTTCTGGGCAGGGTGCGTACGGAACTGGTAATACCAATGGTGGTAGTGGTGGCGGAGGATCAACTTGGATCAACAGTTGTACTAGCGCTCATAGTGGTGGAACAGGAACACCTGGTCAGGGTAATGCAGGTGGAGCAAGTACCGGGTATTCGGGTGGTGGCTCATCAGGAGGCGGTGGCGGTGGTGGATATTCCACCAGTGGCGGCGGTGGCGGATCGGGAACTGGAGGAAACGGTGGTACTGGTTTATCTTCTCCAATATCAGGCACACTGGCCTATTACTCATACGGTGGTGGCGGTGGCGGATTCCCGGGCGCGGGTGGTACAAGTTTGGGCGGTGGTGTTGGCGGAAGTACACCAGCTGGTGTAAATGGATCAAACGCAACTGGCTATGGATCAGGCGGCGGTGGTGGTGCTGCAAACTCAACTCCAGGAGTCAATTCCAATGGCGGCAATGGCGCTGGTGGTGTGGTAATTATAAGTTATCAAAATAACAGTCAACGCGGCACCGGTGGCACAGTCACTTCGTACAATCCAGGACTGGGAAATTACTGGGTCCATACCTTTACTGGCACAGGGACATATACTGCTTAAATATGATACAGGATAAAAAATGAGTTTTCCAAGTTCGCCAACAAACAATCAATTAGCTGTTGTAAATGGTATAAATTACCAATACAATTCCACAAACAATCTTTGGACTCGTTTGCCCTCAAACATATCAGTCACTGGCAACATCACAGTTGGTAATATTGTTACCACAAACGGTGTATTTTGGGCCAATGGTGTTGCATACGGCGGAGGCGGGGGTAGCGCCAGTTCGGTCACATATCAAACTTATACCAGCGGTAATAATACCATAACAACCAATGCCAACATTACCACAACTGGTAATATCTCTGCTAATAACACAACGTCAAATACAGTAACAGTAAGCTCAGCATTGACTATGGGCACATGGACAACAAACACAAGACCCACAACAGCCACTAACGGAACAATAGGTTATAATTCCACTCTTACTGGAATTGAAGTGTATATGTCTGGTAACTGGTATACCATGATACAATCAAGCTACACTATAACATATTTGATTGTGGGCGGCGGCGGCGGCGGCGGCAATTCTCCAGCATACAATGCAGGCGGAGGTGGAGGTGGATTCTTAACTGGAACTGCTTCAGCATCTACAGGAACTGCTTATACAGTTGTAGTTGGCAGCGGCGGAGCTGCTGGATCCAATGGCGGAAACAGTTCGTTTAGTGCATACCCAGTTGCAGCCCTAGGTGGCGGCGCAGGCGGAAGTGGATCGGGCGGTGTTGGTGCTACTGGCGGATCGGGTGGTGGTTCAAGTTATGCACCCGGTATTGGTGTAAGAGTTGCTGGTGGCGCCGGAACACCCGGACAAGGTTATGCTGGTGGTGGCGGATACAATTGGCCAGCTGGCGCTGGTACTGGTGGTGGCGGTGGTGCTGGCGGAGTTGGATGCGACGCTAGCCCGAGTAATACTGCACCAAGCAGCCATGGTGGAAACGGCGGAGCTGGGGCATCAAGCCCATTGGCAAATGGAACCCCGGCAACATACGCCGGCGGGGGAGGTGGTGGAGCACAAAGTAATACTGGATCCATAGCAGTTGGTGGAGCTGGTGGCGGTGGAGCAGCTGGTGCATCTTCTGGAAATTCTGGCTCTCCTAACACTGGAGGCGGTGGTGGAGGCGGCGGAAGCGGTACCGGCGCAAGTGGCGGAAGCGGTATTGTGTTACTAACTTATCTAAGCCCGGCACAAAGGGGTTCGGGTGGCAGTGTAGGATCATACCCGTCTGGATCGTCTACAGTATGGGTCCATACGTTTACTTCTACTGGCACATTTACTTACACAGGATAATAGGATAAAAAATGAGTTTTCCAAGTTCACCCAGTAGCGGCCAAGTAGCAATAGTAAACAACATTGCTTATCAGTACACGGCCGCAACCAACAGTTGGCAAAGATATGTGACTGGAATAAACTATGGCGGCAATATCACAGCCGGCGCATTGACCACCACAACTGGACTGTTTTGGGCCAACGGTACGCCTTACTTGAACTATTCAAATAGCAACGTGGCCTCTTACTTGCCCAGTTACAGTGGTGCACTCAATCCGTTATCGTTGAACGTGGGCGGTACTAGTACTCTTGGCGGTAGCATAAATTTCAATGCCACTGGTTATCAAATCAATAACTTTAACAATAGGCCCATGTTGTTGCAAACTGGTGGGGTATTACAAGTAATACAAACTGTGCTAAACACAACTACCAGTGTGGCACCAAACGGTACTGCAACAGCAGTGTCAGGTATGAGCGCCACCATTACTCCCACCAGTACCAGTAGTCAAATTTTGATTATTATGCAATTGATGTACGGCAGTAGCGGTACCACCTATGGTGGTTATATTGCTCGAAATGGAACCCCAATTGGACTGGGGGCAGCCGGTTCAGGACAACAACTGGTCAGTTTTGGTATGGCGTTTACATCTGATTCCAATCAGTCAAACACATTTGTATATTCATATCTAGATACTCCAGCTGGTGCAGGCACAACATTGACCTATCAACTGTATGTAAACAACGATAACACCAATGCAGTCTATATCAATCGTAGCGTAAGTGATTCAGCCAGTTCCACTGGTAAACGCGGTATAAGCACTATTACATTATTGGAGATTGCACGATGATAACTCAAGCAATAATTAATCTAAGACCGGGTGCAAGATTTATTCTAGTAGGCGACGACTATTCGGGCCTGGAGTGGTTGGACGACAAACAAACTCAACCATCACTACAAGAAGTGAATCAAGAAATTGCCAACATGCAAGCGGCCCAATTGGCCAATCAATACAAACTAAATAGAGCTGCCGAATACCCCAGCATAGGAGATCAACTGGATGCATTATTTCATGCCGGTGTGTTCCCTGCAGACATGGCGGCTCGTATACAAGCCATTAAAGATAAGTATCCTAAATCATGACACAAGCCGCCAATACCGCATCGTTTAGTCCACCCACCTGGAGCACAGGTAATCGTCCCAGCTCGCCCATACTTGGCCAAATGGGCTACAACACCACAACTGGTGTAGTTGAAATCTACAACAACAGTGGTACCTGGAGCGGTGTCGGATCAGGCGGAACAACCTATACCAACTCTAACGTGGCTGCATATTTGCCCACCTACAACGGAGCACTGGCAGTATCTACACTGAATGTGAGTTCTACTACTGCTGGCTCGTACAATGCTGGTTCCATAGTGTCAGGCGGTGGAGCATATTTTGGATCAACTGTGTATGTGACTGGATCTATCTACGCCACTGGTGATGTGTATTCATCCTATTCAGATATAAATTTAAAAACGGTACTGGCACCCATCAGCAACGCATCGGCCACATTGTCCAGTATTGACACCTTTTACTATGAACCAAATCAGCTGGCACTGACCTTGGGCGTTGCTCCTGGCAAACAAATAGGTTTGAATGCACAACAGATACAACAAAATTGGCCCGAAGTGGTTGGACCCAGTGCTGTACAGGGATATCTAACCTTGTTGTACGAACGACTGGTACCAGTATTGATTTCGGCGCATAACGAACACACAGAAACAATTGCTGAGCTACGTGCAGAAATTGCTGAGTTAAAAAATCAACTCAAGGACCCAAGATGACATTTTTTATAAGTAATGCTGCAGTTATCAACAATGACGGATCTATCAACACTGTCAAGGTCAGTACACGAAGTGCATTGTCATCAGGAGTCACTGCCAGCTATCTAGCCTACGTTCAAGATCAAAATGAATTTGTGGTCAATACCAATACAGCTGTGGCCAATACCGGTATTGAATCTACTACTTATTGGTACAAATTTAGAACCAAGCCCATGGACTACAAGAACGAAGTTATTCTTGAACAGGGAACTGTGGGCGGTGGATATATCAGTACCAGTGTATGGAACATTGTGAGTAGAATTATCTACAGTAATGACGTGATCACAGTTGATGCAGGAACATTACCGTTTGCAAACAAGTACGGTGGACATTTTTGTAACTATCTAAACGCTTATGTGCTACAAGGAGCCGCAGCCGGATCTGGTATGTCCAGCCAGGACTGGGCCACAGGTACCATTGCTTCAGTGGCAGCACAGCCGGTATCGCCCAACAGTCCCAGTTGTTTGCACCCTGGCCCAAAATTACAAAACACATTTGGTCTTTTGTTGACTGGAACATCAGGGTACCTATACACCTATGCCACAAACACTTGGTCTGGCCAACAATGGGGTTGTCCAGCAAGCCAAACCTATGGTGATGGCACCATGGGACAAAACTATGGTTACGCTTATACTGGTGGAACTGGATCAGTATACTATATCAACTTCAGTACTGGTACCTGGGTCAGTGCTGCCAGTGGCGAAGCAGTCAATGTTACCAGTAGCTATGGAAAAATGCTGGGCACCAAGTGGAACAAGTTCTACTACATGGGCGACAACACCAGCAAAACTTCGACCATTAGTGGCTACAACATGACCAACAATACCTGGTACAATACCAACAGCAACGAGCCAACACAGGTGTCTGAAACTGCAGGCCTAATGGGACAGGATTGGGGCTACAATGTTGGTGGCTATAATACTGCAACCTCGGTACAATTCAGTTACTCCATGAAAACTTTCTATGCCAATGATACAACAGTTTACAGTGCATTGGCAACATCTGCACAAACTGGATTGAGTTCGGGTGCAGGAAATTGGGGACCGATTCCGTAATGGCATTATTCATAAATTCAACTCAGGTAAATTTTAACTCTAACGCTCAGATTGTCAGCATACCCATTGCATATTCAACTCGGGCTGCACTACCCACAGGTGCTGCAGGCTATCTAGGCTACGTCACTGACCAAGCTGAATTTGTTATCAATACCGGCACCGCAGTGGCTGCTACTGGACCTGAATCCGCAGTGACTTGGTACAAGTTTCGTGTCAAGCCCATGGACTACAAAAATGAAGTCATTATAGAACAAGGCACAGTGGCCAATGGATATGTTGGTACCAGTATATACAATACCATACATAGAACAGTTCATGCCCAAGATATATTGCAACTGATGGCTCAAACCACACCGTTTACCAGCAAGTACGGTGGATGGCACAGTACCAACATGAATGCTTACTATCACCAGGGCAACAACGAAAGCACAACCACACAGGGCACTGCCAGCCAAGACTGGGCTACTTTTACAGTTACCACATTGGCCACACGTACCACACTAAATGGTGGTGCCATGAACAGTCTACAACCCGGACCGGTACTGCAAAACACCTACGGTGTACTGAATGGCGGCAGTTCGGGTGTGAGTGGTAATTTGGGTGTATATCTAACATTTGCCACAAATACCTGGACCGCGGGATTTAATCCGCCAACTAATACCAATTACGGTTGGGGCATGTTTGGTCAAAACTACGGCTACACCTGGAACTATGGTCAAGGCTCAGGCACATATAAACTGACCTGGAGTAACCAAACTTGGGCACTCAGTACCGGTAACCCCAGCGTTGCAGGAACCAACAGTCTTGGCAAAGCTCTTAACACAAAGTGGGAAAAGTTTTATCATATTGGTGACCAAGGCAGTAATCAAACCAGTGCTGCTCGATACAATAATGGTTCTGACACCTGGACCTCTCTCACCACAACTGAAACCAATCCTCAAGTGGAACAGTCCATGCAAATGGGACAGGACTGGGGCTACTTGCTGGGCGGATATGGTCCCAGCGGTGGCTGGACCGGGCAAAATGCCTACAGTCAAAAAATGATTTATAGTACTGACACACTATCTAGAACCAGCACACGACTTGACGGCGCAAACGCATTAAGTTCGGGAAATGCTTGCTGGGGCCCAATGTAGTTATAAATATTCAATGAAATATGATATCACAATTGTTGGCGGCGGAACCGCTGGATGGTTGTCGGCTGCCTTTCTAAGTTTTCACAATCCCGAACTCAACATAGCACTGATAGAAAGCCCAGACATACCCACTATTGGTGTAGGTGAAGGCACATTCCCCACAACCATGTATGTGCTCAACAGCATAGGTATCTCGCCTCAAGAACTTGTAGTAAAGGCCAATGGCGGATTAAAAATGGCCATACAGTACGTGGACTTTGCTCAAAAGCCATTTTGGTTGTCTGTGGAAAATGAAACAGACTGGGAACGTTTTGGTTCAGAACTAGTGGGCAATCTTGGCCTAATGAACAAGTCTCCGGTCCTGGATCAGAACAGTTATCTTGCCATGCATTTTGTTGCTAGCGACTTGGCTGAATTATTAAAGACTCATGCCATTAAAAGAAATGTTCGGCACATATCGGCCAAGGTGGTGGATTCACTGATAGTTGATGATCAATGCCAACACATAACTCTTGAAGACAATACTCAAATTGAAAGCACATGGTTTGTGGACTGTTCGGGATTTGCACGAGCCTTGATCAAACAAACCAAGAGTCAATTTGTCAGTTATGCACGTGAACTACTGGTCGATTCGGCCGTGGTAGGCCCAACACAGTACCGCAAGCCCGAACAAGAATTCAATCCCTTCACTAGAATAACTGCAAAAACTGCAGGTTGGCAATTTAGAATTCCCACCTACACACGTATAGGCAACGGGTATGTGTACAGTAGTCAGTTTATCACAGACCGTGAAGCCGAAACTGAATTGGGTATACCAGTGAAAAATCGACTACGAATGAATTTGGGTTACCATGATCAGTTGTTGGTGGGCAACATAGTGGCAGTGGGACTCAGTGGCGGGTTTATTGAACCCATGGAAGCCACTGCTATACATCTAAGCGAACGCACATTAATTGTGTTTGATGAGGTACTAAAAAATACAAGAACTGTTGATAGCGCAAATGATTTTTTACGTAACAAGATACGTTATATAAAAACACTTATTTTGGCTCACTATGCGTTCAGTGAACGCAAGGATCCGTTTTGGCAAGCGGCCCGAACTGCAGCCAGAAACTCCGCCGAGATTGTGGAATTTTTAGACAACTTAAAAAATAAACAATTCCCCACAAAAGAAGATCAGTTAGATGTTGCTTATCCCTATTGTCAGTGGAACGATCTGTTACGCGGTTTTAATCAACCACACTACTACCCCACGATAAATACTCAAGCCAAAAAAGATATTTACGTGGCAACGTATCATTTGCCAAATCATTATCAATACATTACCAGTTTAAGGAATCAAAAATGAGTAAGAAAACTTACACAGCATCAGACATCACAAATGTTATCCAAAAGGGCATGAGTGATTTTCAAATCAAGCAGTTTGTGGTGGGCGCACAAATGACACCAATCAAGCAATTGCATCAGGCCGCAATCGAAATTGAAGCTAGAGAGGGTACTCTCAAACAGAGTGAATTTGAAGAACAGAAACAGAAATTAAAAATTCGAATACTTGAGCAAAAAAAGGCAAGATCCACCGATGAGCTAGAACAAGACGAGTTGGCATTAGAAATACTGGTGGTATCAAACAAGCTAGAAGCTATTCTAAGAGAAAGAGATAGACTTGGTTCTGAACTACAAAGTTTTTATGATGTAATTGAATACTTTAATGAAAACTACGACATTGAGGATATGTTGAGTATGCGTGACACCTTGGAAATTGACTACTGGGTCAAACGTCTAAGTAAACAGGCCAGCCTGGATTTGATTTCCAGCGGTAGAATCAGCAATGGTAATCTCAGTGCCATGATGGACTTGCCCGAAGAAGTTTTTGAAATTTGTATCAAAGAAACATATAAACTTACAAATCAACTATCAAAGAACGTGCCAATGCCGGCAATAACCAATCCTGGAAGCAACGAACAAGACTTCCTGATAAAATTTGGACCCACTGATAGGATAGAAAATGCTACTACTGAAAAAACCGCAGAATCAAACAATTGATTTTTTTCGACTACCAACAAACACCCAAAGAATCATGGGCGACTATTATTTGGTAGACAGTGATATATCAACGTTTACTCCACAACAGATCACTGACTACAAGATCAGAACCTTAACTGATGCACAAGATATTGCCGACATACAGTTCTTGATACACGATATCTGGGATGGAGTAGTCTGTTTAATGACCACAGGCCCCAATCCCAAAGGTGATCCCTTAACTGGAGATGATCTTGCCAGCCACTTGCGTGCCATGAAGTTTGTGGCCAAACTAGAAGCTGCTGATAGATTCAACACCAGTTATCAAGCACTAAAAAACAACGAAAGTGCACTTGAACAAAGCACATGGGCACAACAGTTGGCTGAAGCCACTGCCTATTCGGCTGATAGTTCAGCCGCAATTCCACTATTGTCTGTGCTAGCACCGGCACGAAATCAAACTGTGGCTCAGTACGCCGCCGATGTAGTTTCTGCAGCTTCAGCATTTGCCACTGCTCAAACTCAATTGATTGTGGATTTAAAATCTGCTTATCAGGCTATAGACAATTGCTCAACTGCACAGGATCTTAGAGCCCTAGGATGGATATAAAAGAAAATCAACTATTTTCAACTCCGGTATGGAGCGTAGAAAATTCAATCGCTGACGACACACTTGCAAAACTAATAGAATATGCCTATGCGGCCACTGAACAGTGGCCCTTAGATACTCCTGTTAGCAAACGCCACGGGCGCAATAGTCAACCTATTAATTTTAATAATCCTTTATTAACAGAAATTCTATACAATTCTCTACAAGCAGTAAAAAGCGTCTATGAACCTGTAGTTGAATTAAGTCTAGAAAAATATTGGATCAACATCAACCCCCCGGGCTCATACAATGTACGTCACACTCATCCCAGAACAGTATTGGCGTGTACTTTATATCTGCAGACTCTGGTTGACAGTGGAGACTTGGTATTGTACAATATGAATCCGGCACAGGTATTTTCTGCATACAGCTTTAAGTCTGCACAGTACAACTATACAGAATTTAGAGTAACACCAAGACCTGGATTGTTTGTGGCATTTCCAGGCTGGCTGGATCACAGTGTGGATGAAAATCAATCCACACAAGATAGAATAAGCATCAGCATGAATATTGTCACACATGAATAGTACACCAAAGTTTACCATAGATGACCTTAACAACATAGGTATTGTTCGAGCCGAGTTAACCGAAGAACAATTGGCTCCAGTCAAGGCCGAAATTGCTCAAATACAACGCAGTTTTGCGACTGCAACGCCCATGAACTCGGGCTTGGCTGGCAATATTGAACATGAATATGAACTGCTGGAATCACATGACTATCTAGAACAATTCTTGTTGCCCTTGATTGCCAAATACGATGAAGTAATCGGATATTTAAATAAATCAATTAAAGTTCTTGGGGACAATAAAGCCAAAATCAAATTGGGCAAGGCCTGGGTTAACTTTCAACAAAAGCACG
>Ga0208386_1000262_pt1 | contig 15625 bp, 3 predicted proteins | sample CryBogCBH16Oct07_FD_185510 | JGI IMG/M metagenome (GOLD analysis project Ga0208386, IMG submission 185510) | Freshwater microbial communities from Crystal Bog, Wisconsin, USA - CBH16Oct07 (SPAdes) | ecosystem: Environmental > Aquatic > Freshwater > Lake | place: Crystal Bog, Wisconsin, USA...
ATTCCTAATTCTGGCGGTAATGGAAGCGGCGGCGGCGGCGGCGGCGGCGGCGGCGGATCCTATTGGCCTGGTGGACAACCGGGGGCACAACCCCAAGCTGGCAGTGGCGGGGGCGGTGTTGGTATTACTGGACAAGGTACAAATGGCGTAGGCGGAAAAGGCGGAGGTGGCTTTGGAAGCTCATCTGCAGTTGGCACCGGTGGATCAGGTGGTTCAAATAGTCCGGGACCAGCTGGCGGAACTTATGGCGGGGGAGGTGCCGGTCTTAGATGCGTGGGAGGTTCAGGCACAACTGGCGCAGTACGTGTAATATGGCCGGGAACTTTTAGACAATTCCCGTCAACCTGTGTTTCTACTATCTAGATCTTGATTATACTTTCCTTTTGTTTGCGATAAATAACAATAACACCTATAGAACAAGGGATTGACCTCAAAATGTCCACAAATTATATCACTAGAATTAAGAATAATCAGGTTACTGATGCAAACATTGTCGCATACGCAAAACTAGTACCTGGATCAATCACCGGGGCATTGTTTAATCCCAACATGTCAATCAATAGTAATATTACTATTGTGGGTAATTTGTCTGTTTCGGGTAACACCAGCACAATCAATTCGGTTAACACATATATCCAAGATCCCATAGTTACATTTAACTCGGGATATTCGGGATCGATCCCGGCCGGTTACGAAATTGGTATGTTGATCAATCGTAATCTCAGCACTCTGGGCCCATATGGCGCAGTTAATGTTGCCTGGATCTGGAACGAAACTGATCAAGCATTTGAAGCCATTGCCACTGCAACTACTGGAAATGCACTATCGACCCTGACTTCGGCTGGATTTGCCAATATCAATGCCGGTAATATTACAGCTACCAGTATGCAAATTACCGGTACTGGTACCTTTAGCGCACCAGGCGGGATAGTAAACTCACCAATTTCGGGTAGCACAGGCTATTTTACCACAGAATATGCAGGCAACATCAGCTCAGCCAATGTGTTGTTCAGTGGCGGAGCAATCACAAATACTCCTATATCGGGCAACACCGGTTATTTTACAACCCTACAGGCTGGTAATTTAAGTTCGCCCAATGTGTTGATCACTGGCGGTAACATAACTGCCTTGTACAGTGCTGCAATAACAACCGAAGTAGCAACTAATTTTTCAACTGGTAACGCATTTATATTTGGTGCCAGCAGTTATATTCAAAGCATTGCTAATGTCAGTGCAACATATGGAAATATAGTAAACACCAATACCACATACGCAAATGCCACTACCAGTTACGCAACCAACTTCAGTACCGCAAATGCACAAATAACTGGAGCCAGTACCAATATTGGTTTAGGCTCAATTATTGGCAATGTTTACTCTAACAATGCCTACTTTGGAAATCTCAGCAGTGGCAATATTCTATTAGGTAATCTTTCGGTTGTTGGCACTCTATTTGCTGCCAATGCCAGCACACCCAATATTGTTATCAGCGGCGGATACATAAGCAATCTGGCCAATGCCACCATTGGCAACATCAACGGCAACACAGTATTTGCCGGCAATCTCAGTTCAGGCAATGCTCAAATAACTGGGGCAACATCATTTGTGGGCACAGGCGCCACACCGATTGCATCTTTGTACGTAAGAACCGAATACGCAGGAAACCTAAGCACACCAAATGCCTTGATCACAAGCGAAGCAGTTACCACAGGGGTTACTACAAACTTCAGTACCGGCAATGCTCAGATCACTGGTGCAACATCATTTGTTGGAACCGGTACAACACCGATTGCTAGTGTTTATGCAGTAACTGAATATGCTACCAATCTCAGTACTGCAAATGCCTTGATTGCAAGTTCCGCAACCACAACTGGAGTAGTAACAAACTTCAGTACTGGTAACGCACAAATAACTGGTGCAACATCATTCATCGGAACTGGTGCTACACCGATTGCCAGTGCTTACGTTACAACAGAATACGCATCAAACTTTTCAGCAGCCAATGCTATTATAGCAAAAGGATATGCAGATAGTTTCCCAATTGGTGCAAACGTTGCTGCGACTGGTGCATTTACCACATTGACTGCAAGTGGAGCAACCACTTTAACCAGCTCTACCCCATCAACTTCAAGCACTACTGGTGCATTGGTTGTATCGGGCGGTGTTGGTGTTGGTGGTGACGTCAACATTGGCGGTAATTTGGCAGTTAAAGGAACGCTGACATATATCAATACCACACAAGAAATTGTGACCGGAGTTGAAGTTGTTGCTGGTAACCTAGTGGCCAATTCAGGCACTGCCAGTACCAGCACTACAACTGGTGCACTAGTGGTACTAGGCGGAGCTGGCATAAGCGGTAACATATGGAGCGGAGCTGGCTTACAAGGAACTCCCGTCGGTAATGCAGTAGCCAGCACAGGATCGTTTACATCACTCACTGTGAGTGGTGCATTTATTAACACTGGTAACATTGTTGCTGCCAGTGGTACCGCAAGCACAAACACCACAACTGGCGCACTAGTAGTTGCTGGCACAGGTGGTGCCGGTATTGGTGGCACACTGAATGTGGGCGGTATAGTACAGTTTACTAACTCCACCAATAATACTGGACCAAGTACCGGAGCATTTCAAGTTACAAATGGTGGTGCCTACATTGCTGGCAACTTGTTTGTTGGCGGCAACATCAATTTAAGTACCAGTACTATTAATCAGATTACTGGTAACAACGCACAGTTCTTTGGTAATGCGGCCGGCTTTGGCGCATTCTACGCAGGTATCAGTTCGGGTTTTGTGCCTGATGGACAAACAGTTACACAAGAAACTGCCAACTTTAACGGTTACGCTGGTATTGTAACCGGGCAAAACTTATATCCGGGTGCACAAGCATCAGCTGACATATTCCTAACCCCAGATAACGGAACCTACAACGACACCTACCTTGACATGGGTATTGCCAGTAGCATATACAACTATCCTGGCTATGCGTTGATTAAACCAAACGATGCTTATCTATACAATGCTGGTAATACTGTTACCGGTGGCGGTAATGTGTTAATTGCCACTGCAGGTGCAAATGATATTGTATTTGCGGTACAGGGACTCAACACAAACAACGAAGTAATGCGTATTACCAGCGCAAACACCATTGTAATCAAATCTACCACCAACTCAACATCTAAAACTACTGGTGTGATATCGGTAGCAGGCGGTATTGGAGTACAAGGAAATGTGTATGCCAACCAAGCCAATATTGGCAACATGTTGTTTAGTGCATCAGGTAGTATATATGATGACCAGGCAACCGGCAATCAAATATTCCAAACATCAACCAATAACTTGACTTATGGTATGGGTTTTGGTACAGAAGCAGTGGCCAACAGTATTGTTTACTCCAGCGGTGGTATCACATTCAGCACAGGCAAAACCCTACACGCAGGTGCGATACCCACAGGTGGTGTAACCAACATCACAATGGATGCAGGCGGCAACTTACTAATTACTACAACAACCACAAGCACATCCGCAGGGTCAGGTGCATTACAAGTCTTTGGTGGCGCTGGTGTAGGTGGTAATTTGTATGTGGGCGGAGCACTAAATGTGCCCAATGCATACATAACGACTAATGCCAACATAGCAGGCGTACAGGCACAAGCGATTGGTAATGTGGCACCCGGATCTGGGGTGTTCACTACACTAAAAGCCACTGGCGTATTTACACTATTATCTAATCTAGTAGCCAGTGCAAGTACTCCTAGTACCAGTACAACTACTGGTGCTATTGTGGTACCAAACGGTGGTATTGGTGTAAGTGACACCAGTTACTTTGGATCTACACTCACAGTCAACAGTGGCGTATATGCTTTGGGTGCTTATACAGGCACAATGACCAATGGTGTTGTACTTGACTACAGTTCAGGCACAAATCAAGGTCGTATCAGTCTCGGCAGCAGCAACGATGGACTAGGAGTATACAATACTGGACTAGCTGGAAATCCTTTGTTGACTTTAGACAAAGCCGGCAACGTCACAGTTTATGGATCAGCATTTATAAACTCAATTGATGAAAGTTACGGTACAACTACTGGCGCATTACAGGTTGCTGGTGGTGTTGGTATCAGTAGCAATTTATGGATTGGTGGACAGACATTTGCCGAAGGCAACGTACAACTACAACAAGCTGCCACAATTAACAGTAACAAAAATGCCAACTTTGACTTTATTGTCAAAGGACACACAGACAATACATTGATTTGGGCAAGACCAGGATCAACTTATGATCAAGTGCTAATTGGTAACAGTGCGACCACTGCCAATTTGATAACTGGCGCCAAATTGATTATCAACAGTAGCGACAGCGTGTTGTTGCCGGCTGGTACTACGACACAACGTCCTGACAACGTGGGCGGAACTGCTGTTGCTGGTATGTTGCGTTACAGCACCACAACCAGTACACTAGAATACTACAACGGATCAATTTGGAAAGTCCCTGGACAAGAATTCACAATCATAGTTGACAATCAGTTCAATGGTGACGGTGGCACAGTGGCATTCCAGTTAACCAATTTGATATCAGGTAGTGCTGGATTAACCACTGCTGGCACTCTGGTCAGCATTAACGGTGTGTTACAGATACCAACTATAGCTTATTCTACATTCTCAAGCAATAACACTGTGGTGTTTACTGAAGCCCCAGCAGTGGGTGACTTGATTGATGTTAGAACTCTAACTACTACGGCAACTCCACAGTTTATATCTGATACTAGTGGATACAACAATATACTGGCAACAGCATCTGGCGTAGAAATAAGCACAGGCACTGTGGCATCAAATCCGGTAGTGAGCTGGGTACCGGGCGGAGCACAGGTAAATCAAACAGCAAATGTCACTGTGACCACAAGTGGATCAGCTACCACAATTGACAGTTTTGCTTTTGGATCCTATGCCAGTGCCGAATACACAGTGACTGCCACAATAGCAAATACCAATATCCGTTGGATTGGTAAAGTGCTGGTAGTCACAGATGGCTCTACAGTATACACAACCAGCCTGGGCGAAGTAGGTACTGCAAGTAATACCCTGGCCACATTGAGTGGAACAGTCAACAGTGGCACTGTGAATATCAAGGCCACAGTGACAAACAACAACACTATTTTGAGAATTAACAAACTTTACCAGCCAGTTTAACAGGAATTGATATGACACAACAAATTTATTCAAATGCAGATCTAGCAGAAAACTATCAAGCTGATAGACATTATACTCCGGGCACAGTGCTAATGTTTGGCGGCGAGCAAGAAGTCACCGCAGCCGAAGTCAATACCAATCGAATTGCTGGTGTAGTGTCAACTAGTCCGGCACAATTGCTAAACGGTGCTCTAAATGGCCCCGGTGTCGTATCAATTGCCTTGGTGGGACGTGTGCCCTGCATGGTGGTTGGACCAGTTGTCAAGGGCGATATCATGGTCAGTGCCGGTTTTGGTTATGCCAAAGTAAACAACACACCGGCGCCCGGTACTGCCATCGGCAAAGCCATCCAAGATTTCCCGGCAAACTCCAAGGGCGTAATCGAAGTATCTGTCAGTAGATTCTAATTGAGCGTTGTTCCAATATCACAAAGGGCCCTGGTGGCCCTTTTTCTATAGTGATAAATACTAGATAATTTGGATTACGCATGGCATTAACTAGACCGAAGATTTGGGATCTTGATACTAATATAGAGTATTTTAAAGATCCTCTAATTGTTTTACATCAAGGTGCAACCGAAGCAAATGTTGACGTTGGCTTTGTGTTCAACCGTGCCAATGGCCTAGTATCAAATGTGGCTATCTATTGGAGCGAGCAGAATCAATCGTTTGTGACTGCGTATACCAACGATGCAGGCGCAACGGATTCAAACGTAAACATAGCCAATTACGCTGATTTTAGAACCAGCGGTATATTTGCAGAAGCATTCTTTTGGGCCAATGGCACACCATTTGCCAGCAGCAGTTACGGCAATACTGATGTTTCGGCCTACTTGTTAACCGCCACAACTGACATACAGGGCGGAAATTTAACAGCATTAGGTAATTTAATTACCACAGACGGTGTCTACTATGCAAACGGTGCACCGTTTGTGAGTTTTCCGTACTCGGCTACCAGCGCCCCGCCCAACAATCCTATTCCAGGTAGCGTTTGGTACGATACTGTCACAGGCGGAGTATTTGAGTTTCAAACCGACGGGGTCAGCAGTTACTGGATTGATGTATCTACGCCCATACTGAGCACCACCAGTGGCGGCGGATCTTTGTCAGGCGGTAGCAGCTACTCTAACGGTGATCAAAACATAAATGGAAATATCACAACTACCGGCAGTATAACCACCAACACATTCTTTTACGGTAACGGATACTTTTTAACTGGTGTAAGCGGATCCGGCGGCAGTTTATACAGCAATGTGCAAGTGGCAGAATATTTGCCAGTCTATGCCGGCAATATCAGTGCACAATACATCTACACCAACCATTTGGTATACGGTAACGGGCAACCCTACATATTTGGCAGCACATATAGCAATGCCAATGTGGGCGCATATTTAACCAGCTATTCGGGCAATGTGCATGCCGGTAACTTGATAACTACTACCAGTGTTTACACCAACAACCTATTGTATGCAAACGGACGTCCGTTCTCGTTTGGATCAACGTACAGTAATGCCAATGTGGCCAGCTACCTGACCACATATACTGGTAATATATCCGCTGGCAACATCACAGTTGGCGGCAATATCACTAGTGGTAATATCTATGTAGCCACTGATGTACAAGTGGCTGGAAATTTGTCGGTCGGCAATATAAATGTTACCACAGTCAGTGCCGGATACTTTGTAGGCAATGCTTTTTATGCAACCGGTATTGTGTCCAGCTATGGTAACGCCAACGTGGCCACATACTTGCCCACAGATGCCACAATATCCAGTATACGAGCAAATGTCACAGCTGCTAATGCTGCTATCGTTACCGCAAACACCGGAGTAGTTTCATATGTGAATTCAGTACGCAGTGGTCTAGTAGCCAATATTACTGCTGCTAATTTGGCAATATCTGCAGTGGTACAGTCAGTTACGGCAGCCAATGCGTCTATCAATAGTTTGGCAACCGGGGCCAATGCAAATACTGCGGCCTATCTGACCACATACACTGGTAATATATCTGCTGGCAATATCAATGTACAGAATTTAACCTACACCAATAGAGAAATTGTTACCACCACTGAATCAGTGCAGGGAGCATTTTACGCCAATGCTGGAATAGACAGTACTGGAGCCAATACTGGTGCACTACAAGTGATTGGTGGTATCAGTACCACAGGCAATTTGTTTGTTGGTGGCAATGTTGGAAACTTGGTAATTGATCAAGCCAGCGGCATATCGGCCGCAGGCTCGTTTGGTAATCTCAATCAAGTCTTAGCATCTACCGGTACACAAGGCGTATTTTGGACCCAGGCTGTAGCACAATATGGCAATAGCAACTGGGTAGATTTGACCAATGTGTCAGTACCAGCAGACTATCAAACCAATGTAGGACTGCCACCAACAATGAATTTTGGTAGTTATACAGTGTTCCCCAATCAGGATCCGCAATTGATTATCAATAACTTGTTCCCAGAACCATTTGGTTCACCACCTGGAGAGATATATACCAGTGCCAATATTGCACCAGGTTCCGTATTCTATCAATATCTAAATCCTACATCTTATAATGGTGATATCACTGACCCCACAAATCAAACCGCTGTGTATATGTGGGTTAGCCCAGATGGCACAGGATCACCCTATTGGGGAGGCAATTCATTTTGGTTCCCACTAACATCACCAACCGGCGGAGGCGCTTAGTAATATAAATGGCAACACCAACTACAGTTAATGCATTACCCACAAAAGGCTCATATGCAGGCCAACAGGTAATCTACAACGGCTACTACTATACCTGGAGCGGAGCATCTTGGGTTAAAGGTTCTGCCTATTCACTTACCACTGGTAATACAAGTAGCAATACAACAGTTACTGGTAACGGGGTCACAACCACAAGTAATACCAGCAACACATCGGTTACTAGTTCAGGAGTTACTACAAGCAATAGCGCCACAGGAAATAGTACCACAGTCAGCACAAGCGGAGTATCTACCTCAAGCGGCAACACTACCACCGTAGTGTCTGGCGGAACGGTCACTACTGCAAATACTGATTCAGGCAATTCAACCACTGTGGGCACTACTGGTATAACAACAACCAGCAATACAGCAAATACTACTATAAGCAGTGGTGGAGTCACAACTCAAACTGGTAATACCAGTACTAGTGTTACTGGAAACGGTATAACAACGTCAAATACATCTACTGGCACTACCACCAGTGTTAGCACTGCTGGAGTTACAACTACTAGTGGTAATACTGCTACCAGTATTACTGGTAACGGAGTTAGTTCTGCAAATACAACAACCGGCACAACCACAAGTGTAACCAGCTCGGGTATAACCACAAGTAATGCAAATTCAGCATCAACTACAAGTGTATCAAGTTCTGGGGTGACTACAACTGATGCCAATACCGGAAGCACAACTACAGTAACCACAAGCGGTATATCAGCAACATCTAATACGGGTGCTGCTACCACAGTTAGCACAAGTGGTGTAACTACCAGTAATGCCAATACAGGAACAACCACCAGTGTGACCACAAGCGGCATAACCACAACATCTAATACGGGTGCTGCTACCACAGTTAGCACAAGCGGAGTCACAACATCAAATGCCAATACCGGAGTTGCTACAAGTGTAACTAGTAGTGGCATAACGACAACATCAAATACTGGCGCAGCCACTACGGTAAGTACCAGTGGTGTTACAACATCAAATGCCAATACCGGAGTCGCTACAAGCGTAACCAGTAGTGGTATAACCACAACATCAAATACTGGTGCTGCCACTACAGTAAGTACAAGTGGCGTAACAACCAGCAATGCTAACACTGGAGTTGCCACAAGTGTAACCAGCAGTGGTATAACCACAAGCAATGCCAATTCAGGTGTCAGCACTAGTGTAACCACAAATGGCATCACAACAACCAATGCCAATTCAGGTGTTAGTACCAGCGTAACAACAAATGGTATTACTACAACCAATGCCAATAGCGGAATCAGTACCACAGTAAGTACAAATGGAATTACTACAACTAACGCCAATAGCGGAGTAAGCACAACAGTTAGCACCAATGGCATTACTACAACCAATGCTAACTCTAGTGTAAGTACAACAGTCAACAGTAATGGTATTACAACTACCAATGCTAACGCCAGTACCACCACTACAATTAGCACAAATGGTATTACTGCAACCAATGCCAATAGCGGAGTCAGTACCACAGTAAGTACAAATGGTATTACAACCACCAATGCTAACTCTAGTGTTTCTACCACCATTAGTACAAATGGTATTACAACCACCAATGCCAATTCAGGTGTAACAACCACAGTCAGTACCTCGGGTATTACTACTACCAATGCCAACGCCAGTACCACTACAACTATTAGTACAAATGGAGTCACTGCCACTAACGCCAATTCGGGTGTAACAACCACAGTCAGCACAAATGGTATTACTACAACCAATGCCAATAGCGGTGTAAGCACTACAGTAACCACTAACGGTATCACAACTACCAATGCTAATGCAAGTACCACTACAACTATTAGTACAAATGGAGTCACTGCCACTAACGCCAATTCAGGTGTAACAACCACAGTCAGCACCGCGGGGGTTACAACAACCAATGCAAATTCGGGAGTAACCACCACAGTCACTACAAATGGTATTACAACTTCTAACGCCAACGCTGGCGTAAGAACTACAGTAACAACAGGTGGTATAACATCAGCTAACAGTATTTCGGGCATCACAGCCTTAATTGAACCTAATGTTATTTCAATACAAGATGCCAATACTGGATTAACAACAAATGTATCTCCAGCAGGAACTTTTGTTTATTTTGGGAATAGCTATGCAGTATTGACTGCTAACAGTATCACTTTTGGTAATCTGGATTCATCAAGTGAATCCATAACCTATAACAACAATCTACAGTTGTTAGAGACGTCTGGCGATTTCTTGATAGATGGCAACCTAACAGTGGATGCAAACATTGTTATTGGCACTGGAATTTATTATGCCAATGGCGTAAACGTACTGTCCACAGTTATATCAAATTATGGTGATTCAAACGTTGCTGCTTATGTGGGTCCGCTGGTATCTGCAATAAATGCAAATGTTGTTGCGGCCAATGCTGCAATTGTGACTGCTAATACACGAGTAGTCAGCTATGTGAACAGTTTGAATACTGCCATGATAGCCAACGTAAATGCAGCCAATGCGGCCATTGCAGCGGCAGTCATTCAAGCTGGCAGTTACGGTAATTCAATAGTGGCAGCATACTTGCCACAAGATGCTACCATATCTGGCATCAATGCCAATGTAAGTGCTGCCAACTTGGCTATTGGTGGATTGCGTGCCAATATAACAGCAGCAAATATTGCTTGGACTGCAAATGCATCTGCACAACAACTACAGATCAACACGCTACAAACACAGGTGTACAGTAATACCAATGTTGCAGCCTATTTGAGTAATGATGTCAGCAACATTGCAGTTGGCGGAATTTTAACCAACAGTATCTATTATGCCAATGGACAACCGTTTGTGTTTGGTAGTACTTATAGTAATGCCAATGTCAGCGCATACCTGGTAAACAATACTGGCAACATATCAGCCAGTAACCTAGTGGCCAGTGGCAATGTGACTGCAACTTATCTATTGGGTTTGGTGTATGCAGGCAACATCACACCAAGTTATGCTACAACTATTACGTCGGCATCAACAACTACTCTTACTGGCTCGAGCGCACTAAATCAATACTTCTCGGGCACCGCAACCCAAGTAATTAAATTGCCAAGTGCTCCGGGCACACCAATTGGTACCATATACACCATATACAATGACACCACAACATCATTGACCGTGGAAACAGCCAATACCAGCACCTTCCCAGCATTACCAGCCGGCGCAGTAGCCCAATACACTTGTGTGAGCAACAACAGTGATGCTACCAATTCTTGGGTAGTAAAAATCATTGGCGGCAACGGAGTTACTGGTTCGGGTCAATTGGTCTTGGCCACAAGTCCCAGCTTTACAACCGGCATAGACAGCTCAAGTGCAACGTTTACGTTGTTGAGTACACCGACCACAGTAAACTTTGGTCCTACCACTACTGGTAGCTATGCCACCGTCAACATCTTGACAAACAATCCAATTGGTACTACCAAGACTCTAAATCTTGGAACTGGCGCCACCAACGGAGCCACATATACCAATATCAATTTGGGCAGTTCAAGTGGTATCAGTACCATAGTAATGAATGGTACTGTGAATGCTGCGGGCACACAGAATCTTGGAAATATCTTAACCACAAATGGTTTGTTCTGGAGCAATGGTACAAACGCAATCTACAGTGATACCAGTACGGCCACATATCTTGCTGGCGGGACTGATGCCACATTGCTGGCATTGATTGCAAATGCCACTGCTACTAACGCTGCAATTGTTACGGCCAACACTGGTGTCGTGAGCTATGTAAATAGCTTGAATTCAGCCATGATAGCTAATGTGGTTGCTGCCAATGCCGCAATTGCTGCCGCGGTAATTGCAGCCAACAGTTACGGCAATGTGGTTGTTGCGGCCTACTTGCCAACTAACAGTACCATATTGGGAATCATTGCCAATGCCACTGCTACTAACGCTGCAATTGCGACAGCCAATACCGGAGTAGTCAGCTATGTGAACAGTTTGAATTCGGCTATGATTGCAAATGCGGTTGCGGCTAATACTGCTATAACAACTGCCAATACTGGTGTTGTGAGCTATGTAAACACACTGACATCGGCTCTAAGTGCCAACAGTGCTTTTGCCAACACCACATTGGCCACTATACAAGCCAACTTGGGCGCATATGAACTCTATGCCAACGCCAACCTGGGAACTGCAACAGTAAACATAACCAGTCTACAAGCTAACCTGGGCGCATATGAAAAGTATGCCAACACCAATCTAGGTACCGCAACAAATAACATTAACACACTGCAATCAGCCAACATAGCAACACAAGCCAATTTGGGCTATGTGAATGTTTGGTTGAGCACACTAGATGCCAACGTAGGCGCATACGAAGCCTACGCTAATGGTATATTTGCAACTGCTAGTTTTGCCAGCACACTAGATGCCAACGTGGGCGCATTTGAATTATATGCCAATGCAACATTTGCTGCACAATCTGATTTATCAACTCTTTCAGCCAACGTTGGCGCATATCATTTATATGCCAACGCCAATCTAGGTACTGCTACCAAGAATATTTCGAGCCTACAGGCCAATGTGGGCCAATTTGAGCTAGTGGCCAATGCCAATATTGGAACGCTATATCTAGGCAACATTGCCACACAGGCCAACTTGGGCGCATATCAGGTCAGTGTAAACTCTACTCTAAATACCATTAGCTCACAGTTTACGACTCTAAATGCCAACGTGGGTGCGTTTGAGCGATTTGCCAATGCCAACTTGGGTACTGCTACCACTAACATAACCACACTGTTTAGTAATGCAGCCAGCCAGCAGACTCAAATCAACACGCTACAGAATGAAGTGTACACCAACTCCAATGTGGCCAACTACTTGCCAAGTTATGCCGGGCAAATTGGTCAATTGGGTACTGCGGTAACTATACCAACCCTGGTTGCTGACGGCCTGCAAGTTGCGGGCACTGGTGCAAGTTATGCTGACAATTTACCAATTGGTGCAAACATTCCGGCAACTGGACAATTTACTACCTTGGTGTCAACAGCAAGTACCAACAGTATAAGTCCAGCAACTGGTTCCTTGGTAACGTTTGGTGGACTTGGAGTACAACAAGATTTATGGGTTGGTGGAAATATCTACGCTGGCAACATTAACAGTACCACACATCAAGTGTTGACTATTGAACAGTCCCTGTTGTACTTGATATCAAATTCAGTGTATCCTTACAACTACAGTATTGGATTCTATGGACACTTTGTGGGCGGCGCCGGCAATGTGTATGGTCATACTGGACTAGTAAGAAGTTATATAGATAACACATGGTATCTGTTTAGTAATGCTGCTGAACCCACTGGTAGTATTGTCAATTTAGCTGACCCTAATGTAAATCTTGATGCAATAAAATTAGCGTCAATGACCACAGTGAGTTCGGCAGCTAGTACCAGTACTTCAACTGGCGCAGTTGTAGTAACCAATGGCGGCGGTATAGGTGTAAGTGGGAATGTGTTTGCTGGCAACGTTTATGCTGGAGCCTACTTTTATGCAAATGGTACTCCGTTCAATTATGGTAACACACAAGTTGCTGCCTACTTGCCCATCAACAGTACCATATTGGGTATTGTGGCAAATGCCACTGCTGCCAATACGGCTATAGTGACTGCCAACACTGGCGTGGTCAGTTATGTGAACACATTGAATTCGGCAATGACTGCAAACATCACTGCAGCCAATACTGTTATCGCTACTACCAATTCCAACATCGGAACATTCTATACCTGGGCCAATGCCAATTTTGGACAAGTCACTGGCTTCTCGAGCCTACAGGCCAATGTGGGCCAATTTGAATTATATGCCAATGCCAATCTGGGAACTGCAACAGTAAATATAACCAATTTACAGGCCAATGTAGGCTCATTCTACACTTATGCCAATACCAGTTATGCCAGTGCCAGCGCAGTTGCAAGTCTACAGGCCAATCTTGGTGCGCTGGAAAATACCATTCCGTTTGTGTATGCAACATCATCACAGGTCAACACAGTCAGCAGTAATCTAACCAATTATGAAAGTTTGGCCAATGCTAACTTGGCCAACTTGACTTCAAACGTGAGTTCGCTACAGGCCAATGTTACCGCTGCTAATGCCAATATTGCTATATTATATCAAGGCAATGTCACAACACAGGCTAATTTGGGTGCATTCCAAATCTATGCCAATGCCAACATTGGTACTCTATATCAAGGCAATATTTCTACACAAGCCAACATTGGTACCTTGTACCTAGGTAATGTCACAACTCAAGCCAACTTGGGTGCATTCCAGACCTATGCCAATGCTAACATAGGTACTTTGTACCTAGGCAATGTTGCAACACAGGCCAATTTGGGCGCATACCAAATTTGGGCCAATGCCAATTTGGCTGGTGGTGGCGCAAGCATCACCGCAATACAGGCCAATGTTACTGCTGCCAATGCCAATATTGCTTTATTGTATTCAGCTAATATTTCAACACAGGCCAACGTTGGTACGTTGTACTTGGGTAACATTGGTACACAAGCCAATATTGGTACATTGTACCTAGGCAATGTTGCAACGCAAGCCAACATTGGTGCATTCTACACTTATGCCAATGCCAACATTGGTTCTATATTAACAAGACATAATACTCTAGACGCCAATGTGGGCGCATATGAAATTTGGGCCAATGCTAACATTGGTAGCAGTGCAGCAAATGTAGCGAGCCTACAGTCAAACATTGCGGCCGCTAATGTAGTAATCTCAACTAAAACTGCTTATGCCAATGCCAACGCAGCTGCCTATATGACTGTGTATGGTGGTAATATTTTACTTAACTATGCTACTGTTAATGGTAATTTAACGGTAGGCGGAAACATAAATGCAGGTAGTAGTCTTAACTTTGCCCCAGCCAGTGCTCCGGTACAAATTGGATTCAATGTAAACAACTTTGGTCAATTGGTAGTACAAAATACCAATAGCGGCACAAATGCCAGTACCGACATTGTTGCAACTAGTGATGTGGGCAATGATAATGATGGATATATTGATTTAGGTATCAATAGTTCTACTTACAATCAAACCGGTTATGGTTTAACTTACGCCACTGACGGCTATTTGTACGTACAAGGCAATCTAGTAAACAATACTGGTAACTTGGTAATCAGCACCTACACCCCAAGAGATATCATATTCTCAACTGGTGGCGGAGCTCCGGCCAACGAAATTGCTAGATTCAGTAACGTGGCCAATGCATTTATTGTGACTGGTAATGTGACCAGCCGTGGCAATATAAGCGCAGTTAATTACTACTGGGCAAATGGTGTCAGTTTATTGAGTACTATTGCTCCAACCAGTACCTACAGCAATACCAATGTGGCAGCATATTTGACTGCTAATCCAATCAGCAGTATCACCTACAATAGCAGCAGTGTCAACTTTAATGCCACCAGCGGAAACGTGGTATTCCAAGTGGCTGGAACTGGTATAGCAACATTTGCACAGAATCAAATCAACGTGGTTGGCAATGCTTTTGTAAGCGGTAATGTAAACTCAGCCAACATAAATGTCACCAGCATATATGCAACCAACTACTTGTATCCAAATGGCACCAGCATCCTGGGATCAATATCGTCATATCAAGTCTGGGCCAATGCCAATGTGGCTGCTTTGTATTCAAACATCCAGGCCTCAAATGCCAACATAGGTGCATATCAAGTCTGGGCCAATGCCA
>Ga0208386_1000265_pt1 | contig 15595 bp, 10 predicted proteins | sample CryBogCBH16Oct07_FD_185510 | JGI IMG/M metagenome (GOLD analysis project Ga0208386, IMG submission 185510) | Freshwater microbial communities from Crystal Bog, Wisconsin, USA - CBH16Oct07 (SPAdes) | ecosystem: Environmental > Aquatic > Freshwater > Lake | place: Crystal Bog, Wisconsin, USA...
AACTGTCTATGCTACATTTATAGCTTATAACTAATATGGGAAGAATATCTTTACTTGGAACCGGTAATGTAGCTTTCAGTGGTAATCAAATCTATACTACTGATAATAATGATTTGTTATTTGGTAATAATTTAGTACCAACATCAATTAGTACTTTTAGTATTGGTTCATCTGCCAATCCTTTTAGAACTCTTTTTATTTCAGCTAGTACTTTACAAATGGCTGCACCACCGGGTGGTAATAGTCTTGCTATTCTTAATGATGGAAGCAACTTTCAAATTAGCAATGGTGGGTTAAGATCTACAGTTATCTATACTGGTGGTCTTTTACTGAGTGGTAATAATATTGGTGCTGATCCTTTATTCAGTAATCTTCCAATGAATATTGGAACAAATGGTTTACCTGCTGTAAATTTTCTTGCCCCGTTATCTGCTCAAGCCGATACATATTTAAATAATCTTTCTGCTAATAAAGCATTAATAGGCAAAGATTTTTCAAACTTTACTGTTGTATCGTTGGCAACAAACACCACAGCAATTAGTGCTGATTTTTCAAAAGATACACTTATTCACCTTCACGCTTTTAAAAATGGTACAGTTAATTCAGTATCTAGTCCCTTAAAAATTACACCTATCAATTTTACAGCAGGTAGTACTATTGATATTCTTATTTTTAATCCATTACCTAGTAATGGTGTTGTATATTTGGACTGGGGTGGTGTTAACGCAACATTTCCAAATTATCAAAACGGTAGCGGTGCACCATATATTGTTGCCTTAAGTAGCATTAGCACAACACAGACTTACCACTTTAAATATATTTGTATTGATGGTACTTCGACAAATACTTTTATTACCGCGTAGATCTTACCATGTACAGCAGTACTGCTTGTACAACAGAGAGCGACAGGTGCAAATTCTATTAATATCCATGCTTCAATGGATTGAGTTGAAGCTCTTTAAAGTTTACCTAAAACCGGGACGGGTTGCTGATGTCGTTTTGCGACGTAGCTATTTGCACGGTCGTTAGATATATTCTGCTCTGATACCTGTAATTCAATACTATCATAGGTATTATTACTCACAATAGGCTTTTTGAACTTACTCACAAGATTTTTAATAAACTTAACCATATACTTCTAAAGTATTTATGTTTTAAATTTTTAAAGCAATTAAATACTTATAATGGACCTTTTAACAGTACAAACGCCCTTTTTAGCAAATGTTGTTGTGGAAGGTTATGAGTATAACAGACTTAAATACATATTTTTAAGCGCTAGCGATATTTCATTTCCTAGTCTAACTGCTATTAATAATTTTACAAATATAAGAAGGGTATCAGCTATTTGTCCGGAATTTTCAGGATATAATGTACCTTTATCTGCTTATAATATAATTGATAAAAACCATCTTGCTCTTTCCGCTGCATTCTTACGCCAATATCCGGGTACTATGGATGTTATATTTTATAATGATGCAGGCTATACAAAACTCTCTGATTCAGGTATTTTACTGAATATTGTAGTAACAGAAGAAGATATAGTATTAATAGATGGAGAATACGTAGTAACTATACAGGATAATAACGAGAACATTATCCTTATCTAATAATAAATATTAACAGATGTCTAAGAATTTTACACAATTTAATCTTGAAACAACACCGCTTACAGGTGATTATATTGTAGGTTATAAGGCTGATTCAACAGCAGAATTTCGCACCACAGTAGGTGGTCTTCTTAGTGGAATACACGGTGGTCCAAGCGTCTATCAACCGGGTTCTGAAGTAGGTTCAATTGTGCCTACTAATGGCGGTAACACCATAGATGCAAATGGATTTTATACAACAATTGCTGGGGGCTCAGCTAATGCCGGTGACAGTCCTTACTCTTTTATAGGTAGTGGTATATCTAATACCATGTATACAATGGGTACAGGCATTGGCTCAGTTATCGGTAGTGGTGTTGGTAATTGTGCTACTGGTCAGTATAGTTTGATTGGTACAGGCAATTGTGTTGCAGCAACTGGATGTCATTCAGCTATAATTAACGGTACAGGTTTTTATCCAGGCTCTGCAACTCATACATATAGCACATATAGCGGTTATATTACTAACGGTGTTGTAACAAGTGGTCCATTGAGTGGATCAAATTTTCCTAGCATTACAGCAAACGGCGCTCTTTACAGTCGATGTGTGGTTAACTGTTACCCAGTTGCCGGTGGGTTAGTGGCGTCAGGTTGTAGCAGTCTTATCGGTAATGGTCATGGTGCACTCTATTACACAGATGGTTATTCTTTTATCTGTAATACTAGCAACACAGCTAGTGTTTACTATGTAACGCCATTTGAGGCAGTTTGTGACATGTCACAAACTGCCTCGGGATATTATTCCACAGTTTTGAACGGTGTCTCTAATAAGGCTACTTGTGGATTTGCTACGGTTTTAAATGGCGACTGCAATACAGCTTCACAATATAATGCAGCGGTATTAGGTGGTTGCGGAAATGCAGCAACAGGCTATGATAGTGTCGTCGTTAACGGTCAATGTAATACTGGCTCTGGTTATTATTTCTCTTTTATCGGTAATGGTGCCGAAAATACAACAAATAATCACGGATTCAATTTCATTGGTAACGGTGTTTGTAATCATACTTGTGGACCTACCGGTACAATAGTAAACGGTTGTTGCAATATTTCATGTGGATGTTATTCCTTTGTTGGCACTGGTTGCTGTAATGTAGCTAGTGATATCTTTACAACAGTTGTAAACGGTGAATGTAATTGTGCTACAGCTTGTAAAGCAACAATTGGTGGAGGCGCTCATAATTGCGCTACCGGTCAGTACTCAACTATTGCTGGTGGTTATTGCAATATTGCTGGTAATCAGTATGATACAATAGGTGGTGGTTATAACAACATTATTAATGAAAATACCATAACAACAGCTTGCGGTTATTCTTTTATTGGCGCTGGTTATCAGAATTTAATTGATGGTGAATCAGTAGTAATTGTTGGTGGTAGAAACAATTGTATTATCGGAGATTCATACTGCAGCTCTATACTCGGTGGCTATAACAACACAATTAATGCGCTTAATAATGTTCATATAATCGGCTCTGGTCTTTCTGCTACACAAGCTAATACAACATATGTTAATGCTATAGTATCGCCCGTCTATTGTGGTGTTAGCGGTAGTTCTAGTTCCCAATATAGTGGAGGTATTGGGGGTTATATTATATTAAATGGTGGCAATAGTGGTAACTATTGTTATCAAGATGGCGGAGCAGGGGGTTGTATAATAATGTGTGGTGGTCATCATGCTTGTGCTGGCTCGATTAATACAAGTAGTGGGTATTTTGGTCGTGGTGGATCTATTAATACCTATTCTGGTAATTACGGTATCGGTGGTACAATCGATGCATCGGCTGATTATGCTTGTGACGGCTCTATTGCTTATGTTCTTACTTGTGCAGGTTCTATTATTACATTAGCTCGCGGGTTCAGTTCTACCGGTGGAACAATTAATACATCTGCCAGCGGGTGTGGATATTTTGGAGGGAGCGGTAGTATTGCTTGCGGTGGGTATATTAATACTTCAGCTAGTGGTTTAAACACTTTTGGTGGTTGCATTAATACTTCAGCACATGGTGATGGAATATGCGGTGGTTCTATCAATACATCAAACGGTGGCGGTTCAATTAATACTACAGGATCTGGTTATATTCAACTCGGTACAGCATCTGCTAATACAATGACTCAGCTACAGGGTAGTGCTACAGGTAGTAATAAAACAATTACTCTTCCTAATGCAAATGGTACTGTCGCTCTACTATCCGATCTCCAGGGAGATATAACATCTAATTCATTAACAACTAATACACTAAACGTATTAAGCACATTAAATGTAGCAGGTAGTGCTAATTTCTTTAATACCACCAATCTTAATGTAAGCAGTAATATCATTTACTTCGGTGAAGGTAATACCGGAAATGCTCTAGATCTCGGCTTAATTACTCACTTTGTTGATAGTAATAATAATCGCTATCAACATACAGGTTTAGCTCGTCGAGCTGGTCAAAGCTCACCTGCCGTTTGGACATTATTTTCCGGTCTTACAACTGAACCTGGTGATGTCGCTTCTGGTATTAATTGGTCTGATCCATATCTCACCGTTGATACATTAAGTGCTAATTTAATCGGTAATGTAATTGGTAATGCAGATACGGTTACAAACGGTGTTTATACAAATCAAACTTATAATAATCCTAGCTGGATCACATCTTTAGTAGACACTAAGATTACAGGTACAAAATTTGTTACAAATAGCGGCTTTAATAATTTAATAACAAATACATTAACAGTTAATAATCTAAGTGCTACAAACAATATTACAACACAAGGCACGATCGCTGGTGGAACCAATCTCATTACTTTAACCGACACTACATACACATTCCAATTATCTGATAATGGTAGTATGATAGGATCGCTAAATAATACAACAGGATTGAGTGCTACATATAATCCTGCAATAACATATCCAGTCGGCTATCAAGTAGGTGTGTTACAAGCTACAACATTACGCGTCTCCATAACAGGTACGGGTACAGTAATAAATCAAGTAAACGGATATTATAAGACAAATAAACAGTATTCAGTTGCAACATTGCTCTATGCAGGGTCACAGACGGGGTGGATATTATTTGGCGATGTAGCGCCATAATTTTACATTAACCGGATCCAACACTTTTATTGCATAAAATAATAACAACTTATATAATATCATGCTTAACGTAACTAATTTCGGAGTAATGGGTGAAATCGGATCATTAACTTATACAATACAATATCTTATTGTTGCTGGTGGTGGAGGTGGTTCAGCAGGAAAAAGATTAGGTGCTGGTGCTGGTGGCGGTGCTGGTGGATTGTTACAAGGTTCATATAATATAAAAAATACTAATAGGTATAATATTGTTATTGGTAAGGGTGGCTTAGGTGGTATTTCAGGTGGTACTACAAATACTCAAGGGCAAAATTCAATAGCATTTGGTCTTACTGCTATTGGTGGCGGATGGGGTGCTGGATTTAATAATGGTTCTACAGGTGGTAATGGAGGATCGGGTGGTGGTGGTCTTGGTACTTTTGCTTCTGAAGTAGGATTAGGTACACCCGGTCAGGGAAACAATGGAGGAATTGGTGGTGGTAGTAGTTCTTGTGCAGGAGGTGGGGGGGCTGGTAGTACTGGATTTGGTAATAATGGTGGAAATGGTTTAGTTTCATTTATTACAGGAGTATCAGCATATTATGCAGGAGGTGGTGGTGGTGGTAATACTACCACAGGTGGTACTAGTGGTTTAGGTGGAGGAGGAAATGGAGGAGGAACAATCAATCTTCATGGCACTAACGGAAAATCTGGTACTAATGGTTTTGGTGGTGGAGGAGGTGGGGGTGGTTATAGTGGGCCTAATACCGGACCATATTCAAACGGTGGAAATGGTGGAGATGGTATTGTAATAGTTTCATATCAATCACCTATTCAACTTGGAACCGGTGGTACGGTGACATCCTACACATCAGCAGGCTATACATATTGGGTACATTCGTTTACATTAACCGGATCCAACACTTTTATTGCATAAAATAATAACAACTTATATAAATAACAATATATGGAAATCGTATTACAACCGGCACAGACTATCTCATTAAGTGCAGTTCAAGTAGAAGCAGTAAGAGATCTGTTCACAGAACAGAAGATCATTGCACGTATTAAAGGTCTTCCAAAAGGTGTTGTTCTATGGAGCGGTTCAACAGAATACGCTGCAGCTAGTGCTTGGACTAATGCATCAGCTTTAGCTCGTGCAGCAGAAGTTCTTAGCCTTTCAAGTATTCCTTGGGCATTTTAATCTTGCTATAATTTAAGAAAGCAAATACTATAGGTGGTATGAATTGCCGTCTATGTAATAATATCATTGAACCTGAACGCCTTAACGTTCTTCCAAATACAGTAATGTGTGCTGCTTGTGCTAATAAGCACAATGTAGTAAAACCGAGAAAGGCCTTTATGGCGTTTGATCATAAGACTGGTGGCGAGATTCAAATTGTTTCAGCTGATTATTATGAAGCAAATAAGAAGTATTTCATTCCTATGGGAGCTCGGTCTGCAGTAAAGAACTTTAGTAAGAACGTTTGTGCATAAATATAATAAATATTATATATTATGTATGACAGAGATAGCAGTATTTTAGGTGGTCTATACACCTCATTTGTTACAGAGAAGTATTATAATAATGAACTATCTCCTCAATTCTGGCATAATAATAAATTTGATGAAGAGGTAAGAGAAAAGCTTCTTCAAATAGCAAAGGACTTCTACAATCATCTAAAACTCGATGTCCCTGTATTAGATATTCAGCTTACAGGCTCTCTTGCTAACTATAACTATTCAGTTCTATCAGATCTCGATGTACATATCATTATAGACTTTAGTAAGATTAATAAGGATGTAGAGCTTGTAAAGAAAGCTCTAGATGGTGCAAGATTTGTCTGGAACATGAGACACAATATTATTATTAATAACCATGATGTTGAGCTTTATGTACAGGATGTTAATGAACAGCACGTATCTTCCGGTCTCTATAGCCTGTTACATGATGAATGGATAAAAAAGCCGCATTATGATCCACCTGAAATAGATGAACGTGACGTGAGCTTAAAATTTCAGCAATACGTAAAAGAAATTGATAGGATGGAAGAACAGGTAGATAAAGACAACCTATCAAACGATGAGTATCTCGCTATCAGTAAGCGTGCTGAAAAGCTTAAAGATAAGATACAGAAAGATAGAAAAGAATGTCTAGCAAGAGAAGGTGAATTTTGTGTAGAGAATCTTGTATTTAAAGCTTTAAGAAATACAGATTATATAGAAAAGATAATTGATATTGCTGCAAAGGCTTACGATAAGCAGTTTGCAAGTTAATAATTATCTTGCGTTGTGATAGGCTGAGGATAAGACGTTCCAGTCAAAGCTATAATTGATAGTTCCGAATATCAAAGGAGCACTGGCGCTACCAGGAGGTGCAAATATCTTACCGTCGAATTGCATAGCAGCTGCTCTATAAAAGTCAGTCGCAGGATTAGCATTTGTGGATGTAACACCAGTGATATCAATATAACTAACAGTGTTGTTAGTCGGATCATAAATAGCAGCTCTTGGGTTTGTACCTACTGTTTGATCTTGCGTTGTAACAGGTAGACAGAAAACACGCCCATCGGGTAAGAGAATGGACTTGCGTACAGATGTTAAAATAGGCGTTGTTTGTGTAAAGGTATTTGTTGTCTCATCATATATTAATGCTGAACGGTAATTCGGTGAAGGGGCAAGATACGGTGAACAAAATACCCGACCATCAAGAAGTGTTACAGCGTGGTAATACCTACCAGCTCCGAAAAGATTCGGAGGACCAGAAACAAAGGATGATTGTTGTGATGCAGGGTCGTAAATAGCAGCTGATGTAGCTAGTGACGGGACCATGAAGATTCTACCACTCGGCAGTAAAGCGCAATCTCTATAAAACTGATTTGCTGAACCTGCATTTCCTGTACCATATGCGACAGAAGTAATCTGTGTAAGAGTATCTGCTGTAGGATCATAAATAGCCGGGTACTGCGAACCATAAGGTGGTAAAAAGACTGTACCAGCTGTAGTACCTGGTATGACACTAGGATCGGAGGGTAACATGATCGAACTCCAATAATCTGGTGTACTGGTTGTATTGCAATAGATACGTGTGCTTTTTGCTATAACTTTGTTTTGATTCGGATCATATACGGTGATCGGAAAACTTGTACTTGCCGTTGTTGGTGCAGGTATATTACATACAGTCTTATCGTATAAAAGAACACAAGTCTGTATAGTACCAGTCTGAACACCGGTACCAAACGTTGGTGTAGCGTATGTCTGTGTCTTCGGATCATATATACGCATGGAGTTGTTCGAACCTGTGACATATATTTTACCGTATTGAGAACCCGAAACTAAAACAGCACATGTGTTAATATTACTAACCGTAGGAGTTGCTGTTGATAATGTATAGCTATTAAAATAATTTGGATAGTTAGGATCTTGGTATTTGATATAATTTGATACACTCTTCATATTTCCGCTAAAAAGCGGCCAATAAACTATACCTGTAGAACGCCAATCTAAATTAAATCCTCTATTAAAGTGTAGGACACCTTGAATACGCAGGTGACCGGGTTGACCAATCAATCTACCTGGTCCACCAATTTTTAAATGATCGTTTGTAGGCATAGTTAGCTAATATTATAAATTATTTATGTATATAATATTAAGCTTGTGCCTCAGTCCACGATAGTCTAGCAAATACATTCGTCGCATTAGATGGATCGAGATTTGTCGCTGTAATATAGATAATATCAGGACCATCCGGATATAGATTTGCAAACGCGTTATTTGAGATAGTAGCGCTAGGTAGTGAATTGGTTGTACCACCGCCTAATATACTATTACCCAAATCACGCACAGCTGAAAGATCAACTGTGAGTTTTGAGTAATTTGAAGTGCCGATTGAAGGATCAACATAGAACCCATACACACTTTCTCCACCTGTAATAGAGATCGCTGTTGTAGGTACAACGATTTGTGCTAGACTCGAACCACCAGCTGGTATAAATGTACCGGAAGCTGCTCTACCATTGAGTTTGAAGTTAATACGAAGACCGCCGACACCATTAGCACCGAGCTTAGCAATAATATCCATACTTGCAAGCTTAAGCTGCATACGGTTGATAATTTCCTTAATACCGAGAACGTCAATCTTACCACTGTCAACTGTTGGTCCCAATCTGATTGCCATGATCAATTGATCAGTAGCTCCAGCTGCAATAGCTACAGGTGTTGTACCGTGACCGGCATTAAAGTTAAAGTTGAGATCGTTATCAAATCTACCATCCATAATAACACTAGAACCCCAGTGCGAAAGTGCAACAGCTGGAGGCACGTTCGTTGTACCACCGGTTGTTAGGACGACACCCATGAGCTCGACATTCGTCGGAGCGGTTGCTGAATACGTAAAGGTCTGCGCTGTGCCGTTACCACCTGTTTGTATACGGGTTAAACCAGTTAAAGTTGTAGCTGTCTTTCCTGTGTATTTGATATACTCGATAGTTTGGCTTGAAGTATTACCTGGTTGTACAAGGCGTACAATACCTGTATTTGGGAATAATGAAGTATCTTTTACGTTAATCGTTGCTGTTTCTGTATTTGCTACAGTAGCTGTTATTGTTGTTACCGGACAAAGAGTATTTTCCTCATAACGACCAGGTAAGTTACCAGAGCGCATGTAGGCCTCGGTATTAGTGTTATTATTGATCATCTTATGACAGAAGGTTACATTACCGTTAGCTGCACGGAAGCCCCATCTTACAAACCCAGCACCGTACCATGAATAATCAATATATAACATCTGCATCTTCGTAACATCTATCTTAAAGTTACTAGGACCTGTACCATCCATTTTATCGATATTCCATGCATCTTGACGGATACGTGTATCAATTGTCTTACTAACTATTGCGGTTGAAATTGTTGAGCCTTTATATTCAGGGGTAATATACAATGATGTATCACTTGCTATTGTAACAATACGATAGCTCATGCCCTTAATAACAATATTATCCCCAGGTGCGAGCTGACTACTGAATGCTGTACCGGTACCGGTTACAACGTTTGAGCCGTTAGTAGCGGCGACGGTACCGGCAATTTGCTGTGTACTATTACGACGAACAGCATATAAATACTGACCATCATGTTCAAAGAATATACCGTTTTGTTGATCAAAGAAACCAACCCTTACTGTATTACCATAGGATGTTGTCGGCGAAACAGTAATAGGAAATCCAGCAGCTGTTGTAGCATTGAGTACAACAGTATTAAGATATGTGAATGAAGTGTCACTCGGAACAGTTTGTACTTCAAATGTACCATTGTAACCTGCGTCTGTTGAACCTGATACATTTACATAACAACCAGGCTGGAGACCGTGCGGTGTCTTGGTATTAACTGTTACTGTACTGCCTATAGCTGTACCTGAGGAGGTAATAAGATCTATATTAAAAGCAGGTCTAAAAATTGTACCCGTACTAAATTGAATGCCTTTACCGGCCTGATAGCGGAAATAACGGCGGGTCTGACGTACGAGACTTGCGTTCGGTGCCCCGGAGCCACAAGTAAATTGCACTCCACCGTCAAACGCTCTGTGAATAGCCCAACCTGTTGGACGACTATAGAGGTTAACTGAGCCTGCTGTATTAGAAATAGCACCTACCGGTGCATTGACTACAGTGAAAGTAAATGTTGTAGCATTCGGTGTTGTTGCAACCACCCATGAGCCATTTGGGGGATTTGATGTAACAGCTGTTGTACCGATAACGTAAATGAGATCACCCACAGCAAGACCGTGTGCGTATTGGGTAGTACATGTAACAGTTGTACTAGAGTTTGTAAATGCACCGGCACCAAGCGGAATGCCCGAACCGGTATAGAAATAACCCTGGAACACTGATGTCTTTGAAGAATCGTAAATAGAGGCATTGGCTACTGTACCTTTTGCAGTATATGTAAACTGCGAACCAGAAGAAGTTTCAACGAGATACCAACCGTTTGCATTTGATGAGAGAGAATCTTGAATGTAAACAGGTGTACCAACAGGTAGACTAGCTGTTGTTGTTACTGTAACAACTCTTGTACCGGCACCGGCAATACCTGTTATTGTAACAGGTGAGGTAGGATCATAATATGCTGTAGGTTTATTATTTACAGTATTAACAAATTCCCACTTTGTAGGTTGTAAGCCGTATTCGAAGTCTGTATCAATTAAAGATTGCGGTTGTGAGCTTCTTGGCTTATTAACAGCATCCATCTGTTCTTCTGACGGAACAGTGTTAATACTTGCAGTATCATAAACAACCTGTAAAGAATCGGTATTGACGTGAGTTGATGTATCTGTATTAAGTGTTAATTCGTATTTTGTTGAATCCCAATTTGACCACCCGAAAGTTGATTGCGCTTCAGCATAAATTACAGTATTTCTTGTTTGATTAATTACCGCCATTAATCTGTTAATACTGAACCCTGATGTTGCTGAGAGTGCTGCAAAATTGAGCTTTCCAGCTCCTGCTGCGCCAGGGGTAAATATTACTGATGCTGATGTTGTTGTAAGTACTGTTTTCACGTTTTTATTATATTTATATTTATTATCCGAAAATCAAAGCTACTGATATCATATTTTGTGTTAATACCGTGGAAGTAATATTACCATTAGCACTTATTGATCCATTAACTGTTAATTCGACGGCAGGAGCATTGACTTTAATACCAACATTACCAGCGTGGTAACCGTTATTTGCCGATAAGCCCCCAGAAGCGCTGATATTACCGGCAACAGTTAGTCTTTCAGCTGGGGTATTAATGTTAATACCTACATTACTACTATAATAACCACCACCTGCTGACAAACCGGTAGAATCAATTCTTACAACTTCGCTCGGTGTAGAACCACCTATACTTGTTGCTTCAAATCCGAGATAGGTGCCATTAGCTGCATCAGTCCAAACTTCAGCAGCTTTAATCGTCATTCTACCACGTGAACTGTTACTATATTTTGTTCCGCCAAATCCCTGACCTGTAAATTCGCAAAGAACGTCACCAGCTTGTACAGCTGTCGGAGCAGCACCTGTTCCATTTGCATGTCGACCTGTAAATGACGGACGAGCGTTAGCACCGAGGCCAAATGAATCAACGAGTATTCTATTAACTGCACTATCAGCCTGTGTAATGTGAACCGTTGTACCTGATGTAGCAGATAGTGGCAACACAGCGTTGTTGTTAATATCAAGCTTTACAGTGTTTGTTGCACCGCTATAAAGACTTACACCAGGTGCATTTGTGCCAATACCAACAGCACCGGCATGGTAACCGTTATTTGCTGAAAGACCACCAGATGAACTTATTGTACCGAAGACGGTAAGCGTTTCAGCTGGATTATTGATCTTAATACCTACATTACCTGCGTGGTAGCCGCCATTGGCAGATAAGGTGTTAGAAGCACTAATTGTACCTGCAACAGTTAATTTAGCATTCGGTGTTGTGATACCAATACCTACGTTACCAGAAGCCTTAAAGCGTGCTACTTCATTAGTAGTTTGTGTACCACCAGCAAATACAAATACGTCACTTGTGCCATTTGATGCACCAATAGCCATATTTGCCGCTGTATTGTAGACATAACCATCGTTTGGACCGACAACATTGAAGTTATAAAGACCGTATACAGCTCCATTATAAATGCTTGAATTTACACCGATATCTAGGTAATTACCTGCATCGTTATATATTGAAAGATCAGCACTCGAACTCACACTGGGTGTAGTATTTGTAATGCGACCGAATACAGAACCGCTTGTTGAACCAACGACTGTGAGCGGTGCAATATCACCACTAGAGACAACACTACCGGTTTTTATGGTACCGAAATAAGCAGCTGATACTGCACTAATTGATGTAGCACTTAAAACCGGCACTACTTCAAATGATGAATTATATACACCACCAGGGTAGTTTAATGTAAGGGTTGTAGGACCGGATCCGGCGAGATTTGAACCATCAGTAAATACTGTTTCATTTGAGAAACCGTAAATGTCATTAGCAGTAACCTGGTTACTATCTGTATAGAAAGCTTTAACACGTGTTGCACTTACATCGTTGTAGAAGAGAGCATTTGATGCTGTTAAGCCATTAAGAGCGGTAATAGCACCTGCGATGGTTAAACGCTCAATAGGCGTATTGGTATTCATACCAATATAACCATTATTTTCTATGAATAATGCGTCAACAGGTACACCACCGCTATTTTCGACAAATCTTGCAACTGACTGTGCGCCGTATTGTTCTACGTAAATTGCCGGACCTGTACCAGCGTTAACAACAGAAAGCGAACTTGTTACCGATACAACAGTATCAAGGTAGGTTAAAGCACCATATACTGAAAGGTTTCCCATTACAGTTACATTACCAGACGCACTTACATCACCGGCAACAGTTAATTGATTTGTTGCATAATCATCAGTATTAATTCCTACACCGCCATAAAGTGCAACACCACCGGCAGCTGATAAGAGATATTGACCAACACGTGTTGTACTTACAGTTTGTGTACTCGTTGGTGCACCAGCCCATATGTAACTATAATCGTGTAATGAAGCTGCATTATTACCAATAGCTATTGAAGCCGATTTTGCTGCAACTGTAGTGCAGCCTTGTGCAAAGCTAAAGAAACCTGCAGCTGTTGTAGAGCTACCCATTGTCCAACTTGCCGGGCCCGATGCAGTAGCATTAATACCACCTGCGTAAGCGCCAGAAGCACCAACTGTTGTTACTGTAAATACACCATCTGTATGACTATAATCACCAAGCGCTTGTGTTGAACCGCCTTCAGCGTGGCTGTAAACGCCTTGTGCAAGAGAGTTTGTACCTTCAGCACGCGAGAAAATACCTGTCGCTACGTTTGAATCGCCTGTAGCACGAGCACCATAGCCTTTTGCAATACATGTCTCACCGCTTGCAAAAGCACCGTAACCGATGGCGAGCGAGCTAACGCCTTGTGCAAATGAACCAAAGCCGCTTGCATATGTCATCCAACCTAAAGCAACGGCACCAGAACCGGGCGCTGAAGTAGAGATACCCTGCGCAAAGGATTGATCACCGAGTGCACTAACACCAACACCTAATGCCGCAGCATATGCACCGTTTACTACCGAGCCATAACCCGCAACAAAACCACCGCTGTTATTAGCAACGTTTGAAACACCGAGTACAGTATTATAACTACCGAATGATGATGTTAGATAACCGTTTGTATAACTCGCACTGCCTGAAGCGTATGTAGAAATGCCCCAAGCTTGTGCTGCTGGTCCATTTGCTACTGTACTAACACCACCGGCATGAGAAGCAGAACAGAGTGACTGTGTTAGGGTACCTTGTGCATGACTATGTCTACCGGAAGCAAACGTATAAGATCCTTCAGCATGTGAATTGAAATTAAATGCCGATGTTTGATGGCCTTGTGTGTGATTTGATTGACCACTTGCAACTGTTTGATTGCCTTCGGCATGGCTATAATTGCCAAGTGCTACAGTAGCATTGCCTTCAGCATGACTATAACTACCAGTTGAAGTTGTGCCTTGCCCTTCGGCGTGAGAACCGGTTCCAAAGGCACTGACTGCAAAACCTTCTGTATGCGCGTAATCTGCTCTATTTACTGTTAAGCTACCTTCAGCGTGTGCATTATTACCGGTGACGTAGTTATTGCTACCTTCAGTATGACTGTAATTACCGTTAATGGTATTGTTACTGCCTTCAGCGTGTGCAGCTGAACTTGTAACTGTATTAGATACACCTTCAACGTGACTGTATTGACCGGTTATTGTATTGCTTGTACCTTCGGCATGAGCGAGTACGGTGTTAATGTAGTTATTTGAACCTTCTGAGAAAGAACCATAACCATTAACGGTATTAAAAGTACCTGCTGCAAAAGCACCAGGACCGGTTACATTATTACCTGAACCAACTGCGAAAGATGTTGCGCCAGAAGCTTTATTATTTGTACCGAAGACGGCACTATCTACACCGTAAGCTACAGATGAATTTGCAGCAAATGAGCGTAAGCCGTTTGCTGAACCGCCTTGAAATTCTGTATTACCGCTAGCTGAGACGTTTCCATATATGGATAAAACTCGCCCTGCTACAGGTGTATTACCATTAATAACAACCTGACCGTTATTTTCAATAAAGAACGCATCTTTACCGCCGCCGGGATTTGCAGGATTCGGACCATCGCCGTCGATAAAACGTACGATAGGTTGAGCACCGTACTGTACAACGGATAGTGCAGGACCGGTACCAGCATTAATAACAGAAACTGCACTAGTTACAGTTACGAAATTTTGAAAATAGTTAAAAGGTCCGAAAACCGAAAGGTTGCCGTGAATTGTTGTATCACCGCCAAAATAAGCGCTTGTATTGACATTTATAGTCTGCGCACTGAGAGCAGCATTAAGAACAAAATCACCCTGGAATGGCTCTTCGTGACTAGCTATAGGATCTGTAGCCGCATCAGGATACCCAGGTGTTGAGTTTGTGTGGTGATTTTTTCTATGAAGCTTATTGTGAAACCTTGCATTATCAGCCATATATTGAATATTTATGGTTAACTTACTGTTTATCCTCTATTCAACGAAGGATTAAAAAATATATTAAATATTTACTAATGAATATTTTTGAAATGGTTAAAACGCCGCGTCTTTTTAATGAAAAGAAAGAAAGCTACTATACAATATTCGGTTTCGATACAACGAGTAAAGTTGCCGCGCAGGCAATTGACATTGTTTATTGGTTTATCATATTTGTTGCATATTGCTTTGCACAAATAGCAGGATTCAGCGCATTTGGTAGTTACACAGGTAATGGTAGTACAACAGGGCCATTTGTTTATTGTGGATTTCAACCTAAATATGTA
>Ga0208386_1000276_pt1 | contig 15256 bp, 32 predicted proteins | sample CryBogCBH16Oct07_FD_185510 | JGI IMG/M metagenome (GOLD analysis project Ga0208386, IMG submission 185510) | Freshwater microbial communities from Crystal Bog, Wisconsin, USA - CBH16Oct07 (SPAdes) | ecosystem: Environmental > Aquatic > Freshwater > Lake | place: Crystal Bog, Wisconsin, USA...
ACCTTGATTACGTCGCAGGGGAACTCTACGAGGTAGCCGTTTTCAGAGCAGAACGTGCAGTGCCAGAACAATTCGCTGTATTTGTGTATCCCATCTTCAGAGGCTCCGCACTCGACCTGAGCCCCTTCTTCGAGGGAGGCCAGCAGAACTTCGCTTTGGGGCCACTCGCACTTGATGCAGTAGGGCTCAAGGCCGTCCTCGTCTCTACGGTGCTTCTCTCGTAGGGCTTGGCGTTCTTCGGGGCTCATAGTTTCTCTCCGCAGGTTGGGCAGTAGTTCACGTCCTTGATGAACGTGATGCTCAGGTGATTAGTGAACTGTAGGTTTGCTCGAGGGTGCGCCAGGCTCGAGTGCGTAATCGGGCAGGCTGGGCGTGTTCCCTCGCTCATCGCTGGTGAGGCTTGAGCTGGAACGGCTTGGTCGGGCCTGGTGCTTCGATCCGTAGCCCACAGTCGGGGCAGAAGATGTTGGTGTAGTGCTTCAGGCTGGGGTTGCCGTCGAAGTCGAGCACCTCGTAGGCGTGGGGGCAGGTTGCCTGGCGGTGCTCCGTAATCGCCTGGTGTGCGTCCTTGAGAGAGGCGTGGAAGCCCTCGGTGTCGGCTCGTAGTTCAATCACTTGGTTATCTCCCATAGTCCGAACAGCAAGATGCTGGCGAGGATTAGTGCGATTGTCTGCTCGGCCACGTACACAGTGGTCGTAAGTTTGTCCTTGCTGAGCTTCTTCCAGAATACCCACGAGCTCACGAGGTAGACCCCGAAGATCCATACCAGTAGGCAGAAGTGCTCAAAGTGTCTCATCTAGGTCTCCTAAGTGTTTCTTGTAGTGCTCGACTTGGTCGGATAGGTAGGCAATCGTGCCTTTCAGCGCCTCGATGAGCGCCTCCTTGCGCTCGACTGTCTCCTCGAGGGCCTTGATTTTCTCCTCGGTCAGTCTCTGTTTCTGGTTGCGTAGGCAGAACGGGCAGGTCAGAACGCTGTGCCAGCCGTGTTCGCAGTCTGCGGCGTTGCGGATGCTCATTTTGTCTCCACTTTGTTCAGCATCGGTGCGTCTTTCGTTATGCGCTCTCGGGCGATTTCTGCGTAATCGGCGTTCAGCTCAGTCCCCACGAAGTTGCGCCCGTGTCGGTTTGCCACGACTGCCACTGTGCCAGAGCCCGTGAACGGATCTAGCACCGTGTCTCCCTCGGCGCTTCCGGCCAAGACACAAGGCTCGACCAGCGCTTCGGGCATTACAGCAAAGTGTGCGCCCTTAAACGGCTTGGTCGTGATAGTCCAGACATCTCTCTTGTTGCGTCCCGTTGGGTTCACGAAGCGCTCTCCCATTTGGTCGGTGTGGATACCTGCTCCGCCCATACTGGCGTTTTTGGTGCTGGGCCTATCGCTGTGGAAAGCATACTTTGAGCGAGCCAGACTTACATCTGAAACAGGCTCTTTGATTGCTTCGTGGTCGTAGTAGTAGCGGGGTGACTTGGTGAGCAGGAATAGATACTCGTGGCTCTTGGTCGGGCGGTCAGTCACGCTCTCTGGCATCGGGTTGGGCTTTGCCCAGATAATGTCTGAGCGCAGATACCAGCCGTCAGCCTGGAGAGCTAACGCTACTCGCCACGGGATGCCGAGCAGTTGTTTTTCCTTTGCGAAACTATCGCCTAAGTTCAGCCACAGCGTTCCGTCATCGGCTAATACCCGACAGACTTCACGGAATAGGGCGACCATTTCGGCAACGTAAGCGTCGGGCGTTTCTTCCAGCCCGATTTGCCCGTCCACTCCATAGTCTCGAAGCCCGAAGTAGGGCGGTGACGTGACACAGGTGCGAGCCGAGCCTGCTGGCAGCTCTGCTAGGCGCTGGCGAGCGTCTCCTATCAGGATGAGTGAGTTCATTCTGCCACCAGCCGGAGAACTCGTGCGCCAGGCTTGACTTTGGTGAACTGGGCTGCCAAGTCTGGGTGAGCCTCCTTGAAAGCCTTAGCATCAAAGGTTTCCCCAGCCTTGTTGGACTTGTAGGTGTAGAGGATTTCACCCTCATAGGTCACAGCTTGTGCTGATCCAATGACCTGCTCAATCTGAGCCCTCAGAGTCTTCAGTTCTTCCTCAGCAGTCTCCACCACTTTTTTCTGGGCTTTGTATTCCTCATACAGACCCAGCACAATTTCATCAGCCTCAATGACCTCATCAGTGCTTTCTGGATAAAGGGTCTTTAGAGCATCCAAGTCATTGCCCAGTGCTTCTGGCTCAATGTCTGACTTGACCTGCACCCAAAACTCAGACTCAACCTGCTCCAAGTTCAGCAGTTCCTCATCAGTGAAGGTCACATCTCTGGTGACAATCCCCTGCCCACCCACTAGGCAGACAAAGGTGACATCCTTAATTCCAGTCACACAGGAATAGTGCTTACCTTGACTGAGATATCCAGCCGGAACACTGTTGTCTGCCCAAGCCTGCCCATTCCCACGACCTGACAGCCCAGTGGTCTTGACCTCCAAGATGCGCTCAATGTTTGCTGGTGGGAACTTGCCATCATGGTCATTGACCTTGCCCAGTTCCAGCCCATCAACATTGGCATCAGTCACACGGCAAATGAAGAAGTCCACATTTGCCAACTGCCACTCATATGCTCCCTGAAGCAGAACGGGCCAAGCCACCACAGCCAATCCTTGCTCAGCAATCATCTGGGCGTAGATTTCTGCCACTGGTCGCTCAAACGCCTGACCGAGCCTGGTGGCTTCATTCCCCTTGAAGGTGTCCTCAACCCTTCCAGTCTTTTCCAGCCAAAGCTGAAGACGAGACTTATATGGGTTGATCCCTTCAATGGTTCCAGCATCTGAACCACCAAAGCCCTTGCTTCTTGCTTCCAGCCATTCCTCATGGGTGAGGATGTCTGTTCTTGTCACTACTTTCATTGTCCCTCCTCAGGGTCTTAGTTGATCTATAACTTACTGCGCCACTGTCACATCAAGTGGTTGCAACTCTGATACTTGCCAGAAGGCTTCTCAGCCCATCCAGCCTTGCTTGTGATGCTCTCAGGGCTTCCCTGCAAGTGGTCAGCCTGTTTTCTGAGATTTTGTAGGCGAGCAATTCTGCTTCAACCATGCTTTGGGCTCTGTCAGCCACTTCATCCACTGTGAGCTTCTCCTTGCTGAGAGCCCTCACCTGAAGTCTGGCTTTGGAATAGGCAGTCTTAAACTCCACCTCAAAGTGAGCTGCATCATCCCCTGCTTTGGCAATCTCCTCCACCAGTTCATCAATGCGCCTAAGACACTTTGCAATTCCCTCATGGACTGCTTCAACTGTGATCATTGTCAGCCTCCACCAGTCTTGCCATAATCCACTCCACCACAGGGACTGCCACAGCATTTCCCATCTGCTTGTATCTGGATGAGTCTGCCTGGTCAGTCAGTCCTTTTTTGTCATCAACCCTCTTGGCTGTCCAGTTGTCAGGAAACCCTTGCAACCTCTCACATTCCACTGGTGTCAAACGGCGCACTGTAGGTGGTGAAGCAATAAAGGTCTGAGCATGGTGGCTCTGGGGACTGGGTTGCATGGCATTCAATGCATTGCTCACTTTTAGTTCAGTTGCTGAGAAATTGTTAGCTTTGGCATCTTCCCTCACTGAGTAAGCCACCATTGGTGTGTTGTTGCCGCCGGTCCCCATAAAGGCTGACAGTGTTTGTGTTGTGTCACCTTGCACTCTTACCTCCCCACTTTGGTGGGCTTGGAAAATGATGACTGTTGCTCTTGATTCACCTGTGTTGTCCATGATGTTAAGAGTCGGAATGGTGGCATTTTCAGACCAGACTTCTGCTGGAAGACTGCCATCAGCAAATCTCTTCCCTGATCTCACTGTCTTGACCCACCACGACATTCTCTGTTCCTCTCTTGTATTGAGTTGCGTTAAGAGTTTTCAGTTGTCCCTCTGTGTATCTGGCAAATCCTGTTTCACCGAACACATGAGAGCCTGCTCCAGTGTTGGTGGCAGACTTTTTCCTCTTCGGCTTGCCCTCTGCAAGATTCCCTTGCAGGCCTTCGCTGATAGCGAGTATTTCTGCAGATGTGTCCCCTCTGTCTCCAGCACATCCGACAATGAAGACTCTACGCCTACGCTGTGGGACTCCAAAGTATTGAGCATCAAGCACTCTCCAGCTGATGCCGTACCCGAGTTCAGAAAGCGCCCCGACAACGGTTCCCATATCCCTTCCTCCGTTTGATGACAAAAGGCCAGGCACGTTCTCCAAGACGAGATATTTTGGCGATAACTCATCCACAAGTCGAACAATTTCCCAAAATAAACCGGAGCGTTGTCCGGCAAGACCGGCTCTTTTCCCCGCAACCGAGAGGTCTTGGCAGGGGAAACCTCCTGTGATAATTCCTCTGTCTGGAACAAAGCCTGCTGTTCTGAGATCACTTCCACTCACTTTCATTACATCCTCAAAGTGTGTTGCTTTGGGGAACTGGTGCTGTAAAACGCCTCTGGCGTTCTTGTCGATTTCTACTGTTGCCACTACATCAATCCCATTCCTCTGCATGGCGAGGTCAAATCCACCCACACCTGCAAACAGGGAAACTGCTGTCAAGGTCATTTTGGTATCCCAAAAGCCAGACCCACAAGGGTCACAAAAACCATAAATCCAAAGGTGATCATTCTTCCTCTCCTTCTTCCTCATCAACTGGAACGCTCTCCCTGTATGCCAGTTCCCAAGTGTCCAGCCAGTAGAAGTGGTCAGATAGTCCAGCCTGCAGTCCATCCATCAGTTTCTGAAAAACTTCCCATGTCATCTTGATGTGGGTCTGGTTCTTGAAGTCGGTCATACTGCACCCCACAGGATTGCTGTGCGACCTGACTTGGTTTTGGCTGTGCCAACTTGAATCACTTTTCCCTCTTTCACTAATTCAACCCTTCTTGGTCTGGCTGTGTTTGGAGCCAGTTTGCAGGACTCTGCAATCTCCTCATCTGTCATGGGGAGTTTCTTCAATGCTTGATACACCAACTGTCTCAGCGACTCCGCTTGTGGCGCAATCTGAATAGCTGCATCAATGCTGGTAGGTGTGTTCTGGTATGGAGGGAAGTCAAAAAGTGAGTAGGTCATGATGCTGTCACCACCCCCTCGCACTTGCAACACTCCACAATAAATGATTCATCACCATTTGCCCAAAATGGGTAGGTCAGCCGGTTCTGGTGGCTTGGGCAATACCACACTGGGACACCATCCTTATTCCAGCGATAGTAGGCAGTGGGAGACTCAACATCCTTTCTGCACTCAACGCACATTACATAATCCCCTTTGCACGCATATCTGCATTGTTGAAGTCAATCTGCTCTTGGCTGACATCCAGAGCCTTGCCATTGATTTGGATACCAGAGAAGTAAATGCTCTGGGCACTGCAGAGGTTTGCATTGCCCAGAGCCATTGCAACTTCAATGCTCTGCCCTTCTGCTGGCGTGACATAGATGAGGCCATCTTCACGCACCTCAATCTCAGGCTTGATCTTCAGTTTTGCTACTGCGTCAATGATGTCCTGGTCAGTTGCTTCCACAACCTCTGGGCGGTGGTAGATGTGTCCATTGCTCTTATACCAAGTTGCTTCCATTTGTCCTCCTCAGAACTATCAGCAGGTTTTGCTGATGCATTCATTATTGTCCAACATTTGGACAGGATGCAAGTCATTCCCAAAATATTTTTATTTTCTTGCAATTACAGCGTTTTGGCTCGCTTCTTTGCCATGTAGCAGGCTCCACACATCCCTGACCTCAGCCTGTCAGCTGGTGTGCATTCCACAATGCGCCCACAATCTTTGCACTCAGTGATGGTGGCTTTCTTTGCCCTCTCACCATTGTCTTGAACAAACTGCACCAAGTCATTGATGGTCATGCTCAGTCTTGCCATCTCATTCAGGAGTCTGCTGATGTCCCTCACTGCATCAAACACTGGGTCAGCGACCTTCACTTCATTCATGCGAATCACAGCTGCAAGTGTTGGGTCTGAATAAGAGCCCTTCCCTTTAGGCCCACTTGATGAACCTTCTTTGACTGCCCTGGTTCCAGCACGTCTGCACAGATCAAGCATCACACCATCTGTCAGTTTGCTCAGTCCCTTGTCAATAATCCTGCGGTCACGAATCATTCTGTCTGAGTTTTTCACTTGCCCTCATTCACCAAATGCAGGAATGCGCCCAACCCAAGAATGACAAACACAATCAAGACACTCATGCATTCCTCCTAGAAATAATTGCTTCAATCGTATCCCAGTCACTGGGCTTCCACAGATAGACCTCAGCACAGGGGATGAGTCTCAGTTCTCCAAGCACCTCATCCTGAGCTGGGGAGGTCTTCCCCTTCTCCCTCTTCAACTCAGCAAAGATGAGCCTGTTCCCTCTCCAAGCAGTTATGTCTGGATAACCAGCCAGTGACACTCTGCGACTGTCCGGCACAGAATAGACACTCCAGCCATTGAGTCTCATGACATGGGCAACCTGCTCATGGAACTCTTTCTCCAGCATGGAGGACTTCCAGGTGGCTTTGCCAAACAATGGATCAGTTGTCATTGGTTTCTGGGTTGTTCTCTAGGAATATCTCAAAAAGTGCTGTCAGGACATCATGCTGAGCCCTACGCTTAATGTCCTTCTTCCTTTTCCTGCTGAACCTGCGCTCTGACACATACCAGACAGAAATACTGCCTGCCTGCCCTAACTTAAATCTGCGCTTGCGAATCACGTCTGAAAACCTCTCTGGCTCTGTCTGCTGCTATCAGGTCTGCACTAGTTGCCCAGCTGTGGACAGTGAACCCATGCTCTTGGCTGAAGGCTGGATTCTCAGTCACAAAAGTGTGACAGCGCCGACACAGTGCAAGAACATTGTCCTCCATCAAAATGCTACCGCCTCTGGCTCTGGTCATGATCTCATGAACATCAGATGCATAGTGCAGGCAAATGGAGGGAATCATGGCCTCACACTCTGGTCTTTCCTCCAAGATGCGCTTGACAAAAATCCTGCGAGCCACATTGACCTTTTGTCTTTTCTTAGAAACTGGATTGATGCGACTACGCTTCATCTTCATCCTCAATTTCCTCCACTAAAAAGGTCTCACCAGGGAACCAGTTCCCTTCAGGCCACCTGTCATTCTTCTCAAAGTATTGGATTGACCACTGCAGGCAAAGAAAGCAAAAGTGTGGGTGGGCTCCCCAGTAGGACTCAGTTCTCTCTATAACCCAAGCTGTGCAACCATCACATCTGCCAGGCAACCAGTGAGCCGCTTGGTGGTAGTGCTTCTGTATCCACTCCACAACCTCCAGATCAGCAGTCCCAATGATGGTCAGTTGCCCTCTCACTGGGTTGTTGTTCACACTGATGTCATTCCTCCAGAGGTGGCACATCAAAAGCAGGAAGTCATCTGGTTTCTGAGGGTTGTCTTCTGTTGCCAACTTCACACAGCCCAGCGTAGTTCACTCACTGAACTGCTTACTTTGTTTGAGGCGATTGACTGCTGGGAACTGCTTGCTTAGAAAGGGGAGTCAATTGCAACATCCGCAGATGAGTGATGGGAACTGTGGGCTCTGGGTGCGGTTCTTAGTTCCCACCTCGCCCCACTTCACCACTTGATTTTTCATCAAGGACATCCTCCCGTCTTGGTTCAAGGCTTGTCCTGATTATCGAACTTTTCACCCAGATGTTCTTGGGCGTGAACCGACCCAACCGAGCTCTAACCCCTGTCAATCCTCGGTCTCACCAGCCCGATTAACCATGATCTGAATGGCTGCCAGTCAGCCTTACTGCCCTTTGACCCAGTGAGTGGTCTGGCTGTCAGAGACAACTACATCCCAGACATCCTCTGTCTCCTATATCTGGCACGCATGAAAGCATTGTGTGCATTTTTGCAGGCTTCACACTTCACCACTTGACCCACTGCTTTCCCACCACGCTTCTGCGCCCTGCGAGCCAGCATCTGATAAGCCTTCTCAGTCCCACAGTTTTGGTGGTCAGCCTCTGGATTCCATGTCTTGGTCAGTGGCTCCCCAATCAGGAAGATGCTGTGAGCCTGAACACATTCACTGCAGGAGAAGCCGTTCTCTTGGCAATACCTGTATCCCTCTTCAGTGCCACAGGCTTTGTGTCTGTTCAGGGAAACATTCCTTCTGAGGCTGATTTTCTGCTCACGCCTCATCTGCTTTCTTTCCTTTGCAGTGGTTCCACCCCAGATGCCATACAACTCTGACTCCAGCCCAATTTGCAGGCATGGCTCTTGGTATGGGCATTCATAGCAGATGGCTTTTGCCATCTCCTTAATTGTGTGGAACTGTTCCATGACCTCATACAAGGGTCTCCCCCTGCCCTCTATGTCCTGCGGATAAAACAGGTCAGTCTTCCCTTTGCATGGTGGGTTGTGAAAAGTCATTCTGAAATCAGAGCCAGTCCAACTGCAGTTGCAATTGCCACGCCAATCCCAGCTGAAATTGCTGAGACATAGAGATCAACTTCATCCCAGTAGAAACCAAATCCCCACAGCTCAATGGCCACAAATGTCCAAATGCCTGCAAACAGGGTGATGTTCCTGCCACGCTCCAGGCTAATCTTGCGCTTCTTCATCTTTCCTCCTCAGAAAAGTTTGTCAGTGCGCTGTGCAGCTGACCCTTGAACTCTAACTGCTCTGGCTGAACCAAGTCAAGGTTGATTTCTGACATAAAGCAAAAGACCGGCTCCCGAAGGAACCGGTCTTCTGCACGCTAGGGGAAGCGATTATTTGGGGAGGATAAGACCCTTCTTCTCAGCAGCCCTGCGCTGAGCCCTGTTTGGTTTTCCCATGTGTTCAATCTGGGCAATGAGTCCCTGAATCTGCAGGTGCGCATGAAGCAGTGCATATTGAATCAGGTTGGAGTGAGCCAAATCCTTGACCTTGCAGGCTTTGTTGCCACCAAAGATGGTCTTGGCATCATCCTCTGACAGTTCTATGTCCCCATAGTTTTCAAGGATTCCATCCAAGATTGCCTGGACACCGGTTGAAGTGGTTGCCATTAGAACCCGTAATCTTCCGCAGGAGCCGTTTTCTGCTGAAGCCCCTTACTGGACTGTGCCGTGTTCCAGCGCAAATCAGGCCCACAAGCCTCCACCTTTACCTCCACAGTGGAACGCTTCTCACCTTTGTCGGTCTCCCAAGAACGCTGCTCCAGAGTGCCAGAGACAACAGCCCTGTCTCCCTTGTGCAAACTGTCAGCAATGTTCTGGGCAATAGACCCCAAAGCACTGCAGTCAAAGAAGGAGGTCTGCTCCTGCTCAGCACCAGTGCGGTCTTTCCACTTCTTGGTCACAGCCAAACTGAAACGCACCGCAACTGTGCCACTGTTCAGAAACTTCAGTTCAGGGTCTCTGGTGAGATTCCCCACAAGTGTGATTGTTGCATCAGCCATTGGCTGTCTCCTTTTCCTTTAGGTCTGCCAAAATGCTATCGCACTCCTGCTCTGAAAGTTCATACAAACCAGCCAAGACACGACCAGCAATTTTCTCCAAGTAAGCCTTGCGGTCAGCAGACTCTGGGTGGAACTTCAGCAGTTCAGCCCTGACCTCCTTCTGCTTGGCAGTGAGATCAGGAGCCTTTGCAGTCTGTCGCTCCACCTTCTGCATCTCCTCCCTGCTTGGTCGCTTCCCCTTCGGCGCATAGCCTGCATTTGCCAAAGCTCTACCGGTTGAGCTGGTCTCGCAATTTTCCAAAGCACTGGTCTGGTTCACACCCCTGGTGCTGACCAGTTCCTCTGCATAGCCTGTGGCAAATGGCTGGTTGTCTCCCTCACGGAACAAAGCAGTGCGCACAATGAACTGCCCATCACCATGATGAATCAGTTCAGTCAGGACACGCCCATTTGGGTGTTCCTCCCAGAACTTTGCCAGTCGGACTTCTACTGGCTCATAGTCATTCAGGTTGAACCCAGCCATCATGCACCAGCCTTGATTTCAATGAGTGGCTCAAAATTGCTGGTGATGTCTTTGACCAGTTCTTCAACTCGGTCGTGAAACTCACCCTCATGGAGTGTGGCATCCGTGAATGCCAGTGCTGTCATCAGGGTCGCATACTGCGCTCCCGACAACGTGATTTGATACTTCATTGTTTCTTCCTCTTTCTTTAGTTGTGCAGCCAGTAGTGGACTGCTGATTTTGAGACTGTGATTCCAGTCTCTTCTGTCAGGTATTTTGCTATCTCCCGATAACTCATCCCATCAGACCTTGCGGAAGCCAACCAGACAATCAAGTTGCTTCCAATCCGTTCCTCAATTAAACACTGCAGGTGTGACATCCCCAGACCACTTCCTCAACAGGTCAGCCAGTTCATCACAGGTGCGATTGAAGTGGATCACTGTGGTTGGCTGGTCTTCGCTCTCCGGCATCTTGACCGCCTGGATGATGCCATCACCAACACTCAAACTGACATAGATGTTGAATCCATTGCCCTGCTTCCCATAAACCTCGCCGGTCTCGTCGCTGTGAGCCAGCTGGAATCCCAAATCATTCAATGTGTCTCTAATGCTCATTGCTCCTCAATTTCTTTTGCTTGATTTTGCTTACTAATGATGGTGGGAAGTGGCGGTATTTGGAATGTTGCCATGTCCCTCCAATGACAGTAATCCACAAAGGATCACCTTCCCCACCCAGCCTCACCGAGTAAAACGTGAACTTCCCTCTGACATGGGCAACCTTAACCTCATCACCACGCTCAAAGCCGTTCCACGAACTCAGCACTACTCCTTCTGCTAAGGCCATGTGACCTCCTCATCTCTCTTTGTGTAGTAGTCAAAGGCTGTGTCAATGCAGGTCAGGCAGACAAACTCAAAGGAGAACATCATGCCCTCTGCATACTTCTTGCACCACTTGCAGAAACCCATCACTTGCCTGCATTTTCACCAGTAAGTCCGTGCTTTGCGAACGCTGATGCGAACGAGTCACGAACTTTCTGAAGTTCCTCTGCGGTGCGCTTATACCAGATGACACCACGACTGTCGATAATCTGCTCACGGTCTGCGATTTCTGATGCGAACGGCATCTCAACGAGTTCCTCCGCAGTGCGAGTGCAGTAGTAGGCCTTGTAGCCAGCCTTCATCAACGCCGACCTCTCTGCGCTGTCTTTCATTTCATTCTTTGTTGCCATTTCTTCCTCCTCAGGAACACTCACTTCATCACCACTTGGTGACATATTCATTATTGTCCAACTGTTGGACACTTTGCAAGTCATTTCAGAAATATTTTTTGGCAACGCTACAACCCTTGAAATTGCTGGGAAATACAAAAGCCCACTGGCTCTGATCATTGCCAGAAGCCAGTGGGCTTTGTATTTTTCTGAGGAAAGAAAAATGAAATGTCTACAAAGAAATTGCAGTGCAAGTCACTTGTTAGTTTATTCGGTTTTTGTGTAAGCCTCAAATAATTGTGCTGGTGTGACTGTATAGATGTCTTTCCAGCTGTGAAGCCATCCACCAAACCTCAGTGACTCAGCAACCAGTGCAGAGCAAATGAATGTCCCAGCCCTGCGGAAACTTGGAAACCAGTTCGGCGTGATGATGTCTATGGCAACAGAGATGATTGTTGCCCAGCCATACTTGGAGCCAACTTGGGCTCTGGCAAACTCCAGAATCTGTGATCTGGACTGTCTGGGGAATGGCTCTATCAAGGTGTAAGCACCCACAGACTCAATGCGCTTGTCATTGGTCACACCAGAGGGCTCGGCTTGAATGATGTAAGTGATGAACTTGACATCACCATTTTCAATGGTTCCCTCCATCACAACCCTGTCCACAATGAATGCATGGTTCCAGTGACTGGGGTTCTCTCCCCACCTGATGCGCTCACCAAAGCGAATCAGTTTGCCAAAGATGCCATCACTGTGAGCAAACCCAATGTCACCGGGCTGTGGCATCTCACTCACTTGGCAGGTGGCAGAGTGCCTGCAGCCTTAACTGGCAAAGCACCAAGCAACCAAGACAACTTGGGAAACTTCACTTCCAACTGGCGAATGGCTCCATAGTAAATAGTTGATCCCAATGGAAGCACAATTGCCAGCTCTGCTGGAGTCAGGTGCTTCTCAGCCTTAGTCAGCCAAGCGACCACTGAGGCCACCAGCACTGGCACAAAGGTGCGGACAATGTTCTTCTGGTAATTGTTCATGCTGCTTCTTTCTTACTGCACTTGTGACTGTCAGCCTGGAGAACCAAGTTTGGCAGTCTGTTGAATGGGATGTCTGCAAGAGACCCCCGACTTAGGATGACCATCTTGGAACAGTGGTCACACAAATAGATAAGTTGAGCCATAGGTCACGAGACTACACCCAACCCTTTTCTGTTCGTTCAACCTTTGGACATTACAGAACAGCCATGTCAGACCAGCCACGCTTGTCATGGTTGCCCACCAGCATGGTCAGTGTTCCAGTTGTAGACCACTTGCCAGTCATGTCAGTGAACCACTTGGAGCCACCATCCATGCTGGGACACTGGAACCTCCAGAATGCTCCAAAGTCATCCACAGCTAGGTGATGCCTGTGGGCAGTGACCCAGAGCTTGGGCATGACCCCAGTTTCATATTGCAGTTTCTGGGACTGGCCTCTGAGCCACTCAAACTCTTTGCCTGAAATCTTGTGACCATGAGTGATGGCAACATCCACTCCAGACAGCGTGATCATCTGCACCATCTCATCATGGGCAATGTGCCACTCAGATGGGCTGTCCTGCCCAGCAAAGATTCTCTGGAGTGTGTCCCCTAGATAGCCTCCAACATTGTCAGAGTCTGAGGTCACTGGCTTGGAGCCACCATTTCTAGTCCACTCTCCATGATTGCAAAGCACACTGGCAAAGATGTCTGGCTGGAGTGCAGACAGTCCCTGAGTCCAGAGGTCAAGCACCAAGTTCAACTGGGCTCTCAGGTTCAACTGGACTGTGAATCTCTGACTTGCATAGTTATTGTCGCAACCCTCAGAAGGGTCTCCGAGATTGAAGATGGCAACTTTTTCAATGTTCCTGCCCAGCTTCTTCAGTTCTTTGAGCCTCACCAGGCAGTTGTTGAAAGACTCCTGAATCCTCTCAACAGTGGCCTCAACTCCACCCTGTTCACTTTTCCCTATCTGCCAATCGGCCCACGAAATTAGGAATGTGCAGGGCTCACCACTCACCTCAGTGGGCTTTTGTGGCTTGGGCCTCCACTTGTCAATCTTGGCTTTGAGCTCTTCAATGTCAGTCTCACTAGCCTGTGGTGACCGCCTAGCAAACCTGGCTTTGTAGGAGTAAAGCCACACAATGTCTCTGTCCCCAGATTCAGTCCTCTTGGACTGTTGCCACTTGGACATCCTCACAGTGTCATCCACCACAAAGAACTCTGCAGGATCAAGACCAAATCCCTTCAGGACTGCATCCCAGTCAGAAGCCAGCTGGATGGGTTGGCTCATTTCCCCTGTTTGGAACTCACCACCATCAGCACCAACCTCCACCGAGGAGCGCACAACCTTTTCAGGTCGCTGGTCGAACTCGCTCAAATCCGCTGACACGCGCAATTCTTTCTGCGGTGCAACATCATTGCATTGAGCCTGAAGTCAGCATTGCGCTGCTCAGCCCACCTAAAGATGGCAGATGTGCTGATGTCTAAAGTCTCTAGTGCAGCCTGAAATTTTTCTTGATCTTCAGTTGGAAGTTTGTCGCTCCAACGTGACACAATGCAGGGCTTCACCCTGATATTGGTTCTGAACTCTGACAGGTCTATGGACATTGTTCCCTCCTCAGTTATCCACAGCCCTGACGCTATCAGAACCCAACTGGGGAAACTGTAATTTCTCCCTGCCACACAGCAGAGGTCTTGGTGGTATCCATGCCACTGGAGGGCTGACCTGACCAGATGACATTCCAGACACCAGCAAGGTTGGTGGTGGAGAGGTCTGCATGGAAGACACCAGTGCTGTCATGGATGATGGTTCCAGTGGGATCACCAGTGGGATTTGTCCATGTGTAGGTCTGGGCAGTCTGTCCCTGCACAGAGACCTGCAGAGTGACCACATCAGGATTCACAGCAGTGCCAGTGATGCTGGTGAATGGGTAGTCCTGAGTGGTGAGCCTAAGAGTGGCTCCCTGATAGAAGGTGTATGAACTGCTCATTGGTAGGTGGTTCCTCTCACGCTTGCGGAATATGCCGTTGATTCAACTGTTGCTTGATACTCAGTCCCCTTGACATGACCAGAATAGGCGGTTCCCTCAACTACTGCTTGATAAGTAGTCCCTCTGACATGGGCAGAGTAGAAGGTTCCTTCCACCACACCTGGTGATGGGTGGATTGCCCTGCCTGATGCAGACCCAGCAAATGCATAGGTTCCTGCACCATGAGCTGGGTAGAAATTTGTCCCAGTTCCACTCCCTGAGAATGAGCTAGTGGCAGAGCCAGTGGCAGACACTCTGGCAATTGCCACACCAGCAAATGACCCAGTGGCAGAACCAGTCCCAGCAAGTGTGTAGGTTGCTGACCCAGTGGCTGAGAAGGAATAGGCTCCTGCAGCCTGAACCACCAAGTAGTCGGCAGTTGATGCTGCATACATTCCACTGAGCGCACCAGTGGCTGGATATACAGGGACACCAGTTGCAGAGCCCAAGAAGGAGCCTGCCAAGTTTCCTGTGGCCTCTAGGGTCGCAGTTCCTGCACCACTGAATGAGCCAGAGCCAGAGCCAGTGGCTGGGTAGATGACAGTGGCTGTGGCAGAACCAGAGAAGGAGCCAGTTAGTGATCCAGTGGCAGTGAACTGTGTCAGTCCTGCGTAGGCCTGCCCAAGATATGGTGCGCCTAGATAGTTTGCGCCCAGCATTGGGTCTCCTTACAGAAGTTCTAGGAAGTTGGTGCTGTTCGTGGTCGTGGCAGGGTTGATGACCAGACCGAGTGCAACCGAGATGTTGATGCCGGTAGTCGCTGCCGGTGACTGCCAGAAGCCCAGTGCGCCACCACTTGTTGTTTGCGGATAGGTGGCGATTTGGTAGGTGATGGCTGACTGACGTGAGCCGGTGACGTAGGTAGCCACTGTGTCATTGTTTGGCAGGTTGTAGGGAGAAGTTCCCCAGCCACCACCAGAAGGTGGCGTGGTTGAGAACGTAGGTGCGCCAGTCATACCGAGAAGAAGTTGCCCAGGCTGCCAGTAGTAGTTGAAACCTTGTGCCTGACTGGTGGCGTTGCCGATTGCGGTTCCCTGTCCGTGTGGCGTTCCGTTGATTGCGATTGGGTTTGTGGTCGAGCATCCGGAGAACGTCGCTGTGCAGAAGCCACC
>Ga0208386_1000279_pt1 | contig 15216 bp, 23 predicted proteins | sample CryBogCBH16Oct07_FD_185510 | JGI IMG/M metagenome (GOLD analysis project Ga0208386, IMG submission 185510) | Freshwater microbial communities from Crystal Bog, Wisconsin, USA - CBH16Oct07 (SPAdes) | ecosystem: Environmental > Aquatic > Freshwater > Lake | place: Crystal Bog, Wisconsin, USA...
GCCGGGTGGTCTTGTATTAAATGCAGGACAAGAGGTTGATCTAGAGCGTAGCATTAAGAACGGTAACTTAACTGAAGGTAATCGTTTCAAGTTCATTGAGCGTACTGGTGCAGTTGAACAACATCGTGGTGTTAAACTAGAAGATGGTATTGTTCGCATTGAGTATCAGTTTGAAATACCACGACCAGTAATACATGTTACTGATAACTTTTGGCTAAAATCTAGCGGATATGATCGTAGCAAAAACCAAGTAGGAACTACTAATGCCTCATTCAATGTCAATGGCATTATGCGTAGTGTAGACTATAGCGCAGGCGAGTCAATGAAAGCCACCGCAAGTTCAGCTATCAATGCTACGCTACAAAGTATGAACATCAGCGCAATGGCAGCACATGATGGTATGGCTACTATGGATTGGAACGATGCTGGTATCACTGTTCCAGGCAGTAAGAGTGAACAACGATTCCAAACAGCTACAATAGGTGCATTGGATCCTCAAACATACTCAATCGTATTGAAGATTCTAGGTGAGACTCCTGACAATGAACCTGTTCGTAAACCTGTCACTACCAAACACAAACCTAAGTGTGTTACATGCGGTAAGCAAAACAAAGCAACAGCAAAGTTTTGCACTGAATGCGGGACAGCATTAGAAATTTTTGCTTGACAGAAAGGGCTTTTGCCCTTTCTTATTGATTATCTATTGTATAGATAGTATACTATACACATGCGCTAGAAGCTGTCAGGATAGCAAGAGCCTCTAAAACTCATGGAAACGGGTTCGATTCCCGTCTAGCGCACCAAACATAAATATATTATGATTAAACTACCTTTCATCGGATTGATGGGCGTTAAAAGTGATAACACACTTGTTACACCTAATGGTGTAGAGTTGTTTAGGGTGCCCGAATGGGCGGCGTGGCGCATCCAGCGCATACAACATTGGATTGCACAAAAAACTTGGAGAAAATAAAATGGCATAGATTGAATTTGCAGTGAAGGATTGTGTATTTCACTTTAATAAAAAACACTTAGAAGATCAGACTATTCCCATGTGGGTCTTAAAATTTCATGGCGAAACGTACTATGTGAATCATGTGGAATGCAACGTTCCATGGTCTACTAAAGAGACAATTGATAATATACATACTAAAGGCAGTATCAAAGTCAAAGAGGTTCTTGTAACCATTGATGAAGATAACAACGCTAAATTAACTAACCTCACTATCTTTGACAAGATTCGTTTGCGTAATCAAAAGTTGGGCATCACACGAATTATGTTTAGGCCATATACGGAAATTCACAAAGCATTACAAAATAATGAAGTTAAGCATAGTCCCTTTAAAAATATCAGGGGAGCATGTGCTACTGGATTTGTTATTTGTGATATATTGAATAAATCAGATGTGACATTCTTAACACTCAAGTATGGGGAACAATTTAGAGCATTAATGCCCAATGAATCATATTATCAGCAATACGATGATGTTAAAGGTGAACATATCAAAGTAGATTATAGTCACCCTGACACGCCATATGAGTACAGTTGACCCAATATACTTACTTATTGTGTATAGAATGTGTATACTTTGCGTCATGAACTATTTTATTTGAGCAGTTTTTTGCTTACTAAATATTAGTCTATCCTGGTAATACAGGTTTATTATAAAGGAAATTAAATGAAAAAATTCTCAGTTTTATTTGCGCTACTAGCCTCTGTAGGTTTAGCACAAGCTGATGTAGGTATTTTTGGTACTATGGATGCTGGCTTATCTAGCACTAAGGCTCCAGGTACATCAACAGCAACTACTAGCTTCACCAGCGGTGGTATGACAACCAGCAATATCGGTGTCAAAGGTTCAGAAGATTTGGGCAATGGTGCTAAGACAGTATTTGAATTGTCTAGCTTCTTGAACGAAGGTACTGGTGCTACATTAGGTGGTTCAACCGTTAACACATTTGCTCGTTCAGCATTTGTTGGTTTAGGCACTAATGCAGGTACTGTAACATTGGGTCGTCAAAGCAACCCAAGTTTCTTGCCAACAATCTTGTTCAACGCATATGGTGATAGTGGTTCATACGGTCCATTATGGCACGCTACTTACTTCGGTAACACTGGCAACACATCTACTCGTGTATACAACGACACTGCATGGGACAATAGCGTAGCATATACTGCTCCTACTATTGCTGGTGCAACTGTTTCTGCTATGACTAGCAAGACAGGTGGCGGTCAGAACACTGGTGCTAATGCTCTTTACTTCAAAGGTAACTTAGGATTGACAGCATACTGGCAGCGTACAGAAGCAAATAGCAGTGGTAGTTTCCAAACTAACATCTATAGTGCTAACCAAGGTAGTACTGCTAAAGGTGCAGGTGCAAGTTATGATGCTAAAGTTGCTAAAGTATTTGCAACATACCAAACTGCTGATTCTGATTCAGCAAACATACATAACAAGACATGGCATACAAGTGCAACTGTTCCATTCGGTCCAGGTAACATCTTGGCAGCTTATGCTAACACAGATGCAAAAGGCTTAACAGTTGGTAAGTTCAAAGAGTATTCAGTTGGTTATGATTACCCAATGAGCAAAAAGACTGATGCATATGTTACATATGGTCGCACAACTGTAACTGCACTTTCAAATGGTGAAACATTGGGCGCAGGTTTGCGTGTTCGTTTCTAATCTCAATGAGATTAAACAAAAGGCTCTTCGGAGCCTTTTTTGTTGGCTTGACAATAAACCCAAACAATGTTATACTTCATTTATGAAAATAACTTCTTCACTTGACTGGCAAGATGTTCACACACAATTGAGAACTCAAGTAAACAGTTTACCCTACAACCCTGACTTACGCAAAATGTTGAACAATATTACTAATATGGTTACTGAATTGAGTAAGTTAGAAGTTGACACAAGACGAACACAAAAGTTCTCATATACTGAGAAACAAGTAAACGAAATCAATCAGGCTATCGACCATTTAGAAAAACTTTTATTAATGGCAGAGTTAATGAAATAAGGAGCTAGTAATGGAATACAAAGTAGAAGGTAGTCGCAGGAATCGTAAATTTGTTGAGGCACTATTGCCCTCAATGTTTACTCAGTTAGGACTTACTAATAGTAAAAAAGCATTACTAATTCGTATTGCAGACGAATGTGGTGATAACAATGGTATTACTTTAGATTTATCTAAGGCTACTGGTGCATACTTGATTGTTATTAAACCTAATCGCCGATTAAAGGAAATCGGTATGACACTTGCCCATGAACTAGTCCATGTTAAACAATTAGCAAAGGGTGTATTGAAACAAGGAGCACGATACACTACATGGGCCGGGAAAAAATATAGTAATAAGACTACACCTTATCTAGATATGCCTTGGGAAATACAAGCATTCTCACAGCAGGAATTGATTTTGCGCAGGGCCTTTGAATAACAAAAATTTGACAATAAATCCAATCTCTGATACAATACTTGTATTGACACTGAAATAAAGGAAACAAAATGTCTCTTACCCCTCTGACAGAACGCCAAAAAACTCTCATTGTTAACAATGTAGTTAAGGCAGTTAAGAACATTGACAGTCTCAACCAAACAGGTTACAATTTCCTCTATCTTGCATCAGGCTTCATTGCACATTATGACTTGCATGGTTTCATTGACTTTTACAGTTACGTGTCATTGAAGAATGACCTCATTGGTTTTGCTAATCAAAATCAATGGAAGAACTTTCGCCCAGGCGAAAGAGACTACGATTATTACATGAGCAAGGCTGATGTTTACAATCGTATTCTTGCCCGTATTGTCTAAATAATTTGACAATAATTCACTTCTCTGTTATACTCTCTTTTCTTTCTATTCAACACAATTTTTTCTAGGAGCATTTCATGGCATCACAAGTATCTGACAATCTGACTATCACTAGCGTTCAAGCCCGCAAGGCAATGCTTACTGCATTCAAGGCAAAACGCCCACTGTTCATCTGGGGCCCTCCAGGTATCGGTAAATCTGAAGTCGTTGCGGAAATCGCTGAGGAATTAGGCGGCGCAATCATTGACTTGCGTATGGCACAGATGGAACCCACTGACATTCGTGGTATTCCTTACTTTAATAAAGAAATCAACAAGATGGATTGGGCAGCACCAGTTGATTTGCCTAGCGAAGAATTCGCAAAACAATATCCTATCGTTGTATTGTTCCTTGATGAAATGAACAGTGCGCCCCCAGCAGTGCAGGCAGCAGGCTATCAATTGATTTTGAATCGCCGTGTTGGTAAGTATGTTCTCCCTGATAATGTTGTGATTGTAGCGGCAGGTAATCGTGACAGTGATAAAGGTGTTACTTATCGTATGCCGATGCCCCTTGCTAATCGTTTCTTGCACTTGGAAATGCGTCCTGACTTTACATCATGGCAAAATTGGGCAGTGAACAAAGGCATTCACAAAGATGTGGTTGGCTACTTGAGTTTTGCAAAACAAGACTTGTACGATTTTGATAGCAAGAGTGCAAGTCGTGCGTTTGCTACACCTCGTTCATGGTGTTTCGTTAGTGACTTGTTGCAAGATGAGGACAATATTGACACTGACACACTGTTCAACTTGGTAGCAGGTAGCGTTGGTGAAGGTCTTGCAGTTAAGTTTGCGGCACACCGTAAGATTGCAGGTAAGATGCCCGAACCTCAAGATATTTTGAGTGGTAAGGTTAAGGACCTTGCAGTCAAGGAAATCAGTGCAATGTACTCACTGACAATTTCAATGTGCTATGAATTGCGTGATTCACTTGAAAACAAAAAAGTGGATAACAAGAAGTTCCACGAAATGGCAGATAACTTCTTCACTTACATCATGGCTAACTTTGAAACTGAGTTGGTTGTGATGGGTGCAAAGATTGCATTGAAGACTTACAAGCTTCCAATTGAGCCAAGTCAGTTAAAGAACTTTGACGAATTCCACAAGAAGTACGGTAAGTACATCGTGGAAGCAGGTAACTAATCGTTGAACTGCTTTACAGGGTGAGTGTAGCAATATGCTCACCCTTTTTTTTACTAAGGAATGTTATGACAGGAAAAAAATATTTTTACGCACTAGGTCAAAGTGTCCGTGCAAAAGGTTTGACCAAGGATCAAGGTATGACTTTCTATTGTATTGATTCAGGACTTGATTATGCCCGTATCGCATTTGATGCAGGATACCGAGGTCTATCATTATGAGTGACGAAAAAAACAAACCTATTCAGTTAGTTTTCATGCCCGGATGTTTTGATGATTTTGAAGGTTCTCAGGAAGAGTTAGATGAGTTAATCAAATGCATCAAGGACATGGTTGAAAGCGGAGAAATATTTGATAAATCTACCGCAGTGGACATGGACAATATTGAGGACCTTATTGATATGACGAATCCTCTAGAGATTGAACAAATTGTAAATGAAATGACTGCACCTCGCAAGGTGCAATAATTTGACGATAAATCAAGTATATGCTATACTATGGTATATTCTGAAAGGACCTATATGAGCGAAGTAATTGACAAAGTTAAGAAAAAGCGTAGTTCTAAATTTGAGAATCTTGTAGGTCCTACCGACCCTAAGATTGATGCACAGGCTCGTGAACGATTAGTAACAGCCCGTATCGGTTTGTTGTTGCGTCAGTCATTCTTTGGTAATCTTGCAACAAGATTGCAATTGGTTAATGCTGATGAATGGTGTAGTACTGCGGCAACTGACGGTTTGAAGTTCTATTACAATAGCCGCTTCATCATGATGTTGAAGCCTAAAGAAGTTGAATTCTTAGTAGGGCATGAGGTACTTCATGTGGTTTATGATCACATGGATCGCCGAGGTACACGAGAACCTCAAATCTGGAACATTGCTGATGACTATGCAGTTAATGCAGACTTGAAGCGACATAAAGTTGGTCAATTCATTACTACTGTGCCTTGCTTGTATGAACAAAAATATGACGGCAAGGCTGCTGAGGAAATCTATGATGACTTGATGAAGAATGTTCAGAAAATCAATATCAACGATTTGATTGATCAAATGATTGACGATCACTTGGAAAGTGGTGATAGCGACGGTGATGGTGATAGTGATGGTGACAATGAGGGGAAAGGCAAGCGCCCAAAAATGTCTCCGGAAGAACGAGAACGCGCCCGTCAAGAAATCAAGCAAGCAATCATCAATGCCGCACAAAGTGCAGAAGCAGGTCAATTACCAGCAGGTGTTGAACGAATGATTAAACAAGCAACTGACCCAGTTATGCCTTGGCGTGAACTGATTCAAACAAACTTGACTAGTGCAATTCGTACTGATTATTCTTGGATGCGCCCTAGTCGTAGGGGTTGGCACATGGATGCTATCATGCCTGGTATGACTCCCGGTGAAGAGATTGATGTTGTTGTTGCGATTGACATGAGTGGTTCTATCAGCAACAAACAAGCACAAGCATTCTTAGGTGAGATCGGCGGTATGATGGATAGCTTTGATGGCTATAAGGTCCATGTATTCTGTTTTGATACTGAGACATATAATCCACAAGACTTCACTAGTGAAAATCTTGATTCGATTGACACATACGAACCAATGGGCGGTGGCGGCACTGACTTTGACTGTATCTTTGAATACTTGAAATCTGTTGGCAATGTGCCTAAGCGATTGATCTGTTTTACTGACGGCTATCCATGTGGTAGCTGGGGTGATCCAGACTATTGCGACACTACATGGATTATTCACGGTGACCCTAATCCGAATCCCCCATTCGGTACCTATGCACTTTATGATGAATAACTATGGAAACGATATTTGATATCGTATTAATTATAATTGCAATTGTTTTAATTGTTGCAATATTTTCGGGCCTGGCATACGGGCTGAATAAACTGTTATCACTACTACTCAATGATCATTAAATCTGTAGAAGTGATAACAATTTATGAATCACTAGATGGTGATAAGATGGTATATTCGCATGATAGTGGATCGTCTACCAACAAAATGATTAAAGAAGATAATTCAAAACATCATATTACCAAATGGTATGAATGGAAAGATATTCTCAAGTTAGCGTCCACTGAGCCTTCATTATACGATGCCATTGAAAAAGCAGAAATGATTTATAGATTGATTAAAAAGGAAACATAATGTTACTTATTGGAACAAGTCTCGGTGGATGTTTGTTGAGCCTATTGCGCAACGAAGTGTCCGAGGATGATGTTATGTTCATTGTGACACGAACCGATGCGCCTACATATGAACAATTTATGGCAGTAGTAGATGCTTATCATGGTCATGGCAATCCTTATGCTAGTAAACCTGAATTGTATGAAATAGGTGATTATCCTCTAGATAAAGTTAGAGACTTAGCCGCACGGTTGTGGTACAGTGGAAAGATTCATCAACCACGCACCATGGGCAGTGATTCAAGACCATATCGACATCCTATTGGGTATGGTGATGGATTGTGGCTAGAAGTAGTCCCAACCAATAGTAACACTACTCCTGTAGTAGTTGAAGCCTACGAAAAATATAAGATGTTGGATTCATTAACCCGTTAATACTCAAAAAAATATTTTGTTGAAACAAATAAATATTAAATATACATGTACTCAAGGAGAATAGTATGAGTTTTTTAAAACATGTAGGTAAACACGGTGATCGTAAAGTTGCTATAGTATTTCGTGAGGTTCCGGGTGAGCCACATATGTGCCTTGTAACTTACACAGAAACATTGAATCAGCATATCCATGATCCATTGATCCGTTGTATTGAAAGCGATGTTGGACAACATGCAGAATCATTGTCAGATGCATTAAACCGTACCTATGGTATGGACAGTAATCCAATTCTTTTCACCTTACATAAAGAAGGTTTATTAAAGAAAGTACAGACTGAGCAAATTATTGTCACACCAAATTCAAACACTAAAATCAAATTGAGTGAACTTAACAAGATTTTAACTGAAATGAAACAAGGTGAAGATGCAGTAAAACGAATGGCTGAAATGGATCAAAGTCGCGGTATGCAAGATCCAGCAACCGTAGCTCGTAGAATGCGTGAAAGCCAGACCCGTGATGCTAAAACACCAGTGGTAGCATCATCACCTGATGCATTGGGAGACAGTGTACTCGCAAACAACTTGCGTCAACAAGCTACCAAAATGGCAGCAGAAGCCAAAGGTCTAATGGCAGAAGCTGAAAGACTTCTAAAAGAAGCAGCCGTAATGGACCCAGTACAAGCTGTTCCAGAAGCTCCTAAAGCAAAACGAGCATACACTAAGAAGGTAGTAGCTGAATCTGTTGTTACAGAGGCAGCACCAAAGGTTAAAAAAACAAAAGCAAAAGCTAGTGTATAATGTCACCAGAATTCATTGATAAATGGGAACATATACTTGAGGATGTTGAGAAAAACAAGATACCAGTAGAGTTTATCAAAAAATTAGTAATTAAACTACAAGGTAAACGACAACATACAATCAATATTGAAAAGTTTTTAAACCAAGGTTTAGATCCTGAACAAATTGAGGAAATTGTGAGTAGAAAATTAAATGAACTTGATGATCTAGTGGTAAGTGTAGAATTCATTCTCAATGTAAAAAGTATCGCTGAAGTTGTTCAACCAGAAACAGATAGGTTTTTAAATAAATTATGAAAGCCGTAATAGCTTGTGATCCTAAAGGAGGAATAGGCTACGAAAACAAATTGCCCTGGAGTAATATTCAGGGCGATTTGCCAAGATTCAAATATTTGACTCAAGGGAAAGTTGTAGTCATGGGTAGGAATACTTGGGAAAGTCTTCCTAAAAAACCTCTATTAGGTAGATTAAATTTTATAGTCACTAGTCAGAATCTAGTGTTACCTTTTGGTGCCATTCAAGTGCCAAATCTAAATCATTTCACTGAATATAAAGAAGCATGGTTAATCGGCGGCAGTCAATTGATTAATAGCAGTTGGCATCTAATTGATGAAATACATTTAACTATGACCTTCACCGAATACACTTGTGATACATTTATAGATTTAGTAAAATTAAAAAATGAATATTCATGTTGGTTCAAAGAGGAACACACGGACCACTCATACGAAATTTGGAAAAGAAAATGAAGCAATACTTAGATTTACTACAGGATATATTAGATAACGGAGAAGAAAAAGATGACAGAACTGGTGTGGGGACAATTTCAGTATTTGGCAGACAACTTAGATTCAATCTTAAAGAATCTTTTCCCGCCGTCACTACTAAAAAACTTGCTTGGCGTGCTTGCAAAGGTGAACTACTCTGGTTTCTTGAGGGCAGTAGTGATGAGCGTAGATTGGCAGAGATCACCCACGGTAGTAAAGAAGGAACGGTTACTATCTGGACGCCAAATGCACTTGCACCCTATTGGAAGCACAAAGCGAAATATGAAGGCGACCTCGGTCGTGTCTACGGGGTACAATGGCGTCATTGGCAAACCCCAGTCTCTCATAAACAGGAAACATTCAAAGATGATTTCGGCAACTACTATGACAGGGGCGGTCCATTACACATCAAAGAAACAGATCAAATCAAGAATCTTATTGAAGGCTTGAAGAAAGATCCTAATGGTCGTAGACATATTATCAATGCTTGGAATGCAGGTGAGTTAGATCAAATGGCATTGCCCCCTTGTCACGTTATGAGTCAATTCTATGTTAACAAAAATAAAGAACTATCTTGCCATATGTATCAAAGAAGTCAAGATGTCTTTTTGGGCGCCCCGTTTAATTACGCAAGTTACGCATTACTTACTCATATGATTGCTCATGTCTGTGGGTATGGTGTAGGAGAATTGATTGTATCAACCGGCGATACCCACATTTATCAAAATCATGTAGACCAAGTAAAAGAGCAACTGTCAAGAGAACCATACCCCCTACCTAAATTGTGGTTAAATCCTGCAGTTACTAATATTGACAGTTTTACTATGGATGATATAAAATTAATTGATTATCAATCTCATGGGCAGTTAAAAGCCCCAATGGCAGTTTAATGTTAAAAGGAAGTTCTAGGAATAAATACTATATAGGAGGATTTATGAAGGGCATATATTGTATTGAAAATCTAGATAATGGTAAAAAGTATTACGGTAGTTCAAAGGATGTTGAGTGGAGATTAGAGCAACATCGCCGAGGACTACGTAAAGGAATTCATATTAACGTTTATCTACAGAGGTCATATAATTTACACGGAATAGATCGGTTTTCTTTTTATCTAGTAGAGGATATGGGTGATCCTACTAAAAAAGAACTCCAAGCTAGGGAACAATGGTATATTGATAACAACATAGATGGTTATAACATAGCCTCAGCCAATGGTGGTGACACGTTATCCAAGCATCCTGACAGAGAAATTATAATTGAAGATAGATCAAACAAGTTCCGTGAATGGATGAATAATTTAACCGACCAAGAAAAAAAAGAAAGATTTAGTAAACCAGGTAAAAGTAATCCAAATTGGCGTAACGGTGGAAGAAAAATATTATGCCCCATATGTAATACAAACAAAATAGAACCTAAATCTAAAACCTGTGGTGAATGTCGTGATAGATCAGGTACACAAAATCCATTCTACGGAAAAACACACTCGGAAAAAACATTGAAAACACTGAGCAATTTGGGAGGTAAGTGGATCAAAGGGATTGACCCTTCTTTGTTGCCCTATACAACATATTATGAGATAATTTATCCAGATGGGTCTATTAAACAAGTAGTAGGGTTAAAGTCTATTGCCGATGAATTCAATGTCAGTATCGCTAATGTCCATGCTACTATCAGTAGAATGGCTAAAGGTATAATGCCGAGCAAAAGTGTTTTTAAAAATCATCTCATTCGGAAATTAGATTGATAGACAAATTAAAGCAAAGATGGCTGTATGATTGATATAGAAGAAGCCAAGATAATAAGTCATACTGTTCATGTATTCAGAATGGGTGATGTAGAAGATCCTGACTTATATGTGGCACAACCTATTTACAACTGGCAACAAACTGAAGCTGGTAAGTGGGTTATGGAAAACTCTGCTCCTAAACCAAGTTGGCATCGTATCATTAGTTATGATACATATGGGTATCTATATCAAATTAAAGCATATTTAACACCTAAACAATTAACATATTGGAAGTTGAAATACGAATGAATATACTGGTTACCGGAGGTCTGGGACTCATTGGTCACAATGTAGTTAAGCGACTACAAGATCAAGGTCATGTTGTGTCTATTATGGACACACAAACTAACTACGGCATCATTCCTCAAGATGAAATCGATTATCTCGTTGAAGAACGAACAAAGAAAATCAACTTAGCTGGTTATTACAAGTATGATATTTGTGATAGTGAAAAAGTAAGTAAAGTTTTCAACATCGAACAGCCAGAAATTGTAATTCATATGGCTAGTTTCCCAAGACAGAAAGTAGTAAACGCTAACCCTGCGTTGGGTAGTCGTACAATGAGTGAAGGATTGCTCAACTTGTTGGAAGCAAGTAATAATTATGATGTGCGCAAATTCATTTATATCAGTAGTAGTATGGTATATGGTGACTTTGTTGACGATGTGAAAGAAGATGCAATCTGTAGACCACAGGGTCAATATGGCATTATGAAATTAGCAGGAGAATGGCTAGTTAAAGATTATACCCGTAAGACTAATCTAGTTCATACTATTATTAGACCCAGTGCAGTTTATGGTCCACTTGATGTAGAAGATAGGGTTATAAGTAAATTTTTACTTACAGCAATGCGTGGACAAACTATTAAAGTTAATGGTGCGAATGAAACACTAGATTTTACCTATGTAGAAGATGCCGCAGATGGAATAGTAGCCGCCGCACTGTCAAACAATACAGAAAACAAAACATATAACATTACCAAAAGCCACAGCGTCACATTGTTAGAGGCAGCACAAATGGCGTTAAAATTAGTGGGTAGAGGTACGATAGTAGTTAATGATAGAGACCCTGATTTCCCTAGCAGAGGTGCATTAAATATTGATGCTGCCCGCAAAGATTTTGGTTTTGACCCTAAAATTGATGTACCAGAAGGCTTTAACCTATATTTTAATTGGCTAAAATCAAATACTTACTTTAACCTAGCATAAATATATGCATGTGGATCTTATCAATATTACCTGATTTTGTAACTCATATCATCTTTTTTGCAGGCGTAGTAGCAACTATTGCTGGATTTGTTCTTAATTTTATACCCTTCATCAAGCAATATACTCTACCTGTACAGGTTGTGGGAATATTATTATTGAGTTTTGGTCTATATTTAGAGGGTGGATTAGCAGATCAAAATGTATGGAAATTAAAAGTTAGCGAAGTACAGACCAAAGTAGCAGAAAATGAAGTCAAGGCTCAAACTGCAAACACCGAAATAGTAACTCAGTTAACTACAAAAACCAAAGTAGTTCATGATCGTGGACAGGATATTATTAAATATATTGATAGAGAAGTCGCAGTAGACAAAGAAGTAGTTAAATTCGTAGAAACTTGTGCGATTCCAAATATTATCATACAGGCACACAATGCCGCAGCATTAAATAAACCAATAGAAATTACCAAACCACCTGAAACTGCCCCTACAGCACCAACTAAGGTTGAAGCTCCTGTAGTACAACCTACAGTACCTAAAGAAAAAATCATATCAGCTACAGCAAAAAAGTGGAGTAATTTACGAGAATCCACAGACCATTCTAGTAAAAAAATAGATAAACTATCTCCCGGGGAAGTTGTAGTAGTTGTCAAGCAAGATGGTAAATTTACATTAGTAAAGCATAATAATAACCAAGGCTGGATAAGCAATGATTATATCAGCATCGTAGGGGACAAATCATGAGATTGATAAAACTTCCAATTATTATTGCTTCAATGATACTTGCAGGATGTGCTACCCCTGTACCGGTTGTACCTAAATTCCCAGTTGCACCTGAACAATTGTTAAATAAATGCCCAGTTTTAAAGACAATAGATGGAGAAAAGATCAGTATAATTGATTTAACCAAGACGGTCACTGAAAATTATAACTCATACTATGAATGCTCTGCGGTTCATGATAGTTTTATTGACTGGTATACCACGCAGAAACGCATTTTTGAAGAACTTAAATAAACCAAAATAGTGATAAATACACTATAGGCTAGGATTTACTTCAAATGACACAAGAAATAATTAATATTGGTACAACGCCAAATGATGGCGAAGGTGATCCGTTACGCACGGCCTTCCAAAAAACCAACAACAATTTCACTCAGTTATTTTCTACTGCTGTTTTCACTAGCAATGCATATAGTGTAGGTAATTCTACGCAAGTAATATATACTACCCCTGTAAGTACTTTTACTCAGGGCGTGTTTCAAATCAATTCACAGGATGTTAGCAATCAAGATAGCCAATATATAACTTTGAACGCAAGCGTATTGAATGATGATTCTGGGGTAAAATGGAGTGGCCAGGGCACAATGTTTAATGGTAACTATTTGACACAGTATGATATGGATGTGTTTGATTCCAATGTGCGTATATTGGTAACCCCATTCAGTAATACAGCACAACTATTTCATTTTATATCAGCAGATGTTACATGGATTGGTGAAGACAGCCCAGGATTAGACCTACAACTTGATGGCTACCCTAATGGAAATGATTTATCTACAGAAAATACATTGTTGATACAAACAGAGCAAAAGAATTAAGGAATTCAAAATGAGAGCAAAAGAGTTTATTACTGAAGGAACTAGTGAGGGACCAGCACAGCCTAATAATTTTGCAGATAGTCATATGGATGCTATTAAAGGTGCTCTTTCTATGCCTGATTTGAGTATCAATAAATCAAATGGTAGTCCTTATATAGCCTGGAGATTTGGTATTGCTATGGCAGGTGCTCCTGATTATCCTACTCCACCTAATGGCCCAATGGCAGGTGATCCATTGTTATCTACATATACAGATGTAGAATTAGAAATTATTAATGCAGCGGCTAAGTCAGTTGGAGCAGGGAAAATTAAAAAACTTAGTGACAACCGTAGTAGTGAAATGGATAATGTACATAAAGTAAGTCCAATTAATGCTTTCAAAGGGTATAAGAAAAAATGAGAGCACACGAGTTTCTAACTGAAACAGTTGCTAAGACTCATTCACATCATGAGGCAGCACAACGAAGTTTCACTAGATCACGGGATCCAGGTGGCTATTACCCTACATATCATCAGTATAGAACTGGGTTGGCGTTAGCTATGGCAAACGGTACAGGTGAACCAATTGATGTTGACCATGAAACAATCGTAGGACCCTTCTGGAGTTATCATCCATACACAGAAGAAGAATACAACATGTTTATTCAAGCAGAAAAAGTAATTCCTACAGAAAAAGAAACTATGCTACCTTGGAGCAAGAGTAAAGAACCTGAGGATACAAACACTACGAGTTTAGTAAAGCCATTTAAAGGCTACAAGAAAAAATAACAAACATCAGTATTGAGAATAAGTAATTATATCAAATTACAGGATTTTCAATGATTGATATCAATAACACTTTAGACCTAATTAAATTAAAATTTTACAACGAATGGTTATACACTGCGCATATCTATGACGAAGGTACTAGTCAAATGCATGAGGCTTTGACTGAAGAAGTTGTAAAAAAATATATTGACCCATTAAACATAAGTAAAGACGCTAAAATCTTAGATGCAGGTTGTGGTGTGGGTTATTTCCTAGATTCAATGAAGAATAGAGGGTATACTGATTTAATTGGTATTACATTAAGTCCAAATGATATAAAAGCATGTGAAGATAAAGGACATACAATTAAGAAGTATGATTTAAGCTTTTTGCCACAAAAAGATGGATACTATGATGAAAGTGTAGATTTCATTTTCTGTAGACATAGTTTGGAGCACAGCCCTTATCCTATTTTCACTTTGATGGAATATAACCGTGTTTTAAAGCAAAACGGCAAATTATACATTGAGGTACCAGCCCCAGATTGCGATAGACAGCATGAATGGAATCTAAATCACTATAGCATTTTAGGAAAAACTCAGTTGGCTGCATTGGTTGACCGTACTGGTTTTGGTGTTGACACATTTGATATATTGTCATTTGATGCTACTTTCCCTAGTGATGATAATGACCCTAATAGTGAAAAAATAGAAGTTAAAGAACACTTCTATTGCTTGGTTCTAACTAAGAAAAGACCACT
>Ga0208386_1000281_pt1 | contig 15207 bp, 25 predicted proteins | sample CryBogCBH16Oct07_FD_185510 | JGI IMG/M metagenome (GOLD analysis project Ga0208386, IMG submission 185510) | Freshwater microbial communities from Crystal Bog, Wisconsin, USA - CBH16Oct07 (SPAdes) | ecosystem: Environmental > Aquatic > Freshwater > Lake | place: Crystal Bog, Wisconsin, USA...
GTAGTACGCATTTCATCATAACCTTCTAACTTGATGCAAAGTTGATAAGATTCAGTCGTCAAATCAAAACCGGCTTTGTAACCAAGACAGATGTTGTTCATGTGTTCTTCTCCTTTAGTTTGGCTTCTGCCCATCTAGCACCATGAATAAAATCAAAGTTATGCGTTCTATGGTCTTTCATATCTTCATCCGTCAGCCCAACCCAGTCTTTAGGATGATCGTACAAAGGCACTCCCGCAGAACCATCGGTGACTTCTCGCCAAATACCATCGGTAAACTTGGCAAATCTGCCAACAGGCTTATCAGTTCGTTCGTTCATAGTTCAACTCCGAAATGTTCTTTAATCTTCTCAATCGCTTTTTCAGTAGCACCCCTATCGGTTCTATCACCAAATACTTCATTTGCTTTTCCAATGTAGTCAATCTCGTTGATACATTCCTGCACAATCAACTCGGCGAACTTTTCCTTGTCAAAGAAGTAATATCCGATTTCTTTGGTTTCAGCCTGTTCGGCAAGTTGCTTAATTCGTTCGTTCATTCTTTTGCCCTCTGGTTGGTCATGTTTTCTTATCCTCTACTTGTCCCCTTGCTCTGATTTGATTTGCAATTCCCACTGCTGTGCCGTTTTGAGGTGGGTGAGAAGTCAAACTTATGTACATTGCATAGCGTTGCTTTTCAGCAATTTCAATACACGCCTCACGCTCATGCTCTGCTACCAGTTTGGCAAAGCGCTCAAGGGCTGGCGCATATAGGTTTGCAGAAGCATGGCCCCAATCAGCATCTATTGCCATCTCAATGATTTCATCTTGTGTCATGTGTTCTTCTCCTTTAGTTTCGTTCATCTCTTCAGCACCTCATCTAGCTTCATCTTATAGTGCTTGGCTTTGTCAAGGTCTACGCTTGCTTCGCCTTTATGTCCGGCACGGAAAACATATTTAAGATAGTTACCTTTCAAGAACCCAACAAACTCTTCGGGTGTAAGTAATGTCTCCATCACATCCCACGGTTGTACAAGCATATCTTTATAGTGTGTGCCACCTACCTGCATATCATCTGCTTTCATTCCATCTGTCTCCTGTTTTTTATCCCTGCGATGCCCGTCTTATCTTTGTTTCTTGCGTCTAACATCTTATCGGCAATGAAGTAACAGTCTCTTGCATCTTCGTCTTCTTCGCCGCGATGCCACGCCATCTTTAACATAGCGAACGCGGCAAAGAAATCTCTCAGGTCGTCGTCATTCATTTAATCTCCTTTTTCTTTATACCCGAAGCCTTACGCAAGTCAGAAGAATGTAGCTTCTTAATATCTTTATCCTTGATCTGCCCTGCTTCTTTGGCAATCTTCGCAGCCTTCTTACGCTTAACAAACTTATCGTCACTCGTAACGAAACCGCGCTTTACTTTCTTGTCGGGAATATGTTCTTTGGCTTCTAGCTGATCGTGCGCCCACTTTTTACTGGGTGCTTCAATAATAATCCCTGTATCTTTCTCTTTAATCGCGGGTGCAACAATCTTTTTAGCCATGTTAATCTTCCTTGTAAGGGTATTTACGGGTAAATGCTTTAGCTAGTTTTAGCTCAAGATATTCTACAACTGCTTCCGAGTTCAGATACATGATCTTGGCTTGTTCTAGTTCATCTTGAACACGGCTCAACAATGCCCGTGCGCTTGCTAACTCGTTGCACACTTGCGCGTACTTCTCGCTAAGTTCTTTATGGTAGCGTTGCCATACGCGTACATCGTCTGCGGGTTTAGCTTTCACTTTCTTTGTTTTCACTGCATCAATATTTTTAAGTAGGCCAACGTGGGGGTTTGGGGCGTGTCCATTAATATCTTGGTACGTGGTAACAGACGTGTCGGTTTTTGAACCTCCGTTAGTGACTACTAACAAGTTCCACCCCTTTTTCTTAACTTGTGATCGCAGCACATATAAACGTGCTTTAGGAATACCTAACTGTTCAGCCATAGCTTCTACTGACATTTGGGGTTGAGCTTGCATTAGTTCTGCTACGCGTGCTACTTGTGATTGCTTCTTCATTCTAAGTTCTCCATGATTTGTAAAAGTATTTCTATGTCATCTTCCCGCACTACTATTGGCACACCCCCTGCGTCCATCAACCTGCTAAGGTTTAACTTCTGCAATTCGGTTAGCTGTCCTTTTCCTGCTTTAGTTTCTATGCCGATAAACCTTCCCTTGAAACAAACTAAAAAGTCTGGTGCGCCCTGCGTACCATAACCGCCCGTAACTGGCATCACATAGTATGCGCCAAGCCTATCAAGCACCTGACGCACACTACGCTTCACCTTACCTTCCGGTGTCGTCACCATCTTCTTCCTTGAATATCCAAAACTTATTATTAGTTAACCGCCTACCGATGGGTTTAATATCATCAGTAGGCGGCTCCATAATATATAAAACCGCAAGTTTCTCTTGCGCCCATATCGGCATGTCCCCAATAGAATCGTAGTCCTTACTAAGCTGTGGATTAAATCTATCTACTTCGTCATAGCAAAATGTAGTGACCGACGCATCGGGGGATACCCATATACTATAGGTGAGCATAGAGTTATGAATCCCACTCCATAAACACATCAATGTTTTTACTTTTATCTAGGTGCGTAACAAATATACTCGCCTCGTAACGCTTGGTCTTGTATCTGCCCGCGCCAAATATTTCGTGGCAACATGTGCTTAGAGTCCTAGCAAAGTAAAAAGGATCATAGTGCAACGTATCAATGATTGCACTGTCTCCTGTTTCTATTAACTTAAGCTGTGGTTCTATAAGATCACGTAGTTCTTTAATACTGTAGGGGTTCCTGTCGCTCTCTGCTTTTACCTTAACTTCTTTAATAGGTGCTATCTCTAACTCACCTACGATCTTGCCATCCTCAAGTTGAATAGCGTACTTGAGTTTAAGTGTATCCAACCTACGTATAGCATCTTGTAAAATGTCCGCATGAATGGGATTCATTTCTTGTTTCTCCTTTGTCCAGTTAGTTGTGCAATACGCTCGTCACATATCGCATTGTCTAATGCTTGTGCTTCTATCTCTTCCTTAAGTCTGTCGATCTTATTATGTTGATCGACTAGACCTATCACGCAAAGTAATACTATGAATACTAATGCACCTACAATACCTGCTAGTGTTTGCTCAGTATTCATACTGCCCTCCCATCTGTCTCAATCCAGTATGTGTTCTCGTCAATCTTCTGCCCAACACGCGGCACGTACTGATAATCATCTAAGATACTAAGGACAGATATACTTCCGGCAATCGTACTAGGCAGTTCATCTACACGATAAGAAGTTGTCTTACCATCTGTAGCCACGCTATAGTTCCTACGCAAGTCGCGTGCTGTAGATACGTCTGCATAAACATTATCGCCGACCCTACGGAAACGAACAAACACACCCATGATATTACGTGATTGTTCTTCTTGCACATTACCAGTAAGCTCAAGAATATTACTTGCTAGTTCCTTGAACCCTGATGTCTTAAACTCTACACCCAAATGCTTCAAATGTAAAATCTCTTCTAACAAATAACCACCGTTTGATACATCTCTCAAAGCCTCTTCTAGCTTTTGCTTTGCCACCGATGTACTTGTATATACCTTGTGCTGCATATCTGAGTAACATATTTCCATTAGCTCTCTGTGTGTATACGGCACAATATATTTACACGCGTTCTTAACTGCTTTATCTATCGTAGCAGTCAAAGACATATAGTACTGCCCACGATATGGTTTGAATTTATCGTTCTGTATCTTACGGCTATACACACCATAAGAATCTTTAGCCTTACCCACCTGATAATCTTTATAGCCTATACGACCCAACGATATGGGGAAGTCATCTGTATATACTTCAAACTCTCCCACTATATGTATCCAATGCTGCGCACCTGCATCATCATTAAGCACCCTACCCCTAGTATCGTTCGGGAAGAACTTTAGTTTCGGCATCACCCCCCTAACTTGTGTAGCAAACGCAAGTAACTCTTGTGGTACAGGATAACCATCAAACATGTATGCCCACCCTGCATCTCGTGCCGTTTGCTTAATATCTTCATACCGCTGCATTCCGTCAAGGTCTTTGTACATCTGTTTTACTAACTTTGTTTCTGCGCTCATCTTTGTATCTCCTTGGTTAATTTTTCGAACACTGTTCGAATTTAGATATGTACTACTACACCACTGCTTGGTTTTGCTGACTTGTTATCCTTGATACACCACAACACAGGGCACGACCACACACCCCATGACCCACCTAGATAGCCATCGGTTAAGACAACCACACACTCTGGCTTGATACCATACTCGTTCATATACATTGGCACACAGGTAACATCGGTGCCTCCCCCGCCCACAGGTTTAGTACTACGTGCTAAGTTGTTTATCGAATCCTCCATGTACACCTCGGCTCGGCAGACCAACGTATCCCAGTACAGCACCCGAACTTTACGTGGCTTGATCTGTTCACATATACCGGCTACCTCACCTAAGAATGTAGACAGGAACACATCATCAATAGACCCCGATGTATCTATTGCTATCACGATCTCATCTACAGTCTCGCTGATGCTGCTCGGCATTAACACATCCATGCCTATGTACTTGCGGTTAGGTTTACGCCATGTCGAGTAGTCCTTACCTGCACAAGTTGTTGTCACGAAGTCACGCAGTAGCTCACGCCAGTCACGCGTGGTTTGCATTAGCTCGTTAAGATCACGCTGACCACCTGACCCCACCTTACCTGCAAGCACCGCACCCTGACGTATCGCCTCATCAATTTCTTTAGCTAAGTCTTTTATCTCATCCTCGCTTAACTTACCTGCACCTTCCCAATCATGCTCGTCCATGCCACCATCACCTTCGCCTCTACCCTCGCCACCTCCACCATCACCACCCTCTTCTTCTGGTAACAAGTCAAACACTTGCTGTGCATCCATGCCCGCATACTGACGATCTAACAACCCACACTTCGGCATACTAATGAATCCGGCATTGTGTGCTTTCGTATCGACTAGCTTTAAGTTGATCACGTAGTCACATGCTTTGTTAGCACGTCTATGATTCTTGTCGTGCAGATGTTTCCACGTATTTAAGTGCCGATACATCTTGTGATAATTCTCGTGCAGTATTAAGAACCTAAACTCTGCATCGTTAAGATCATCTACGAACGCACGCCCATACTCTTCATCACGCCCGTTAGTACGTGCAGTCGGAATGTCCTCGACTATCTCTTTCTTACCAATCATAAGAACACCTGACAACCCCACGAACTCTTCATGCCCGATGATGTCGGTCATTGCTTTATGTAACCGCTGGGCAGCGGTAAGTTGTTTACCTATGCTTAACATGTTTGTATCTCCTTATTTTTTATCTGCGCTGAACATATAGTTGTTAGCCATGCACCATTCGGTAAACTTCTTACTGGTCATGACGATTGATTGTTTCTGATACTTGGGGTTACGTACCTGCATAGCAAACAAACCCTGTGCTTCTTTATCTAGTCTGCTGAGGTATGTCATCCACGGATCGACAAACTCACGGCTCATTGTTGCTAGTGCGCGGTAGACCACCATCACTACACCTGACGCTGACGTTGGTATCTTTGCACTATCGGGATCATTCTTAATATCTTCTTGACGTGGTAGCTCATCAACCAGTCGGATGTATGCACCCAAGTCGCTACCTGCACGATCACCTATCGTGCCTATCAGGTTAGACCTTAGTGCGTTGTCGCTGATCTTGTCCTTAGCCCACAACCAATGCGATGCTAACTCTAATTATCTCGGTGTGACGAACGCCGCACGTTGTGCTTGCGGATGATAGATATACGGATTACCACCTGTCTCATCGTCTGGCTTATCCACTTCCTCGAATGACTGGAATAACTGATTGCCATTCTCCTTAACCCATAAGATCATTGACGGATGTATCCCTGCGTTGAACGCATAGTTCTCAATCCATTCTGTTGACGTGGGCTTCTTCATCCGCACTACTGTGATGCGGTTGCGATGATGCGGCATCAACAAGTCACCTACTCCCTCTGCACCTAGGTTAGTCGTTGCAAAGATAATAGAACCTTCGGGTAATTTCTTTGTACCCATCGTGCGCTCTAACATGATACGCATCATGCCATTCTTGACCGATGGGTTCGCCTTACCAAACTCGTCAATCATTAAGATCACGGGCTTGTTGTGATGTATACCCATCTCTTCGTTAGGTATAAATTTCACGAAGTTGTCTGTGTCATCATCTCTTAGTATCTTAGGTAACATAAGATCACCTAAGTCCTTAGTCGTACAGTCAAAGTAACACGGCACATGCGTAGGGAACTGCTTTGCAAGCACCTTAAGTATTGATGACTTACCTGTACCCATGTGACCCTGTACAAGAGTTGTTACAATGTGACCTGTCGCTGCAATCGAATCGACTACTTCGTCTAAGGTCTGTGCGAATAACATGTCTGCTGATTGTTTCATGATGTATCTCCTTGGTTTAAGTTGTTACCACTCGAACTGCTTCAATAGATCGTCTACCTTACCTTTCACATCTTGACGGAACGCATTGTCCTCACGCAGTCCATCCGGTGTGACCCCACTTAGTACTGCTTCAATCTGCACCTTCGCTTGTTTCATCTTCGGATCGCCTGTGATGTTGAACTTATCTAGCAAGTCAATCATCTCTCGCACGTTACCTACTAGGCTGTCGCGGAAGATTTGTTTCTGCTCACCTGCTAACTTCTCACTCATACTCTTCAGTGCTTCGTGTGTGCGCTCCCATACATCGGAATACGCTTTGTCTAGTTGCTCCTTGTAGTACATGGAATAACTATCGTTAAGATATTGCAGTGCCTCATTACCAACGTTGACCCGGAAATCACCTACTTCTGGCACAGGTAAATACTTTAACGATACCCCGAACTTAGATTTGAACTCCTCAACATCGGGATAGTTGTCTGCTTTGAACATGGCACCGAGTTTGGTTTGGGCACGGGCAATCATGTTAGGTAAGTCCTTCGCGCACTCCTCGACTAAGTCGTAGAACTTCATCATTTCGTTAGACATGTACGAGTTGTAGTCAAAGTACATAGGGGTTGTGAGCAAACGTGGGCCAGAATCCGACCAAGGCATCGTCTTAGCGTAGTGGAATGTACGTAGCACACCCATGCTCTTACCGATTGCCTCAAACTTCGGTTCATCGGGGAATAACTTCTTATGGTAATTACCTGCACGAGTAGTTGCCTGCTTCTGTGCATCAATTTCGTCTGATACTTCGCGGTCTAGCTTACGACCCGTCCACATGCTGATGTTTAACTCTACTAACATGGCAGCGGATGAAATGCTTGGTGCTGATTTGATTATGTCGTTCATGGTATATCTCCTTGGTTGTGTATTTGTGCAAATACAAGATTTGCGTTACTTGGTTACTACTAACAAACTGATACTACAAGCTATATTATACTACACTTTGATACTCTATGTCAATCTTTGACAAGTTGTTACGAAAACGCCCTAGCAAGCAGGGGCTTGTTAAATGATGGTGCGATAAGACGTTTTTTGTATCCGTACCCGATGTTGATGCAGTTGAAGTAATGCACTGCACGCGCAAGATCCCCCTTGAATGAGTACTTGGTTTTGTACGCGCTCTTGCCGCGACCTATCTGCACGAGGAAGACTGATTCGCTTGTGTACGCAATCGGCTTGCCATTTAGTTCTTTAGTTATGATTTCCATTTCAACCTCCCATGATCAGCACGACGAAGCCGAGTAAAAAGATAATTGCCCAGATAGAATCCATGTGTTTAGTCTCCCAATAAGATGTTGGCCCGTAAAAGAATGTGTTCAACCACTCTTGATCCGGTGAGTAGTATGCGTGCTGCGGTTGATATGCACCCCCAATTTTGATGGGCGGTTCTGGCTCAAAAACTACAATGCCTTTGCCATAGCCGATGCGGTTTAACATGCTCTGTTCTCCTTTGGGTTAAGTTGTTTGAGTACGTCTGTGTTCGTTACTAATATGTAGTTGCTCTTGTTCATTGGCACGATGCAGTGCCTTACTTCCCTTGCACGCTCCTCGCCACACCACAAACAGAATTTGTAGCCTAGCAAGTAACGGCGTGGGTCGATTTCTTCGCCACAGGTGCAGGTGTGCATGGGGCCTCCTTGAGTTACACCGTGTAACTATTGAACTTTATTAAAAAGTATTTGTACATATTGAACCTTAATTGGAGTAATAGTAAGTTATTGATTATATGGTTTTGTTCGGAATGTTCGTATTGAACCCAGTATATGAGTGTGGGTCTACAAACAAAACTCGCTGCAAAAAATAGAAACACGCACACACAAACCCAGTTTGCCAAATTGATGTTTTTTGTGGGTTCAATACGAACATTACGAACATTACTTTATAATCATGCACTTAGACAATACTCCATTACCCCTATTGTTCCGAACAATACCCCTGCATAATTACGCCGTGTAACTTCCACGCTTACTAACGTCAACAGGGAACTGGTATAGGGGTATCGCTTGCTCAAAATCGTGGGCGTAAAAAAGCCCAACCTTTTCGGTTGGGCAAAGTTACGCCGTGTAACTTATTAAGCGGCTTGCTGTACTTCAAGCGAATCCATTGCGTCATAAACAAGGCTAGAATTTTTAGCTGCTATTTCTGCCATTAATACTTGTAAGAACTCCGCTGCATAATCTAGCCCTTGTGCTAGTATATTTTCCACTACTTCGGGGATTTTACCTTGTTTCTTTTCCATTAATTCTCGCTGTTTAGCGGCTTTAATTTGTTCCATTTTATCGCGTAAACGCCCTCCCCACGCCATGATAGAATCATCCGAGGTAACATCTAAAATGATACCTTGATCATGTAGTTCTTTTTCGGCTTGTTTCCTAAGAGCATTATTAGCGGCTTGTTGTTTTTCCGCTTCGGTTTTCTCTTCGATAGGCGTGCCGTCCCATTTAATCCCATTTTCTTTTAACGCGTCCCTAGACCTAGTCGCTGCGGTTTTCCAACCACATTCAGTAACATTTATTAGATTGAATTTAGTCGCACCGAAAATCTGACGGGCTTCGCTGATACGCGTTTTTAATCCGGAGGCTTGCGCGGCTTCTTTCGAGATAGTCTTAAAGGTAGCAAAATCAGTTTCCTGCATGGCAGCGACTAGCGCGCTCAAGCGGCTTGCCTCGGCTTTTTCGGCGTCAATAATTACTTGTGAAATTGAATCAATAAGAGTTTTAACTGTAAGCATTTTTAGTATCCTCGGCTGGAAAAAGTTACACCGTGTAACTTTTAGGTTGATCCTAAACGTGACATTGTTCAGGGTAACAAATTATCGCATAATGTGGCTTTATAGTCAAATTATGGTAGAAAATGGTAAACCTTAGCAAACTATACCCCCACCCCCCATTTTTTAGATTTGGTTCCATGCGCCCATTCGCCTTTCCTATTCCCCACACTCAATATCCAATATTTGAAAAAGGCCCCCTTTGCCTTCTTAAGTACCTAGCCATAAAAAATTTTTTATATATTACTAATAGAACTTAGCTTAAGATGTTATAGGTTATGATTAGCTTGACACACCTTAATATTCCATTTATATATTCGGCATAACTTCTTATTTGCATGGACACAATGCAGCTATATATCGAACCCGACGTATCTATTCCTCTTCCTTTTGAGCCGATTCCCCTTTCGGATTTCAGAGAGAAAGCTGCCGCTGCATGTAAAACAGCAGAACTATTAGGATTAGATACAGAGTCTACGGACGAGGATCGTGCTATTGCAGAAGACGTAGTGTATGAGCTTGCAGGTGATCCTGATAAAGCCGATAAGAAACTTATTAAGAAGAACTTCACTCCTGCTATATATAAGGAGGTGAATGGCATACTGAATGAGTATTCGGTGCGAGTAGTCGAGAACGCCGCACAGATTCGGTTGCTTGTGACTAACAAGCTTATATTAGAGTCAGAAAACCCTGATCCGAAGTTCCGTCTCCGTGCTTTAGAGTTGCTAGGTAAGATCACGGATGTGGGCTTGTTTACCGAGAAGTCCGAGGTAACAGTTAATCATCGGTCTACTACTGAGCTAGTAGATAGTATCCGTAGCAAGATTCAGAAGCTTATGTATCCTGAAGATATTAAGGATGGTGAGCTTGTAGTTAACGGTGAAGCCATTGATCTGGACAAAGAACTTGGGCTAGAGAATGTTAGCAGCGAGTGACCCGTTAGCGTCCGTCACGGATGCTGAACTTAGCTTCCTAGCTAAGAACCTAGATAAGTTTGCTGATAGCGATGCCGAGGAACTAGAACTTATCATTGATGAGATTACTAGACGGCGCGATGCTAAGAAGTGTCGGGAAGACCTGATTGCATTCTGTAAGAAGATGCAGCCGGACTATAAGGTAGGTAAACATCACCGCATCTTGGCTGACTTGTTAATGGACATTGCTGCGGGTAAAGAAAGCCGGATATGTGTAAATATTCCCCCGCGACACGGCAAGTCACAGCTTATCTCTATCTATTTCCCCGCATGGTTTCTAGGTAAATTCCCCGATAAGAAAGTGCTGATGGTATCGCACACTACAGACCTAGCTGTGGACTTCGGACGTAAAGTGAGGAACTTAATTGATAACCCTGAGTACAAGCAAATTTTCCCTACGGTTACTCTTGCTGCTGATAATAAGTCTGCCGGTCGCTGGAATACTAATGGTGGTGGCGAGTACTTTGCTTGTGGTGTTGGCTCTGCCCTTGCTGGTCGTGGTGCAGACTTGCTACTTGTTGATGACCCTCATAACGAGCAGGACATCATCAACGGAAACTTTGACGTCTTCGCAAAAGCATACGAGTGGTTTGCATACGGAGCGCGAACACGTTTAATGCCTGGGGGACGGGTAGCTATCGTGCAGACCCGATGGCATCAGGACGACCTCACAGGTAAAGTTGTTCGTGACATGGTGCAGAACGAAGAGGCGGATCAATATAATGTAGTTGAGTTCCCCGCTATATTTAATGAAGGCACGGACGACGAGACAGCACTTTGGCCTGAGTGGATGCCACTTGCAGTGTTGCGCCAGACTAAAGCTTCCATGCCCGTGTTCCAGTGGAACGCCCAGTATCAACAGAATCCCACCGCCGAAGAAGCTGCGGTGGTTAAAAGGGAGTGGTGGAATATATGGAAGAGCGAGCATCCGCCCCAGTGTGAATATCTTATTATGACGCTGGACGCTGCGGCGGAAACACATAACCGTGCGGACTTTACCGCACTAACAACATGGGGAGTTTTCTTTAATGAAGAGACAGATACCCACAACATTATTCTCCTCAACAGTATTAAACGACGACTGGAATTTACTGACCTTAAGGACCTTGCGCTTAACGAGTACAAGGACTGGCAGCCTGACGCTTTCATTGTCGAGAAAAAGTCTTCCGGTACTGCTCTATACCAAGAGCTTAGACGAACAGGAATTCCGGCACAGGAGTACACCCCTCATCGTGGGTCGGGTGACAAGTTAGCACGTCTTAACTCTGTAGCTGATATTATCAAGTCCGGGCTGGTATGGGTTCCAGAAACACGTTGGGCAGAAGAAGTCGTTGAAGAGATTGCGGGATTTCCGTTTATGTCTCACGATGACTTAGTAGATGCGACTACAATGGCGCTCATGCGATTCAGACAAGGCGGGTTTATCCGCTTACCCACAGACGAGCCTGACGAGATTCGTTGGTTTAAATCAAAACGAAGCAAAGGATACTATTAATTATGGCTATAGATAAAGCACTTTACTCTGCCCCCGTAGGCATCGACACAGCGGCGCAAGAGCATGAGCCGATTGAAATTGAGATCGAGAACCCTGATTCCGTAACCATGCACTTGGGCGGTATGGAGATTACCATCGAGCCGGGGCGTGAGGGAGGCGATGAGTTTAGTGATAACTTAGCCGAGCATATGTTAGATAGTGAGTTGCAGATGTTATCTAGTGAGTTAATAGCTGACTACGATAGTGACATCTCTGCACGTAAAGAATGGATACAGACATATGTAGAAGGGATGGAGTTGTTGGGGCTTAAGATTGAGATGCGTGCTGAACCTTGGGAAGGTGCGTGCGGCGTGTATCACCCCATGCTGGCTGAGGCGCTTGTTAAGTTCCAGTCAGAAACAATGATGTCTATATTCCCTGCACAGGGACCTGTTAAGACATTAGTAGTAGGTAAGGAAACGCCGGAAAAGAAACAGTCTGCTGAACGGGTTCAGGAAGACATGAACTATCAGCTAACAGATAAGATGCAGGAATACCGCCCTGAGACAGAACGTATGTTATGGGGTTTGGGGCTGTCTGGTAATGCGTTTAAAAAGGTATATTTTGACCCCGGGATGAACCGCCAAGTGGCGATGTATATATCCTCGGAAGATATAGTTGTTCCTTATGGGGCGTCGGACTTGGCTTCAAGTCCTCGGATTACGCATGTGATGCGTAAGACAGAGAATGAGTTACGCCGTCTACAAGTATCTGGGTTTTACCGCGATGTTGAGCTAGGAGACCCCACGCAAGTCCTCAATGATGATGAAGTTGAGGCTAAAATTGCGGAAAAAATGGGGTTCAGAGCCTCTACAGATGACCGTTTTAAGCTCTTAGAGATGCACGTAGACCTCGATTTACCGGGGTTTGAAGACGTAGATGAGGATGGAAACCCCACCGGAATCGCACTTCCATACGTTGTAACCATTGAAAAAGGCACTGGAACAGTGCTTTCAGTGCGTAGAAACTGGGAACCAGACGATGAATTGCGCCAAAAAAGGCAGCATTTTGTGCATTATGGCTACATTCCGGGCTTTGGCTTCTATTGTTTTGGCTTAATTCACCTTATTGGTGCATATGCTAAGTCGGGAACATCACTTATCCGCCAGCTTGTTGATGCTGGAACGCTATCTAACCTGCCCGGGGGCTTTAAAACTCGTGGTTTACGGGTAAAAGGGGACGATACACCTATTGCTCCGGGTGAATGGCGAGATGTTGACGTACCGTCAGGTGCGTTACGCGACAATCTAATGCCGCTTCCTTATAAAGAACCTAGCCAAGTGTTGATGGCCTTGCTTAATCAGATCATTGATGAGGGTCGCCGCTTCGCTAATACTGCCGATCTGGATGTTTCGGACATGGGTGCGCAAGCTCCAGTAGGTACTACGCTTGCGATTCTTGAACGGACGTTGAAAGTGATGTCTGCGGTTCAGGCGCGTATTCATTATTCCCTCAAGCAAGAGTTAAAGTTACTTAAGAAGATCATTGCTGACTACACACCCGAGGATTACGACTACGACCCGGATGTTGGATCACGAAGAGCTAAGAAATCTGACTACGATAATGTAGATGTTATTCCAGTATCTGATCCTAACGCCAGCACAATGGCACAAAAGATTGTTCAGTACCAAGCCGTGTTGCAGTTGGCACAGACTGCTCCACAGATGTATAACATGCCGCTCTTGCATCGTCAGATGCTAGACGTGTTGGGTATTAAGAACGCTGCCAAACTGCTCCCTATGCCAGAAGATCAGAAGCCGCTTGATCCTGTTACGGAGAATCAGAATGTTCTTATGATGAAGCCCGTAAAAGCGTTTGCATATCAGGACCACCAAGCGCATATCGCGGTACATATGTCTGCTATGCAGGACCCCAAGATCATGCAGTTGTTGCAGAACAACCCCCAAGCGCAACAGTTACAGTCCGCAATGATGGCGCACATCAATGAGCATTTGGGTTTCCAGTACCGTGTCGAGATTCAGAATCAGTTGGGCTTTACCTTACCTCCACAGACGGACGAATCAGGGGAAAATATTCATATTGACCCACAGGCTGAAGCACGATTGGCTCCCATGTTGGCGCAAGCAGCGCAACGGTTACTGATGCAGAACCAAGCACAAGCTGCTCAAGCCCAAGCCGCACAGCAAGCACAAGATCCTCTGGTGCAGTTACAACAACAAGAGTTGCAGATTAAACAGCAAGAAGCGCAGCGTAAAGCCCAGAAAGATCAAGCAGATACTCAGTTGGCTTTACAGAAATTGCAGGTCGATGCTTCGTTGAGAGAGAAAGAAATTCAGGTCGATGCAATGAAGAGCGCTGCGCAAATTATGTCTGCCGAGCGTAAGAGCAAAGCGGAACGTAACCACGATGCGCTAAAACAAGTAGCGCAGATGCAGCATGATAAACATACACAGAAGCAAGACCAAGTGCATGATGGGCTTAAACACGCTGCGCAGTTAGAAGCAAATAAACAAATACAGTTAGAACAAGGTGATAAGGAAGAATAATGGACTATTTAGATTTCCTGCTTAAAGAATATAAGGAACGTATGGCGTATCTAACGGACGGACTAGCCCGAGGAAACATGCCATCTATGGAAGAGTACCGATACGTATGCGGACAGTTACGAGGTCTTGAGGCTGCATGCGGTGTAATACAAGACCTTAAAAAACGACTGGAGAACTCAGACAATGAGTGAAGTTAATCTATCCGCTGCCGTGGACTTATCGGCAATCTTACAAAAGACAGTAGAAGAAAGGGCTAGACAACTGCCTATACCTTCTGGATACCGTATTTTGTGCGCAATACCAGAAGCAGAAGCTACGTTTGACAGTGGGATTGTTAAGTCAGATGAGACTATGCGTAACGAAGAAGTCCTATCTACAGTGTTATTTGTAGTATCAATGGGGCCGGATTGTTACAAAGATCAAACCCGTTTCCCTAACGGCGCATGGTGTAAACAAGGAGACTTTGTTCTCGTAAGACCTAACGCAGGCACTCGTTTAGTCATTCATGACCGCGAGTTTCGTTTAATCAATGATGATTCTGTTGAGGCAGTCGTACAAGACCCTCGCGGTATTCGTCGTAAGTTTTAATTGGAGGCGGACATGGCTGAACTAGATACCCCAGATTTTAAATTCCCTGATGAGCTTGAGAACGACACCCCTGTAGAAGAACTTGCAGCAGGTGGCGATATAGAGATCGAGATCGAGGATGATGTACCAGAAGAGGATCGCAATCGTACCCCTTCTGACCCTGATAAAGTCCGGCAACTAGAAGTCGAGGTTGATGACCTTGATAAATATAGTAAGGATGCCAAGGATAAGATTATCAAGATGAAGCGCATTTGGAACGATGAACGTCGTGCTAAAGAACAAGCAATGCGTGAACATCAAGCA
>Ga0208386_1000284_pt1 | contig 15124 bp, 18 predicted proteins | sample CryBogCBH16Oct07_FD_185510 | JGI IMG/M metagenome (GOLD analysis project Ga0208386, IMG submission 185510) | Freshwater microbial communities from Crystal Bog, Wisconsin, USA - CBH16Oct07 (SPAdes) | ecosystem: Environmental > Aquatic > Freshwater > Lake | place: Crystal Bog, Wisconsin, USA...
AATGAAAGCAACACACTTACGCACCCCCCGTACATTGGACGAGTGCCGGTTTGAAACTGATGGTCAAGCTATCTTTAAGATATCTAATACAGGTATGGAAGACTTTGAAAACATTAAGTCAGCCGCTTTTATAATCGGTGGTTTTGCATTATTTCTTATTATCTTTTACATATTTAAATCATGAAAATTAATCCAAATATTATTGTTAGCAGCATCGAGCATTATGCAAATCAACATTTTCGTAATGAGAATGAAGAGATTGACCGCATGAAATACAAGCTGGGAGCATTTGAAAGCCAAGTGCGTCACTTATGCAAAGTAATAGATGACCAAAATCATGAGATTAATCATCTAAATCATTTATTGGAAAGCAAATGAGAATAGATGAAATATTTAAAGAGATTGAAAGCTACTTGATGAGGATTTCATTAGGCGGTTCTTATGACGGTGGTGACAAGGTGCTGGCGCTGCTTCCTGAATTGCAAAAAGAGATTCAGTATGTAGTTGAACGTGCTTCAGTTGAATCGTTCAAACAAGCATTGGCAGCAATGAATGAAATTACCGCAGAAATGTATAACAAATTAGGAAAAGTAAATGGAACAGATCAAGAACCTACTAGCCACTAACGTAAACGACCATACAGAGCGTAAAAACAACCTGACATACCTAAGCTGGGCTTGGGCTTGGTCAGAGGTGTTAAAGGCCGATCCAAAGGCCACATTCAAGGTTGAGATGTTCAATGACAAGTGCTACATGGACATCAACGGCACGGCAATGGTATGGGTAACCGTCACCATGTTTGACAAGCCAATGACCTGTCAGTTGCCTGTTATGGACTACCGCAACAAGCCTATTCTTAACCCTGATAGCTTTGCAGTTAACACGGCCATCATGCGTTGCATGACCAAAGCGGTGTCCTTGCATGGTTTGGGTCTCTATATATACGCGGGTGAAGACCTTCCAGAAGAGGGTGAAGTGGCTAGAAAAGGACCCTCCCCTGTTGTAACACCTCGGGGCGGTATTGGTGAAGACACCATTGACGAAAACGAGAAAGACTTCTTGCGAGACATGGCAGCGACAACCACTGACCTTGTGACTGATGGCAAAGCGGCCAATGCTCTTGCAATGATAGAAGAGGCAGCACTAGAGGCTGACCAAAAAGTGTGGCTGTTTAATCAGCTTGATTCCAAAGTACGTTCAGCGTTGAAGAAAGCAAAAGGAGCTTAATATGTTTAAACGATTTGATTTAGTGGCAGTTGTTGGTGAGTATGAACAGAATGGCGAAAAGAAAAAACGCTATGCAAAGTTAGGCTCATTTTTTGAAGGCGATAAGGGTGACAAGTGGCTGAACCTTGATACTATCCCAGCAGGTAATTGGGACGGCAAGGTGTCGATTCGTGAACCGTTCGATGGTGACCGTCCTGCCCGTCAAAGTAGCCAACCTACACGCCGTAGCGAACCTTCTGGTCGTGGCGGCTCAGGGTTTGATGACATGGGCAACGATCTGCCCTTCTGACATTCCAAAGTGATATAGTGGTTCCGCAGTTGTCCTGATAGGACTTAGGGGGGAAAGCGAAAGCAAGTACCCCTATTTTTTAGAGGCCACTATGGAAAAACTAAAGATCGAATTCGCACCCGGTTGTTTTGATGACTTTGAAGGCACTCAAGAGGAACTGGATGCGCTCATAGACGAGATTTATGAGCTGGCTGAGTCAGGTGAGTTGTTCGACATGGCTACACCTATCAGCGATGACGAAATGGCGGCTATGGGAGAATATTACTCCAGCCGCCAGATTCTTAGCTAACAATAGACGGGTTTACAACCGTTCTAGCGTATTCACCAAACTTATCGTGGTATGTTATGCAAGTAGCATCTCGTTGGCTGCGATAACCATGTGAATGAGCGTACAGATCGCTTGGTTGTAAAACCCGATGAGTCTCAACAGCAACACCCGGTAAATCTTTCATGGTCTTATGATGAACGTGACCAATGTGAGCGTACCTGAAGCTCGTCAAACCCCACATCTCTGCTTTGTCAGAAGCCATGACGCCAAGCATTTGATCGGGCTTCAAAGTATCACCGTGAGTCGCTGCAAGCATAGTTTTCCCATGTTTGTAGAAGTAGAACTTCGATGGGTTCGTGTCAACCTGTACCCGTGGCTCCTTCTCGTAAGCAATCTCCAGCCACAAACTGAGATCGATGGCTGAAAAGTCATCATGGTTGCCGGGAATATTCCACACAATAACTTGATCGTGGCGCTCCAATGTCATATCAATCATGGACCGCAAGATTCTGAAACCAACCTTACGCACCTTTTGATAGCGGCCATCAACATCTAGGTTGTGACCAGAGCGTAAAGTGACGTTACGGCCATCATCAGCATGGTAGTAATCGCCAAGGTTCAAAATAATCGCCGTGGATGCCGCTGGAGAGCGTTTTACGAGGTCTTTGTGAGCTTCTGTGAACAAGGTCTCAGCCAAGGCTAAATCGTGGTTCTCGCCCGATTCATCAGCCCATGCTCTCATGCCAATGTGAGGGTCGCCATACACAAAAACATTCAGCAAAGATGCCTCGGTAATGACGTTCTTGCTGATAGGATCAAAACGGGGTAAATCATCCCGCATGGCATCAACAAAAGCATCACGAATCTTGAGAGCATTGTCAGCAGCGGCGGTGGTTTTAACCCACTGACCTTTGACCTTACCGTCATCACCATAATAAGTGGAGACACCTTTGACATTAAACCCTTCTGGAACAGGGTGAACCATGTCATGGTCAGGGGATAAACCTTGAGTAGCAGCAACAAACTTTAGTTGTCTAATTGCTCGGTCAATAATGCGCCGATTGATATTTAGTTCTTTAGCAGCTTTATTGTTACTGCCATGTTTTTTAATAGCTTCTAAATAATCAAGCTGTCGAACTGTAGCATATTGCGTTAAATAAGATAAGTCTTCCATCACAACTCCATGAGTAGCTTTTCCAAGACGTTGATGACTTGATGCTCGACACCCTCATCTTCTTTTGAATGTCGCAAGTCATACAACAAGATGTGCAATGCTTCATGAAGTGCTGTCTCTTTTAAAGACTCTTCATTGATTTCCACGCTACCAAAATCACCAAGCTGATACATAGCCAGCCTAGCTTCTGAGTCAAAGCTCACACAGGCCATCGCACCCCGTGGAACTCTGTTGATTTTTTCAATGCGCCAATCTTTTAGATTGAGTTTTTGTTGCCAATGCAATATGTGCTTATGAAAGGAAGCGGCCTGTTCCTTGTTGGGCACATTCTTTATTCTCATTTAGGCCACGCTTGTTGATACATTAAGGAGTCTGAGGCGTGACCGTCAGCTTCTTTTGCCATTCCTGTATATGCTCGTTGGCACTCTGAGAGTACGGCACTGAGGGTTGTGGTGTACTGGGTAAGGGCATCTCTGGAAGCTTTAGACTCGGTTGCAAGGCTGGTTGCGAGGGTGGTGTCGAACAACCGACTAGACTTGCTAGCAGTAGTGGCAAGAGACAATAAAGCTTTGCGGTGTATCTCAGTTTGGATAAGGGCATCATCTTTCTCCTTTTGCAATTCGTTTGTGCGCTGTAACGTTACAGTTGCAGTTTCAATCTTTTCCTTATCCCACAAGGCTTGTATACGAGCTTCGCCAATTCCTTGTTGATATTTGTCGTATGTATGTACACCGTACACACATCCAGCAAAAACCAAAGCAATAGCACCTATTTCAAGCCAACGCTTGTATGCGGATAAGAATGGAAGTAATAGGCTAAACATTGAACAAAGCAGCTTCTAAGGCTCTCCGTTTAACTAATCCGGGTAATACTCGACCATTTGCTTTATCCCATTTCTGAAACTCAGCATCAGCCTCGGCCATGTTGCCTTCATTAATATATTTCAACAATGATGAAGACTTGAAATGCCCTACGCCAACATTAAAAATAAAGTCAACAAGGGCATCAAACTCATATTGTGTAAGCGGAACTTGTACAAGTCCGTATATAGCAGTCTCACAACGTTCAATGTCTTGCATGAGATACATCTCAGCAGCAGAACGTGTGATTTTCATGCCTTTATGGATGTCTGGACCAGTATGACCCCAGCCAATAGTCCAAGGCTCACTGCCAGTAGCAGGGTCAGGATAGGCTTCTAAACGAAGTTCTTCGCTCGTTTCGGTTAAATCCAATCCAGTTCTATCAAATTTCAATGCTTCATTCATTTTTTGTCCGGTTCAGTATTAGCCTTCATACCAAGAGCCACACCGTGAGCAGCAGCAACAGCAGAAAGAGCGGATGCAAGCTGAAAAAGGTCAACAGCCACCTTATTATAAGCTGACCAACATGAATGTCCTATGACAGTAAGTATGCTTATAGCCCATGAAACACGACCTAAATCAAGGGTTTGGTTGTCCTTACCCGTGATTAGATCGTAAAGTTTCGTAAAGACATTCATTTATCTGCTTTGGCTTCGAGCTTGTCCATGAGTCGATCAAGCTTGGCGTCAATCTTGTCAAACAGAATTTGCATATCTGATTTCATGGCGTATTCTTTTGGAAGCTCTTCGCGTAATTTGGCAAGATCAAGCTTTAAATCTTTGACAGCATCCCATAGTTCTTTAGCGAACCAGCCAAGGCAGAACAAAGCGCCACCGCCAAAAAGATTAATGAATGTTTGCATATCAGACATGATTACTTCCTAGATGGTGGTGCTATTGCCCCAGAAATACGACCGCCCCGTCCAGAGCGTTTTTGCATTTCTGATTGTAACTTTTCTCTTTCAGTAAATACTTCTGGAGGATTATTAATTAGCTCATTAATTGATTTTTGATTACCTTCTTTGGAGGTAGCAAAGTTTTTCAGAGCTTCATTAAAACCGGGACGAATTGATTCTAATTCCTGCAATTTAGGATTACGTTCAAACACGCTGCCAGTATCTAGCGTAGGTGCGCCAGCTTCTTTGCTATAGGTAGCAAGTTGAGCAACTGGAGGCAACATACTCATAGCGCTTTCACCGGCTGATTCAGCACTTTCATTAGGAGATGCTTTAGCCAAGTCTGCCAATGAAATCAATGCGCCAGCAACGCCACCCATTTTCACCATTTTGTTCTTACCAACCATCTTGGTAATAGATGATGTTGTTTCGCCTAATTCTTTACCTGCTTCTTTAGCAACAGAACGGCTATCGCGGCCTAAACTTTTATTAATTTCTCTAGCTTGCTCATAAGCTTGTTGCGGCGTTGCAGGAAAACCGCCTGACTCTTTTAGCAGTTTTGTGTAATTTTCTTGGCCGATTGCATTACGCAAGATGTCCATATTTTGGCCGTTTGGAATAAATGCAAAATCTTTTCCAAGCTCATGCAAGCCAGCCATTTCTTTCTTACGCAAACCGGGTTCACCAGTGCCTTGATATGCTGGCATACCAGAACCAGTAGTCAGTTCGGTGGCAGGTGCAACACCTACTTTAGGCGCTTCGGTTTTTGACTTAGGAGCGTTTTGATCTACAGTGGCTGCTTGACCACCAGCTTCAGTAGCGGCAGTTACAGGTTGTGCTTGTGTAGCACCTTGTAGCGGTGCTTGTTCAACAGGAGCGGCAGTAGCAGGAGCTTGTCCAGCATTAGCCATAGGTTGTGTTTGTTGGGTAGCAATTGTGGCTTGTGCTGCTTGTTTAGGAGCCTCTGCGGCGGCTGCCATAGCTTTACCATCAGCAATTGATACACGGCCTTCACGCAAAGCTTTAGCCACTTCTGGGTGCTTTTTCTGTAACAAGGCAGCAATCTCTTCTTCTTGAGATACAGGCTGTACAGGAGCTTGTTGAGCAGGAGCTGCTTGTGTTGCTTGAATTTTTGCTTCGGCTTCGTCAGCTTTAGCTTTAGCAAGACGCACTTGGTGCAAACGCTCTTCACGTTCCATGCGTTTCATGTAGTCTTCGTGAGACTCTTGCGCCTCCATTGTGGGTTCTACCTTAGTACCCTCTTCTTCTTTTTTCTTGCCAAAAAGGTCCAAAGCTTTCTTGCCACCATACAAAGCAGCAAGTAGACCACCAGCGCCAACAGCATAAGGTGTTGCCAGCGAATACATATCAGAATTAGGCGACTTAGCTTGAGGGAATGGCATATTAGGAGCCATTTCAGTTTGCCCTTGAGTAACAGCGCCAGTTACATTTTGCATGGCTTGACTCATGTCAGCTTGCGGATTTGCGCCATTAAACCCAGTAGATATACTAGTACTTGCAGGAGGTGCTACAGGAGCAGATTTGGCAGCAGGTCTTGCAGCAGGTGCTGTAGTTTGCGCGGGTGCTGATTGAGAGGCAACAGGCGCTTGTGGGCTATTTAAACCAGATTGTTGTTGCAGATATTGTTGATATTCTGCATCAGTCATATTACTAATATCTGCCATATAGCCTCTTATTGTGTAATTAGTTTGTTAGTTGTAATGTCAACGTATGGCAAACCGGCTTTTTTAGGTCGAATATGTTTTGCACGCTCTTCAACCGGAATACGGTTAATGCCACTTAAATCTTGCAATTCTTTTTCATTGTAAGAATTAAATATTCCTTTTGCATGGTCAGAGTTAGCAAATTCATTAGCCATTGTTACGCCATCTTTTACTTGGCCTGTACGACCCATTTCTTGCCAATCACGATTTACTTTATCTGCAAAAGCCGCATTTAGAGCAGCATTTTTTTGATGTTGCACCATAGCTTTCAAGATGTTATCTCGACCAGCCATAGTGACATCTACGTCAGCAGCAGGTGTATATCCGGGCGCAAAAGAATCTTGTGGAACTTTACTGTTAGCTAATTTCAATTGATCGTTTAGTTCTTGCAAACGAACAAAATGCTGGAAGTCTTCTGGAGACATAGCGCCAGCAGTCAAAGCATTAACTTGAGATGCTATTGTTGCTTGAGCTTGATTGCCTTGTTGTTGACTTTGTGTAGTACCAGCTTGTTGAGAAGCGTTAGTGCCAAAACTATTTTGAGCAGTATTGTTAACCCCAACGCCAACATTAGCACCAATTCCATTACCGCCTCCAGCAATAGGAGCTACTGATCCGGGAACATTTCCTGTTATACCGCCATTTGCACTAAGGCTATTTGCTTGATTGTTATTAGCGTTAGCGCTTGTTCCAAATCCTGAAGTTTGTCCTTTACTTTGACCAGCAGTTTTGAAATCGGTAACGTATTTAAATAATAAAGCACGTTGGTCAGGATTCAGATTTGCAATAGCATTAAGAGCTTTAGGATTCTTAATCGATTCAGTTGTATTAATAATCTGTTGTGCAAGATTATGAATAGCAGTGCTTGAACGAGCAGAGGCTAAGGAATTTGCATAAGCACCTTGCGATTGAGTCAAAGCACCATCACGAACTGCTTTCTGAATAACATTCAAGTTATCGTAATTAGCGCCTTTAAGAATAGCAGCATCACGGCCACTTAATACACCGCCTTTATCATTTAATGCTTGTATTTCGTCTTGGCTTAGTTCTTTACCATCAGCATCTTTAATGCGGCCATTAAAACCATTAGCGTTATATGCTTTTTGATAAAACTTACCGTCAGCACCACGGGCTTGTTCATATTGAACTGGACCACCGTTATAGTATTTCCACAAACCCATTAAGTCGCCTTTGAGAGCGCTTGCAATCATGCCGGGCAATTGCATTTGCTCGTTTTCATGAATATATGGCGTTGCATTAGCTTGTTTTTGAATGCCATTGGAAGCGGCCAAATTGTCTTCTGGCGTACCTTGACCTGTTAAAACCTTAACAATAGATGGAAGTTCTTTTGGTACTTGCGAAACAACGTCATTATTTTCAGGAACGTCAACGTGAGCAACCGGATCAGATTGAATTTCAATAGGAGGTGGCATAGCGGGCATTTTTTATTCCTTTAAGCAAACAAAGCGGCTAGAGCGTCCATGCCTCCAGACAAAGCATCGCCAATACTAGAAACAATACTATCGCTAGATAACGGGGTAACTGATTTCATATAGTCAACAGCACCGGGAATTGAATCGGTAACAGCATCAGCAGCAGGTGCGGCAGCAGCAGGAGCAGCGCCACGAGCTGCATTAACCGCGCCCATCATATTGCCTTGACCAAGCTGACTAGCAGTATTAGATATTTTGCCAGCAGTGTTTGAAATACTATTAAATTGATCTGTAAATGGTTGGCTAATTTGATCGCCAACGTCAGACCAGCTTTTAATTGGTTTTACTGGTGTAGATACGGAATCAGAAGGAGCAACACCTTTTTTTTCATTGGTGTTAAGCATTTGAGGACCAATACCTCTTGCTGCCAAATAATCTTGACCAAAAGTAGGATTGTAATAGCCAGCCATTTATATCCCCTTATTTACCGCCAAGGCTCTTGCCCTTGCCAGAAGTGCTAGAGCTTTGAGTGCCAGAGAAGTTTGGCGTAGTGTTGGCAGTAGGCACACCAAAGATGGTAGATGCGTAGTTGCTGTATGTGTTTTGAGGCGTTTGTGCGTAGCCAATGTTTGCGCCAGCAGCTTGGTTAGCTCCTGCCAAGTTAGCAGTGCCTTGACCGGCCAAGCCAGCATAACCTTGTTGAGCGGCAGAGTTAGCACCTTGACCAGCATTCAGCAAGTTGCTACCCAAATTACCAGCAGCGCCAACAGCGCTAGTGCCCTGACCGATTTGGCTCGATGCAAGACCGCCAGCCGTACCTACAGCGCCTGTGCCTTGACCCAGAATATTCGCATACAAGCCACCAGCGTTGTTAACAGCACCAGTACCTTGGCCCAGCAAGTTAGAGTACAGATTGCCAGCGTTACTTGCAGCAGTTTGACCAGCGCCCAACAATTGACCGTAAGCAGAATTAGCATTAGCTAAGTTAGATTGACCAGCGCCAAGCATGGCATTAGATGCTGCCAGTTGATTTTGTTGAACACCAGCCATTGCATTAGCAGCAGCTTGTTGTTGACGTTGTGCTGTCAAAGATTGCAAGTTTTGATCTGCAATAGCTTGACGGGCAGAACCAAGGCCACCAGCGCCACCATACATGGCATTTTGGCCGTTAAGGGCATCCATAGCAGACTGTTGACCAGCTTGCAAAGCACCTTGAATTTGTTGTTGTTCGTACTGAGGGCTAAACAATGTTGAAAGAGTATTAGCACCTTGGTTTTGCAGTTGCTGACCAGTTTGAGCTTGGAAGGCAGCATTGCTACCCAGACCGCCAGCACCACCGCCTGTAAGACCTTGTGCCAAACCTTGTTGGTATTGAGCAAGTTGGCCGGACCCTTGAGCGCCTTGGCCCATGTAAGCGTTACCAGCTTGATTCAAAGCGTTAGCAGCGCCAGCAGCACCACCAGCACCTTGGTTTAACAGAGCAGAACCAGCACCGCTTAACAGACCTTGAGCGTTATTTACACCAGAAGTACCAGAGTTAATTAGGCCAGAACCTGTAGCGTTAAGAATGTTTTGTGCGTTACCAACAGCAGAAGCGCCAGAGCCGGTCAAACCTTGACCAAGACCTTGTTGGTAAGCGGCCATGTTTTGCTGACCAGCAGTACCGCTAGTAAGAGCGCTAGTGCCAACACCTTGTTGCAATTGACCAGTTTGGCTTGCTACGTTAATAGCGTTATTGGCAGCGTTGGTAGCGTTAGGATTAACTTGGTTGTATACGTTTTGTGCGCCAGAAATAGTATTCTGATAGGCAGGGAAAATCGTATTCGTTAAGAAGTTAGTTTGCGCCTGTAGCGCCTGTGTTTGTTCAGGAGTTAATTGGGTACTCTGACTACCCGAAGATTTACCGATACCCATTTAGCGACCCTTCCCTTTTCCTGCTTGGAAACTGTTGGTGTTTTGGCCTGTCATGCCTGAAACATTCCAAGGTTGTATTGTATTCTGATATTGATTAGGTGGATTATTTTGTTGGCTAGGATTAGGCATTCCAATAGCATGGCTTTGTTGGCTTACTTGACTGGCTTGTCCCATAGCAGGTTGACCGCTTTGACCGGGATAAGTAATGTTACCTTTACCGCCGGGTGAGCCGCCTACACTAGATGAACCATTAGTTGAATTAGTGGCAATACCAGAAGGAGCGCCTTTACCTTGACCTCCACCGGATTGTGACATTGTAGGCTGACCCATAAATAATCCTTAACTTAACAAAGGCTGATAAAGAACAGAGTTGTATGTAACAGAGGCAGAAAATGAACTAGGAGTAATTAAGCTATTGTTTGCATCTCTAAAAACAATACTGCCAATGTTTAACCCAATGTTATAACTTCCGCTAGACGAAAAAGTTACTAAAAAAGACACACTAAAAGGAATGCTTACAGAATAAGTGTTATTTGTAACACTTGTCATACCGGGAACTAAACTAACATTTTGACCGGCTTGTGCCCCAGCAGATGCAACTCCAGTTGCGTAACCATAAAATGTTGTATTAACACTTGTTGGAATAGTTACGGTATTACCTTGTACAGATAAATTTCCGTAAATTGTTACTAGCGCTTGACCAACATTTGCACTGCTATTTGTAAAAGAAAGCGCATTACCACCACTGGAAGAAATTCCATAACTTGAAGTATATGATGTTGTTGCGCTTACAAATCCATTTAACTTAATTGTGCTTCCGTTGTAAGTTAAATTCTGAGCCGCTGTTCCTAATGCAAAAGTGCCATTGGAATTAATAACAGCTCCAGAACCCGTCATTGTGGTTCCTGAAATTGCAGGAGAGCTACCAACTAAAACAGTTCCAGCAAAAGAACCTGTTGCGGCACTTAATGATCCTGCAAAAGTTCCAGTTGCGGCTGACAACGAACCGGCAAAAGTACCAGTGGCCGCTGACAATGAGCCAGTAAATGTACCGCCAGCAGCAGACAAATTACCTGCAAATGTACCAGTAGCAGCAGTCAATGAACCTGTAAACGTGCCACTGGCTGCTTGCAAAGAACCAGCAAATGTACCTGTCGCGCTAGACAAAGCACCTGCAATGACAGTACCAGCAGCCAATGTACCGGCTGTAATCGTGCCCATGTTGGCGCTAATAGCACTGAGGTTTGATACGTTTATCTTGGTAGCGTCAATCTGACCAGCACCAATATTGCCAGCCAACAAAACACCAATCTGAGCAGAACCGATAGCAGCGCTTGCAATGTATGTTGAAGCGTTAGATGCGGTAATCTGGCCTGTAATGTTTGTGCCAAACGTAGCACCGTAAGAAGCTGCTGTCTGAAATGCGCCACCAGAGTAAAGATATGTAACCGGCAGAGTAGGTGCGGTATTAACCCAAATATCACCGTTTTGTGGGCTGCTTGGCGTAGTAGATTGGATATATACGTTGTTTTGTGTAGCGTATAAAGAACCGTTATAGCCAAGACCAGAAATAGTTACAGAGCCGCCACCAGCACCTGACAGTGTGCCATTTGAATTAATGGTAATAAGAGCATTAGCAACAGGAGTTGCATTACCAGTACCAATGCCTTGTATCAAACCACTTGTAATAAATATTTGATGGTTGTCAACAATAGTGCCAGCGCCAGAGCCAACGCCTTGCAAAGCACCTGATCCATCAATATAAGTGTAGTTTGCGTTTAAGGAGCCTGTAAAACCAAGACCGCCAAGGGTTACTTGACCACCACCGCCACCAATAATTTGACCATTGCTACTTAATGTAATCAGGGTGTTATCAATAGTTGTTCCAGAACCTGTACCAATACCTTGGATAGCACCAGAAATTATTGAAATAGCATTATTAGCAACGGTTGTACCAGCACCACTACCTACGCCTTGAATCTTGCCAGAGCCATCGACATAGGTGTAATTGGCATTTAATGCGCCAGTAAATCCTAAACCACCAATAGTTACAGCACCGCCTCCCGCACCAGACAAAGTGCCATTAGAGTTGAGTGTGATGTTGCTATTTATCCAATTACTTGAAGGCGTAATGTTGGTGTAATTAAGTGGATTGCCAACACCAAGCAAGATGTTGCCCGACAAATCACGGATGGTCAGACCATTGGAATTAATGTTTGAGGCAGTGATTGAGTTAGAAACAATCAGGTCGCCTGTAATGTAAGTTTGGAATAACCCCCAAGATGTACCGCTGTACTTGAATACTTCAGAGTTATTGCCAGCGTTGTAGTTAAGAGTACAAATGTCACCGGCTACAGGATAGCGGCCAATAACAGCAATGACTTCAGCATTGGTTGGAGGGCTACCGTCATAGGCTGTACGGATAACTACAAAAGTTGAAGCACCGGGCGTTCCAATACTGGACGTTGACACAATAGGATTTGCCGTATTGGTCCAATCCAAGACTGACGTGGCTTGGGTATTGTTGCTGACAAGGTTTATAGTAATAGACCATAAAACAGCTCCAGCAGTGCTATTGGAGGGAATCGTTACAGACCAGCCACTAGGAACATTAGATACAACACCCGTTGCCCATGTGTAGATAGACGTAGTAGTTGGGCGGGTAGGAGCTGTAGATGTGCCCCAAATATAGATGGATACCTTAGTGGTATTTACGCCTGACAGAATGTCCAGATTGATCTGGGTGTTGTCTTGTACTTGGGTATAGTAAGGTGACGGGGCAGTTGCGGCCACCACAAAGCGAATAGCGCGGCCACCAGTGACGTTATACCAAAGAAAATTAGTAGTACCAAACCCTGTAGTGGCATACCAAACATAGTCGGTATAGTTGGTGTCTTCGCCTACAACATTGGTGTTACGCAAACCATAATATGTAGCGTTGGTAGGAGAAGGACTAAACCCTATAGAGCCGTCATAGCTTTGTGCGTACATGACATCCATGTACTGGTATAAATAACTCAGAATCGTATTACCCGGACCAGTAACAGCACCTGTAACTTGGTTGGCATTCATGCTGCCATTGAAGTTAGCTAGGATGTAGTTAACCGCCCCTGTAATCTGCGATGTTGAGGCATTTGACGCTATGTTGTATGCCATTAGAAAGCGTCCTCAGTCTTGGTAATCTGCCAGTTCATGGCCGTCAAGTTCCAAGCGGATGTAGTGTCGTTTGATTGCACCTTAATAGAGGCCAAGCGCACGTTGTTTTGTGTGGTGGCTACCCAAGGTGAGCCCGTACCAAGAACAAGCGTTCCAGCGTCCCCATACCAAGGGTTCTGTGAGATCGAATCAGAGCCGCCAACAGTAATGTTAATAGTGCCAGAACCTGCAATTTCAGGAAGCAAACGGTGGGTGTAAATCTTGCTGCTGTAAGGAATAGGACCTTTTTCGTCAGCCATAGCAATATTGTCACGCTGGAACAAAGAATTAATGGCAGAACCATTGAAGGATGTGCCAATACCAGTTTGAACAAGTTGCGAGCCGGATGTATCGCCTTGAGCATACGTTACACAGCGCGAAGCAAGGTTGAACTGCCCTGATGTCAAGACAGGAGATTCGCAACCCATACAGGCGTTTTGAACGGTTTTAGGGGCATTCCAGATTTGCAGGTCATAACGATAAGAGATCATCTTATTGCACCAGCCTGAAGACGTTAAATCTGGGTAGTAAATCTCGACCTGATACTTCTGTGAGTTATTGACAACAAAGACACGATCAAAGTACGAAGGGTTTAAATTAGCGTAAAAATACTTTTTGACACGCTGATTGCCCAAAGGTGTAAATTGTGTGCCGTCAAACATCCAAATGTCACGGGCGTCTACACCATAAACAACGGTATCTACGTTAGCCCAGCAATTTTGGTTGAGGAGGCCACGGCCTTTGCTGAAAGGAGCAACTGAAAATACAGGTGCAACAGAGCTTTGATAAGCAATCGGGGACATGATGATCGTATCCCAATAGCTACACATATAGAAGTTAGCGCCAAGGAAAAAGCCGTCAATTAAAGGACCGCGAACAGCAACTTCTTGTTCGTTGGCAATATTGCTGTATGTTGGAGCCCAAGTAGCCGGAACACCAGTATTGGCAAATGCTTGCGACCAGCGAATGGTAGTCGGATAGTTGGTGACAGTGCCGCCGTTGGTCTTTGTCAGGTTACCCGCAACTAGGATGTTGCCTACGTTGGGAGAGGAATAAGCTCTCATAAAACCAGCTTGCACAGCAGTAGTGCCTAACGTGGTTTCGTAATTCCAAACGTAGTTGTTGGGGGCATGGTCATAAAGATAGATTTCAGTCTGGTTTGGACCAAAATACATAGGCGGGTTAATGGTGTCGTTAATAAAGAAAACTTCACCAACCCAATCAGAAGTAATGTTAGTGTTATCTGAATAGCCAGACAAAGAAACATTAGGGTTTCCACCTACTCCCGGCGTAATGTTGCTAATACCAGAAGAAGTAACCATGTACCACTTTCCTTGAGTAGTAGCACAGATATATACCCACTGATTAGAACTGCGGAAACCGCCAGCCACAAAGAAAACAGTACCCGGAATGGCAGACAGGACGTTTTGCTCACCATCCACATTTTTGATACCTCGAACGTCAGTCTCAATATTCAGCCCAATGTTGTACTCGTTTGGTCCAAGAGCATTACTTGGAACATCGGGTGTAAAGCTCATGTTTACAAACGGAGTACGAACACGGGAATAGTCACTCATTTAAGTTACCATTTTTTCTAAATTATTAATAAGTCTAGTATCAGTTGGGTTAAATTCTAAAGCCTTTTTACACAATGCTATAGCCTCATCCTTCATGCCCATATTCCATGAGGCTATGCTGGCTAGGTCATAAGGCTTTTCAGTCCATACAGTAGGGTCTGCTGTATAAACTTCTTCTTTATTTGTAATATTTAATGCTTGTTTGGCTGCTGTATAGCATTCCAACCACATCGAATTTACATAAGAAAATAAAGCCAAATCTACCCAAGGCTCTCTAGTAACAGGAGCTTCAGCGCAAGCCAACCTATACCATTTTAATGCAGACCAATAATCACCTTTTTCTTGATAAGCTTTACCAAGCAATCGCATCGCATAGCATCTCTCATTTTGCCAAGTAGCTTCTGGCATTTTGAGATATGAATGCAAAGCTTCTATAGCCTCATCCCACCGGGAGTAAAAAGTTAGCTCCCTAGCAAAATAAAATGCGTTACGAGGGCAAGTAGGGTCTTCCTTTACCGACAATTCCAGTAGTGGCATATATTGCCCACGAGACTTAGTAGGATCAGGA
>Ga0208386_1000286_pt1 | contig 15089 bp, 26 predicted proteins | sample CryBogCBH16Oct07_FD_185510 | JGI IMG/M metagenome (GOLD analysis project Ga0208386, IMG submission 185510) | Freshwater microbial communities from Crystal Bog, Wisconsin, USA - CBH16Oct07 (SPAdes) | ecosystem: Environmental > Aquatic > Freshwater > Lake | place: Crystal Bog, Wisconsin, USA...
CCTTTTTAATGTGCTCGGGGATGTGGTGCTGGGTTGTGATGATCGCGTGGATGTGTGGGTTTGATAGCGCGCTAACAGGTTTCCATTGGATTGGCTTGTCGCCGTTCTTGCCATACGTTCCCCAGTGCAAAGCATCTCTAATGACTTCATGCGGATCATCTGAGTACACACTTGCGTCTTGGTGTGGTGCATCATCGTGCACGTTGCAACGTTGATAGTATATACCGCCATCAATCATATACTCTTTACCATTGGCATCAACGTACTCTTTGTAGTCGTGGCGATGGTATGACTGGAGCATGGTGCCGTCAGGGGTGATGATGCGGTTTGCTAGTAAATGTCGTTCCATGTTATCTCCTAAATGGGCTGCTTGGTTTGCGGCGACCAAATTCAAGCCGCACTTTGATTGCACTAATTGTTCCGAATGTTTTGTTACGCCAGCCTTGGTGGGAGCGTCGGATCCATTGTATCCTTGACTTACCGAGCACAACGCGTGATGGTTGTGGTTTCAAAATCTGGGGCAATACATATCTACGCCAAATCATTACTACCTTGGGTTCGCTCTTAACAATGCGACGCCTCCCAATACCACCAAAGATAGTGGTAAAGGGATTGCGCTTAACGCGTTTGCGAAAGTTAAACTTTTTCACGTTTCATCCGTTTGGTAAGGCGCTTGTACTGCCTAGCTCCCATGAGTGCAATCTGATCTCGCCTTGCTTTACGCTCCACACTACAATGATGCGGGGTGACGAAGAAAAGTTTAGGATCCATTGCCGCCAATCGTTGGCCACGTTGGCTTTCTTTGTAGATCGCCTTGGAGGTGAGCCTACGCTCCTTGTAACCCGCGAAGGTTTCGTCTTGTTGTCTTTCAGGTGCATGAATGTTCATTTAGTTTCCTCTTGTTCATTGGTGATCTGGTCTAATAGGTTTTTTGCCATTTCAGAAATGTGATGGTATGGTGCACCTCGGACGATTAGTCCAAGGATAATCATTCCCCTATAAAAACTCTTCTCATCTTGCTCGTTCATTAAAATATTCCTTCATCAAATTTTACAATTCCGTCTAAGAATTTCTGTGCCTTGTCGTTAAAGCGTACACCCATGTACACGTGCGATCTTTCGCCGTTGGTGCTAACTAGATCTGACTTAACAAAGTTCTCCTGAGTTGCCGCCAAGAATCTGCGCTTAAATGCCTGCTCGGTTCCTGGGCTCATAGACTTCTTAAGCGCCCAGTGTTTGTAGCATGCAAACACATCGTCCTTGCTTACCATTGAGGTGGCGTCAAAGATCAACGCGTCCTCAACGAATGAGCCGATTGGATTGCCCAGCTCGGCCATCAGGTCAAGGTATTCTTTACCGCTCTCAGGTTGCACAAAGTGGCCACCGCGATTGATACGACGCTTGAGTCCTTCCATCGCCCAGTTAAAGATACCACCGAGCTCTTGCTCTAGCTTGTGCGCTAGGTCGGTGTCCTCTTTATTAAAGAACGACTTGGTCATCTTCAATACAATCATACGGCCAGTCAATGCGTTAGAGTTCTCTGTTAGTTGCAAAACTTCGTTCGAGTAGATTACTAATCGCGTTGGGAGGTATCCGTTCCATGCCTCTTTGTTCTTGCGATTTACGGTAATGGTATCACCGCCCACAATACGAAGAAGCTGACTAACCACAGCAGAACGATTCCTTTCCGGTGCGCGAGCATCAGTAAAAGAAGCGAGTAACTTACCAAGCCAAGGTTGAAGACCAAATGTGTCACAAAGCTCTCCTAGTTCTGGTGCCACTGTGTTATGTTGTCCAAGTAGGGCAACGAGCACCTTGTTAATTGTTCCCTTGCCCGAGCGACGTGGGCCTATGATGTTAAAGAATTTTTGCTGCTTGGTGTCACCGCTAAGGATGTATCCAAACATTTCTTGCAGGCATTCAATCGACTGCTGGTCATCAGGCCACACCGAGTGTAAGAAGTTCTCCCACGTTGGTGATGTGGCTAGTGGATCATAGGCAAACGGCAAAGAGTTCTGCGTAAAGAAACCCAGTGAGTGCGGTATCAGTATCGAGTCCTCTAAATGAAACAGCCCGTTCTTAAGTGAGACTAACTTGCTGGCCTCGGGTTTAGTGCGTGCATACTCTTCTAACCAAATCGGTGGCTTAGTGTTTTGGTGGTTTGGTAGGTGGACAATCGACTTGATTGCATCTAACGCGCCACTGACAGTTGCCGGTGATGGGTTGAACGGCACCAACGCACCCTGCTTGCCTGACTTCTTGCACTTATCTAAAAAGGTGTACACCTTGGAGCGGATAGTTGCCTCCTCGATTACCTCATAGTGTGTGCCCCCGTAGATATAAAAATCATCGGCGTAGTGCACTAACTTGTAGCCCTCTTCCTCTGTGTAGTAAGACTCCAAGAATTTACGGGCGTGGTTCATGGTGCCCGCGTCAAGGATAATCTCACCACGGGAGAGCGCCTGCGTGCGTTCTTGCTGGTTTACTTGGAATACCAGTGAGCGCAGTGTGGCACCGGAGCCCTTAAAGGTTCTCCACTTGTTCTCGCATGAGTATTCACCCGTTGAGGTGTAGGATGAGCCCGTTGCTGACCATCTATCCCATGCCTCTAACGCCTCGACGTCACCATGAAATTGATGGTGTAGAATTGCCCCGACTTTGAGCCAATCATGATAGCCACACTCGGGGTCGATGTTGGCCAAGAGTTCTGTCTCGACTCGATTGATATCCCATCCCTCCAGTGGAGCAGTGTAGTCACCGAAGGCGTCGCCTGTGTGTCGTAGAGCTCTGGCGGGAATGATGTCTGTGAGATCTTGAGGCTCATTTGGAATGCTTCCTGATAAATGGTGTCCTGTTACAGTAAAGAACCGGCCTGTGGCGTACGCCTCAAATCCGATGCTGTGGTCTGCGTGTGAGGCAAACGGGATGGAGCGGGTGAATATCTTTACGCCGGTACCCGATGGGCTGATCTCCATGTAGCCATCGACCTGACTGGAGAGATGCTGCATTGCAGCATTTATGAAAGACTCTGATTGGTGGTCAAAGCAATCGTCTAGGTCTATGCCTACTAGGTCGTCGTCCTTGCTGAACACAAAGCCGATACCTGAGAATTTACCTGACTGATAGGCGTCCTCGACTGTGAGGAAGTCTGCCCACGTCTCGGGGTTGGTGGATGAGGCCGGTCTGCCATTAGTCTGCAGTGGCATCTTGGACCAGCGTTTGTTCTCGCCCTCACCTACCTCGACGAATGACCACATCACCCAGCGTGGGATTTTCTTTAGGGTCGCTGGTATGTTTTGTGTCAGGACTGGTAGCGTGTTTGGTTTCATAATTCCTTTCTTCTTGCCATAACTAATACGCAAAATGGGGTATTTATGCTCTCACAATGTGAAATATAAGCTAGATGATAATCATTCTCATTTGGATTGAATAAAATCAATGGGTTACACGTTGCCTGTATGGGTTGGGTGGGTTGTAACCCTTTATTTATCTTTTTTAAAAAATCTTTTTAAAAAAATCAAAGTGGGGGTATAAGGGGGGTGAATATGGTACACAACCCACCCAACCCATGCAGGTTTTCGCTAAGTCCTTGATTTTATTAGAGCTCAAATGCGAATCATTCTCATTTACTACAAGCAGGTAACCCATCCCTTGTTGACAATGCAGGTAGTAGTCGGTGCGCCTGGTGTCTGAACGATGGTCTGATCAGCCAACGCACAGACTATATGCCCTAAAAAGTATAAGGCGGTGAAAAGTAATAACCATTTTAGGTAGTTGTCCCATGGATCTTTATTCATTTGATTACCTCATATCCTTTTTGATCTAATAGGCGGGTTGCCCACGCACGAAATTTTACACGATTTTCACTGGTCTGCTCATCTTCAGGATCCCATACTGCCTCGATGACAAACTCACCTGCCTCGTTGTGGTACTCAATCTTAGTGAGCTCACCATCCTCATGGATTTCTGTTGGTATCAGTTTCATATTACTGCCCTTTCTCGATGTTCTTAAAGCTGTCCTTTACATAGCTGGCACGTACGTCCCAGTTGTCTGCCTTACCATAATCACCACGTGATGAGCGCATACGCTGTTCATCTCGGTAGCGTGGCTCAATGGCCCACCATGCTAAGCTGGCCTCTTTGTACTCCAGCCACGCATCATTTTGTTCAAACAGTGGGTGGTTCATGTTCTCTGTGTCCACTGTGCACACCACGTCTGAGGTGGGTTGCCATGGGTTCTTATTGTACTGGCGGTACTGGCCAAGGGATACATTGTTACGGGCGCGAATGAATCGCTCATAGGCGCGGGTTTGTTCGGGTGTAAAGTTACTCATCTTCGTTATCCTCCAGTTTATCTAATTGCAGTGCGTCCAAGGACGCTGGCTCTTGTTGCATGTAAAACTTAAGCTGGTTAATCCTCTTGGTTGTCTTGTTTAAGATAGTGGCCATCTCATTGGCCGTGGGTTGTCGTCCTAGTGTTTGAGTTAATGCACGCTCAGTGTACATCAGTTTGCGCATCTCCTCTCGCACCTTGATTGGTATACGTATCAGGTTCTCAGTGTCATCTTGTCCACGCTCAATGCCTCGAAGGATAAACCCCTTGGCGTACGTGGCAAACTTAGCACCTTGGGTTGGTTTCCACTGGCGAGCGGCTTTTAGTAGTGCCATGTTGCCCATGCCAATCAAATCCTCCTGCGGTGTGCGTGAGTGGTTCCACGCCGTCAGTTTGCGTACAGTATACACCACAAAGCGCAGGTTGTGGGTGACCAGCTTATCTAATGCCTGCTCGTCACCTTGACTGATGCGCTCTGCTAATGCGTACTCCTCTTCTGAATCTAACACTGGTATACCATACAGGGATTGCAGGTAATCAGTTAAAAAGTCATTCATTGTGATTCCTTCTGAATAAAATCTCAACACGTGGCAAGATCTCCTCGTACATCACAATGAGCAGGCCTGCTAGTAAGAATGCTGTGCCCTCAAAGCTAAGGCCTGCATCATACAAGGTAAACCAGCCATAAATAAACATAAAGAATCCGATGACTTTCAAAATGGTGCCTCCTTCAATAGTGTTGTGGCTAATTGGTACGGGCTGACTTTGGGCTGACGTGGTAGTGCCTTTAAGCTCATGCCTGCGGTAAGGTAGGGGGTAGCCTCCAGCTTAGATACAAACTGCCTGCAGGCCCCTCCAAACTCGTCAATCAGTATGTACTTGTACTGCGACATCTGCCTTAGCCTCTGCTTGTTCTGCTTTCCAATTAGTCCACACGTCTAATAGGTTTACATCCGGTACTGGTGTTGCAAGGATGTGGTCAATAAAGTCCTGCTCTGTGCGGTTGAGTCTTTTAATAATGTTTAATCCGTGCATGTTATGCCTCCAGTGGTTTAACTACTACTGCCTTGATATGTTGAATGGTTGTCACCTGCTTTACAAAATCCTCATTGCTTAACTTACGTACTAATGGTGCTGAGATGTTTTCACGGTCATACTCTTGCACTTCAGCAAACCATGAGAGCCCCTCATAGATACCGACGCCACGTGAGAGAATCTCGGCCTTGAGTTTATGCTTGATCTCCTCTAGCTCAGCGATGCGTTGATTGATGATGCCATACTCGTCAATTAGATTGTTCATATATCCTCCGGTAAAATGATATTATACTGCAATTATTTCTTGATGTCAACACCTGCCATATTGTTTGCCCACACCATGCCACTGTGCTCTTTGACATAGTCCCATGATCCCTTGGTGCCGTCCTTAACTTGTAGGCGCGATGGGATAGTGTTACCCCAATAATCCTTAGCAGGTTTGAGGCCTAACAAACACTTACCCTCATTGATAGCGTCCATCATGGCGCGTCCGTATGATCCCTGCATTGACCACATGCCGGCATTGATAGCGCGCTGGATTGACTGGTAATACTCCGCTGGGCTCACCTCGTCGTCTGTCTCGATGTTGTTTACGTCTTTGATTGTGAATGTCATGGCATTACTCCTGTGTTGGTTCGAATGTTTCAGCAGTATACTGCTTAAAGATATTACTGTCAATAATCGCAATGGCCGCTTGGCCTGCACATACATTCTCAATATCCATAAAATACTGCTCGCCACTTGGCTCTCGCTCTTCAATGTACCATTGCGCAAAATCTTTGAGACGACGTATTGTGTTGTATTCGTCAATTGTCATAGTGATTGTTTTCATTATACCTGCTCCTCATGTAGTTTAATCTTGGCCTGCTCGGGGTTATTGTACCACCTATTAGCAATCTCCCACGCGTCCTGCTCATCATGCGCGTAGATTGTGGTGCGGTACTCATCGTTCAATATCAGGTCATATAGCGCGCACATTATTCTGTTACCTCCACGACGTCAAAGACGTTCCAGTCACTGGAATTGTCAATCTCTTTAAAATCACCGCCGTCGAGGTTACGCCCCACGTCCCACGGATCCTCGCCGTCTTCTACCTCAAACTCGCAAACAAGATCGTATGAGATTGTTGCGTATGCTTTGTACTTTTTACTCATCGTTTTTGCTCCATTGGTTTAATTGTAGGAATACATTGTAAGGCGTGCACTTTGGGTAGTGCTCGTCAAACAAGTCGATTGCCTCAAACTGATCCTCAGCCATAAAGCTCTCATACTGGAAACACCCGTCTAAATTTTCAAACTCGATTAAGTAGCAATTAGTCATTTTCCACCTCCACTATTCTGTAATTGTCAAAGTCCCCACTGTCCTCCATGTAGCCAAGATGGCACGCACGCTCGCAGGCATCCATCTCTTCCTGAAGTGCCAAGAGAGCATCCTCCTCACTATCATAGAGCTCTTCTTTGCCGTCGCAGGTCCATATTACCTGATTGTCTAATCTGACTGCGTATTTAATCATTATGAGTACTCCCTTTGTTTTTGGTTCTCTTCATTTACTTGATCAATTTCTACTGGTGTCATTGGTCGAGTGCACTTACAGTGCCAGCAAAACCAAATGCCTTTGCTATAAAAGAATGCGCGCTTATGGGTGCAGTTAGTACACTTCATATTGGAGCGCACTATGGTACCCATGTTGTGTGCTAATGATACGGCCATATATCCTCCTGTATTGGGTGGTGGCTTGGTGTCTTTTTAGTCGTTCGTCTGCGAGTACTTGAGCTGAATAGTGTCACCAAACCACCGAAAACTAATTAAATATTCTGTCAATCAAATCCTGCTCTAGGTCATAGTATACACCACCTAGCAGGTAATAGTCAACACCCTTGTGGGTGAATTCATACGGGTGCGTGGCCTTAGTGCCGTCGCGTTGGATAAACACCATGGCATCGCCTTGGTAATGGGTTTGTACTCTGATCATACTGCCTCCTAGATGTGTTGGAAATACTCAGGGTTAAACTCACCCCATTGGTCTGCCTTGTCACCGATCAGTGAGCCCTTTTGAATGGCCCAGTCATACAGTGCGATGCAGTCCTGATCTAAGGCCGTGGCCAGTACGCTCAGGTTGCGTTTGTTTGTTGTGTAGCGGATGATTACAGTAGGCTCCTCGCCGCTGGTTGATACCTTTACATCCACAATGCCGCTAATGAATCCCAGCGCGGCCTTGAGTGTGTCATCCACTGTATTGTAGCCGCCGGTGAATGGGTTTGCTAATCCGATATTGATTGTGTACATATATGCTCCTGTGGTTTGGTCTCGTCAGTATACACCTAATGTATAGACCGTGTCAACACGGTTTCGACCTGTTTACTCGTAGATGATGCCCTCGTTCAATGCGATCTTATAGGCGACATCATGTCCAAGGGTGTTAACTAGCTCCCAGTCATCATCCTGGAACTCATACTCCTCATAGCTAAACTGCTTGGTCTTAGTGTTGTACTGGAGGGTGTCTTTATCATCCACCGACCACTCAAGGTAGTCACCTGACTGCTCAGGCAATAGTCTTGCTGGCACTACTTTGTTTTGGTCAATTAGTTTAACCACTGTAAATTTTGGCATGGTATAGCTCCTAGTGTTTGGTCTCATCAGTGCACGCATAACGTGCAGACAGTCTCACGACTGTTTCGACCTGATTACTGGTACTCTCTGATCATCTCTTCGACTGCATAGAATGCGTGGTCTAGGTTTTGTTTCTGATCATAGTTTGCCTGCTGTACGTCCACTAAGTACTCAAGGCGCTCAGGGTTGCCCTTGAGTGATGCCTTAACTACCTGATCGTGTGCGTATGTTGCATGGGCCTGCTCTCTGCGTGCATCCTGCAGTACTGACTGGATAGTCATTAACTGTTTGAATGTCAGGGTTGTGGCCTTGGTTGCTGTTGTTGTCATGGTATTACTCCTGTGTGGTGTTGTGAGTTAACTGCTGGCATAGCACGCTGGTGCATACTATCTCAGTGATTAACTGGCTGGTCTCGAGCACTGCCTCTTATCCAGCACCTAGTCTTTGCCTTCGCATATCTAGGGATCGCCACGTTGGTAAGCCAGCTGGTACTTAGTCACTGGCGACAGTCAGATGTCAGCTGGAGCAGAGGCAAGGGCGATGGTGTGGGGCTGGGCCCCGTGCTACTTGCTTACTACCTGAGTGGATTAGCCACTGCACTTCCGATGTAAAACAGTATACGGACCTTTGAAATGAATGTCAACACCTATTTAATACCTGACTAGATTGTGGGGTTATGTGGGTTATTGTGGGACTGCGTGGTCTGTGACTAATAGCCAACACTCGCCCACCCCCCAATTAGCCACCTCGCGTACGCGTGCCCTGTGAGCCCACACAGTATATCAATCACTAGACTTCTCCACCTAGATGATACCTACCCCTCATCTCACATCAGCTCGTCTCCTAGGCCCCTTCTTGCCCCTCCTATCCGTCAATAGGTGTTTACCCTAATAGCCAGTATGCCAATGCACCACATTGGTGCACTGACCAACGCACCACATTGGTGCATAGTCTGCATTCCACATTGTGAGATGCAATGCCGCAATGTGGAACGTTGGCCTAGATGCGAATGAGACGCATTCTCATTTAGGCCTGCGCTTGGGCGCGTGTCATGTTGCCTCGTTGTTTGTATACCACAGTGTTGTATTGGCACAACACATAGGGTATATACCTATTGACATAGGCAAATTGTCACGTTGGCCCTCCTTTTCCTTGACGGGGTGTTGTTTATATACCACATCCCCTATTTGGGTCCTGTACGCCGACCCGCCGCCGGGGGCCCCATAACCCCCAAGCTCTTACAAAATGCACCGTTTTGGTGCAAAACCAATTTCCTAAAATTTTTTTTAAAAAGTAAATGAGAATCATTATTATTTGCGTTGAACAAAATCAATGACTTACAGCCGCCCTGCATGGGTTGTCTGGGTTGTAACCCTTTATTTAATTTTTTTAAAATAATTTTTTAAAAATAATAAGGGGGGTATGGGGGGACTGGAATAAGCCTCGCAACCCAGACAACCCAGACAAAAGGGGACAGAGTCGAGCTATATTTTAAAACCTTGGGGCTTATTTACCCCAGTTGCGTATTAGTGGAAGTATGGACAAATACATCTACCAAATCCAAGGCGCGCTGGAAAATGCGGCCGGTGAGTTTAAGGGCTTGCGAATCTTGGTATGTGATTTGTACAACTTTGACACGGTGGATGTCTCGTCTAATATCCTGGACAAAGAAACTGCCAAGTACCTGCAGTTTAGACTGGCCTGCACCAAGGCAGTCTTAAACATAGCCAAACTGCCGTACTCCGTTCAAAACAACATTTGGGCGCCGTTAGGGCGCTACCTGGACCAATGGGTCCGAGAAAACTACCATGGCGATACTAGCAACAGAAAAAGTACTAACCCATAACTATTGGAAACCCGCCTCCAAGATTGAGGTGGGAGATTACGTATTTGACCGACTTGGCCAACCAGCCAAAGTCACCTTGGTCCAAGAGTACTATGCCCAAGATTGCTACCGAGTCACCCTCTCTGATGGCCTAACAATTTCCGGCGACAAACACCTGGCGCTACCCACAGAAAACACCAAGTACCGAAACAGGTTGGTGACCTACAAGGGTGTGCATAAGTTCAGGCGCCCGCTGCGACCACTAACCATGCAGGACCTGGTAGACGCCCCGCTACGTGGAAAAAACAACTCACTGCTGTACTCGGTACCATCGACCCAGCCTATTGCCCTGTCGCACCAGGACCTACCAGTCCACCCGTTTGTGTTTGGCTTTTGGTTCATCAATAAGAACCCCAAGAACCACATCAAGATCCCCAAGGCGCACACCGAGTATGTCACCCAAAAGCTCAAGGACTGCGGCTACTTGCTAACCTCCTGGCGTGACAAAAAGATCCACATCCGGGTCTACAGCACCAAGCCGACGGTTGAGTCACAGCTCATCCCCAACGTGCCGACCAGAATCCCAAACAACTACCTACTAGCCGCGCCCGAGCAGCGTATTGAACTGCTCTCCGGTATCTTGTACGCCAAGCGTAGCCAGTATAACAAACAGTCAGATACATTTCGTATTACGGGAAAAGTATCCCAGCTAATGCGCCAAATCCAGGGCCTTGTGGAATCACTAGGCATTAAGACCAACATGGCGTACCGGGAAGACTTTAACGAGTACACACTGACATTTAGAAGCCGCCTCAAACTCATGGAGCACCAAGAGTCACCTAAGCTCAAGGTCCACCAAGCCCGGCGCTACATAGAGCACGTAAAACAAATTGAACCACAGATGTGCGTTCATATAGAAACCGAAGGAGCTGATAAGAGCTTCTTAGTCGGGGAAGGATTTATCTCATGTCTTTAACACCAAAGCAGGAACTTACTTTAAAGAAGTTCGCCGATGCACACAAACACTGGCCCAAGCAACAACTCGATTCCGTCATGTGGCAGGTCAAATGGAGCCTGCAGGCCCTCCCGCACCAAAAAGAACCTGAAGATGGCGAGTATGACACGTTCCTTATGCTGGCCGGTCGTGGATCTGGTAAGACTCATACTGCCTCTCATTGGATTGGTATTCGCGCTTGGAAGTACGAGGGCACACGCTGGCTCGTTACTGCCCCAACCTCCAATGATATTCGTGCAACTTGTTTTGAGGGAGACTCCGGACTTCTCAATATCATTCCCGCCTCACTTATCCGCGATTACAACAAGTCCCTCTTTGAGATTACCCTCACCAACGGATCAATCATCCAGGGAATCCCCGCCTCCGAGCCAGAGCGATATCGTGGTAAACAATACCACGGAGCCTGGTTTGACGAGCTGTGCGCCTTCGATTATCTCGACGACGCATACGATGGTGTCCAGTTCACTTTGCGACTTAAGGATCCTAGGATCCCAAGAGTCCAGCAAATCATCACCACCACCCCTAAGCCAAAAGAACTCATCGTCGACCTGGCCGAAGGAAAAATTGGTGGCGACGTCTACATGGTCAACGCCTCATCGTTTGACAACCGAGCCAACCTATCCGAGACCTTCTTCAAACAGCTCGAGACTTACGACGGCACAGACATCGGCAGACAGGAGATCTACGGAGAAATCCTTGACCCAGAAGCGTCTGGTATCATCAAGCGCAAGCAGTTCAAGATGTGGCCGGCCAACAGGCCGACGCCAATCCTAGAATATGTAATCGCCTCATATGACCCGGCGACCAGCGAAAAGACCATGAACGACCCGACTGCATGCACAGTCTGGGGTGTGTTCGAGCAAGAAGATGCTGGTACATCCATCATCCTATTGGATGCGTGGGACCAGCATTTAGCCTACCCACAGCTGCGCCACAAGGTCATCGATGACTTTAAGGAAGTGGTCTATGGCGCCGATAACGACTTCGGTAAGGGCCGTAAAGCGGACCTGATCCTCATGGAAGACAAGAGTGCTGGTATATCCCTTATACAAGAGCTCCAGGGCTCTGGTGTACCTGTACGTGGCTACAACCCCGGGCGCGCGGATAAGGTACAGCGATTAAACATTGTGGCGCCCCTCGTTGCCAAGGGTAAGGTCTTCATACCAGAAGACTCCAAAGTTAAGGGCGACTTTGCGGAATGGGCCAAGCGATTCTTGCGCCAGGTATGTTCGTTCCCAGAAGCCGGTGGCCATGATGACTACGTGGACTCCCTATCCCAGGCCTTGCGCGTTTTGCGTGATTCTGGCTGGATTCAGCTCGATTTCCTACCCGCACGTGACTATGACTATTCTGATGACGCAATAAGGAATAAGTTCGTAAATCCATATTCTATGTAGGGCGGATTAGACTCAATTAGCGTATTAGTTAAAATAAGGACTCAATTATGTCCACCCTATTCCCCATTGCCGGCCAATAGAACCCCGCGCAAAAAACATAAATAATCTATGGCAAATCCAAGACTACCGATTCAAACAGGCAGTAACCTTCCCGGCTTAGACCGTGAAGAAGAAATCCATGACGCAAAAGATCAAGACGCGGAGATGGAAGCATTTGAAGACGAGCTCGGGCTAGACGAGGACGATGCAGAGCAAGAAGTTATTGAGAATGAAGATGGCTCAGTAAGCGTCAACTTTACACCTAAATACAGCCCAAAAGAATCACCAGAGTTTTACATCAACTTAGCAGAAGTGTTTGATCAAAGCGACTTACAATCTATTGCGATTGAGTACCTTGACTTTATTGACGTGGACAAAGAGTCCCGCAAACAACGAGATAAACAGTATGAAGAGGGTTTACGTCGCACTGGTCTTGGTAAGGATGCCCCTGGCGGCGCTACTTTTGATGGTGCTTCTAAAGTTGTTCACCCAGTAATGGCAGAGAGCTGCGTAGATTTCGCGGCATCGTCAACCAGAGAATTATTGCCACCCGATGGAATTGTTAAGTCAAACATCAAGGGCCAAGCAGACCGAGTTAAAGAAGAGACAGCCAATCGTAAAGTAGAATTTATGAACTGGCAGCTCACAGAACAAATACCTGAGTTCCGAGATGAGATGGAGCAGTTGCTGACCCAACTCCCTCTTGGCGGTTCTCAGTTCCTAAAATGGCGCTATGACGCCGAGCAAGCGCGCCCAACATGCGAGTGGGTGCCGATTGACAACATCCTCCTACCGTACTCGTCTACCAACTTCTACACCGCACAGCGCGTAACTGAAGTACAAGACATTACTGAGGACATATTCTTACAACGCGTTGAGGCTGGTATTTACATCGATATCGACTCAGAGTACACATCAGACGCACCACTAACAGAGCAAACTAGATCCGAAGCAGCTAACGATAAGATTGAAGGCAAAGATATGCCTTCTAAAAATATTGATGGTTTGCGCCGCATTTATGAAGTGACGTGCTTCATGCGTTTAGATGATGACCCTGAGACACAAGGTCGCCGCGCACCATACATCCTCACTATCGATGAGACAACTTCTAAAGTATTAGCACTCTACCGTAACTGGGAATCAGGCGATGAAAAGCTCGAAAAATTGGATTGGTTTGTCGAGTTTAAATTCATTCCTTGGCGCGGAGCTTACGCTATTGGACTTCCTCAGCTTATTGGTGGCCTGTCTGCTGCTCTTACCGGTGCTCTGCGCGCTTTACTTGACGCTGCTCATATCAACAACAGCCAAACACTTCTTAAACTCAAGGGTGGCCGAATTGGTGGACAAAGCGATCGAATTGAACCTACTCAAGTAGTAGAGATTGAAGGCGCCCCTGGCGTTGACGACGTTCGCAAGATTGCAATGCCAATGCCGTTCAACCAACCTTCTAGCGTTCTATTTAATTTGCTAGGCTGGTTAACTGACGCCGCTAAAGGCGTGGTAACTACCGCCGAAGAAAAGATTGGCGAAGCAAACAACAACATGCCAGTTGGCACAACCCAGGCTCTGATCGAGCAAGGTGCCAAGGTATTCTCCTCCATTCATGCGCGCTTACACCGCTCACAAGCCAAGTCCCTGGCCATTATCTCCCGTATCAATCACTGGTACCTGGACGAAATGGACAACCAGTCTGGCACAGAGATTGAAGTTCGCGACTTTGCATACAACTCAGACGTACGCCCTGTCTCAGATCCTAACATCTTCTCTGAGTCACAGCGCTTAGCACAGAACCAGGCACTCTTACAGATGGCAACATCTGCGCCTCCAGGCATGTTTGACGTACGTGCTGTTTATCGCCGCGTGTTGCATCAGTTAAAGATTCCTGCTGTCGAAGAGGTATTACCAAACCCATTAGGTGCTTCTGAGTCTAACCCAGCGCTTGAGAACGTCTCGATGACCATGGGCCGACCAGCTGCCGCGTACCCAGACCAAGACCATATCGCCCACATTAAGGTTCACTTAGAGTACGCAGAGAACCCAGCGTACGGCGGCAACCCAGTAATTGGCCCGGTCTTTGCGCCACATGCACTGGAACACATCAAGCAACACTTAACACTACACTACCTGCAGTCTATGCGCGCGTATGTTGCGCAGGCATCGGGTGGAAAAGATATATTAAATCTGCACCAAGAAAATCCATTAGACCTTGAAGCGCAACAAGCCTTGGCCCTTGCCTCACAAATGGTTGATCAAGACTCTAAAGAAAACATGGCGCAGTACGTGCAGCAAATTGCAGCATTGGCACAAAAAGTAGCTCAAGCCCAACAACAACAGCAACAGTCTGCTGCTATGTCTGATCCTACCGCCCAGGTTATTCTTAAGACCCAGATGGCTGAGACTCAACGCAAGTCACAAGAGTCCCAGGCTAAGATGCAGCTCGAGATGCAGCAAGACCAGCAAACTTACCAGCTTAAGATTGCTGAATTGCAACAAAAAGTTCAAGAATTACAAGCTAAGTACAGCACACAGACCAGCATCGATAACCAACGCAATGCTACAGACATTGCGATGGCAAACATCAACAATGCTGCTAAAGAACGTGTGGCAATGATCACAGCAGGCGCGCAGATGGATCAGATCCAGGCTCAGTTAGAAGCAGAGCAAGATCAATCTGCCATGGAAGCAATCCAAGCTGCTAACCAAGATATCCGTCAACATGGATTAGCAGTGCAGCAACAACAATTTGATCAACAGTCACAGCAAGTTCAAGCCCAGATCGAGGCTCAAAAAGGTCAACAACAATTAGCACAGCAAGACCAGCAGCACCAACAAAGTC
>Ga0208386_1000290_pt1 | contig 14871 bp, 27 predicted proteins | sample CryBogCBH16Oct07_FD_185510 | JGI IMG/M metagenome (GOLD analysis project Ga0208386, IMG submission 185510) | Freshwater microbial communities from Crystal Bog, Wisconsin, USA - CBH16Oct07 (SPAdes) | ecosystem: Environmental > Aquatic > Freshwater > Lake | place: Crystal Bog, Wisconsin, USA...
TGGTGGCGATACTGCAACAGATGGAACTAGTTTAGATGAGTCACAACTTACTCCTCCTGCAAATTATGATCCTACTGCTTTCAATCCAAAATTATCTGATATTGGCAGTATGGCTATGAAAGAACTTACTACGCCAAGAGAAGAATCAGCAAATGAAAGAAAACAAAGAGAAGCTTTAGAGTCTAGCATTTCTGAACGTCAAAAACAAATGAGTCAAGATAAATGGACTCAATTAGGTCTTAACCTATTAAAACAAACTGGTCCTTTTGCTGGCGTTAATTTAGGCCAAGCAGGTGCAGAAACACTTGATTGGATGTCTAAACAACAAGGCCTTACTGAATCAGATCAAAAAGAATTACTTAAATTGGCTGTTGAAAAAGATCGTGCAGATGAAGCTCAACGTACTAAACTTATGGACACTGCTCTTAATGCACAAACAGCTAAAGAAAACAAAGCTGTATCACTTGCATCTGTTCAAGCTCAACGTGATGCTACGATTGCAGCACAACAAGCTACAAATTCTAGAGAAGCTTCTAAGATTTGGGGAGATTCTATTGCTAGAAATGCAATTAGCCTTAGATCAGAATATGCTAAACTAGGATTAGATCCTGATGAAGGAACTGTACAAAGAAATGCTTATAAAGTAACATATGATGCGTACAAAAATACACCATTATTTAAGTTACTTGGTGAACAACCTAAACCAGAAGAGGCACCACCACCACCAGCGCCTCCACCAGCTCCTGGATTTATTGACAAAGCAAAAGAGTTTTTTGGTGGAAACAAAACAGTAGATTTTAGTCAACTACCTAAGTAGATTATGCCTATAGATGTCAGGATGCCTGATGGGACTCTTATTAAGAATGTCCCAGATAATATAACGCAAGCTGATTTAACAGCTCGTTTTGACGCTTTTAAAGCGCAAGCAGCCACGCCTGTAGCAAGTGAAGAAACACCACAAGCGCCAGTGACTGGACCTGAAGGCGCACCCATTCCTCCCATATTACAAACCCCACCAAAAGAACCTACAACAGCATCAGAAGCATTTGGACATGGTGCAATACGTGGTGCATTACCTTCTGTAGCTGGTATAGTTGCTGGTTCAGTTGGCGCTACATTAGGATCTGTTGCTGGAATTCCTGGAGCAATAGCTGGAGGTATGGGAGTTGGCTTTGCTGCAGCTGAAAAAACTGCTGAATTACAAGATGAGTTTTTAAAAGAAAATCCAAAGATTGCTAAAGCATTAGGATTGGCTCAAGAGCAAGCTGAAAAAGAACAAAAAGAACACCCATACGCATCATTTGCAGGTGAGTTAGCACCTAACTTATTAGCTATGAGACCAAGTGGAACATTACTTAAAAGTGCAAAAGGATTAACAGAAGAAGCTGCAAAAACACTTAAAGCACAAAAAATGGCAGCAGGTGCAAATGCATTACTTAACTCAGCAGTATCTTCAGGTATAGAAGCTGGGCAAGAAGCTGTAAGTGGACAAGAGCTTGATCCGAAGAAAATTGCTATTGCTGCTGGTGTTGGTTTAGCTGGTCAAAAAGAAACTGCTATTGGTCGTAAATTAACATCATTAGGTGAAAAAGTTGTTCCGTCAGCATTGCAAGGCGATATTGGTGCAATCAGACGTGCAGAAGAAAAAACTCCCACAGTAGAAGTAGGTCAACCTACTATTACCCCATCTCCAGAGCTTGAAGCATACAATAAAGAAATTGCTAAAGCTCCAGAAGTTAAAGAGCCTACTACAGCCCCCACAGAAACGCCTGTAGCACCAGAATCTTTTTCACATGATGCACAAGCTATGCTTGATGAGCTTCATCAAGGCAAAGAGATTCCATTAGATAAATCCCAATTTGAAGAAGAAGTTAAAGCAGAAGCTCCTAAGGCTGCTGAAATGCCTAAAGAAGAACCTACTGGCGTTATATCTGAAACAGAAAAAGAATTTACACCAGTTGGTGGAAGGCTTATTAATCAAGCAGATGTTGAAAAGCTTGGTACTGAATCTAAACGTGCCTTAGAACAAAACTTAGCTGAACAAGAAGTAGCTAAAGAAAAACAACTTAAACAAGAAGCACGTGAAGAGAAGTTTAAAGAGCCTCCTACACAAACACTATCTGCAAAACTAGTTGAATTAAAAGGTATTGATAAGTCTCAAAAATCAGATATGTTAGGTGAGACTGGCAAAGTTGAAGGTTATAACCATGTCTTTAGAGAAGGCGGCAATGATCTTCTTACTTTAGTTAAAGATGGTAAGCTTGATGAATACTTGCCACCTGATATTAGATCTACTGCTACTCCACCAGATGGACTTTATGATGCACGTCCAGGATATAACTATATATCTGACTTAATGAAGACTGGTGAAAAAATCCATACATATGATTATGAAATGGATAAGCTTCAGCATGAAAACATGGTGTATGAAAAGAATTTAGCTAAACAACAGATGGAGCCTAATGAAGCAGCAAGAGCAGCAGCTGCTGAAGAGCAAAATAAGATTTATTTATCTGAAGGTAAAGTTGAAGGTGGTAGCACACCAGAAGTTATTACAGATGCAGTTAAAAATGAATTTGGTTCAGAAGGCAATAAACTACTTGATAATAATAAGTTAGTTGTTGTTAAAGACATTAATGAACTCAAAGACAAAGATTACATTGGCGATAGAATAAACCAACTTACAAATAATACTCGTGCATTTTATGATCCTATTACAGATAGATCATATTTTATATCTGACCGTATTAAGCCTAATGAAGTAAGGGCTATGGCCTTACATGAAGTTGGTACTCATTATGGCATGAAAAAAATGCTTGGTGAGTCAGGATATAAAACTGTATTAGATAATGTTAAAAGATTAAGCAAAACAGATAAAGCTGTTAAAGAAGCATGGGATACAACCATGAAATCTTATAGCCATTTAAAAGAGCCTGCATTCTTAGAAGAGGTTCTCGCTCATCTAGGTGAAACAGCTCCAGAACATAGTTTATGGAAACAGATTGTTCAAAAAGTAAGAACTTTTCTTATTAAGCATGGCGTATTTAAAAAGCTATCAACTGATGAAGTTAAAGACTTAGTACGCTCATCATTAAGAAAAGCATCTAAAGAAACAAAAGCTCCAGAGATTAAAACACCAACAGATATTGCAGCATCACAACGTCCACCAGTAAATTATAAAGGCCAAGAAGTTGAATCTCAATGGCATGGTCCAGAAGAATCTAAGATTGATGACTGGCTATATAAACTTCAAGATAAGCATATTGACACTAAACGTGTTCAACAAATCATTACTAAAGCTGGCCATGAGATAGAAGATAACTGGAACGTTTATGAAAAAGAAATGCTTTATCATGGTAGAACCGCATCTGGTATTCGTAATTTCCTATTAAAAGAAGTATTGCCTGCTGTTAAAACAATGCAGCGCCTCAAGGTTACGCCTGAAGAGATCCATGATTATCTATTGAATCGTCATGCAGAAGAACGTAACGTTCAAATAAATAAGATCAATCCAGATATCTATGATGCCAAAACAAATAAAGTTATTCCTAATCCTTTAAAAGACAAAGGATCTGGTATTCATACTGATGACGCTAGAAAGTATTTAGCTGAACTAGATCCAGTTAAAAAGAAACATCTAGAAGAAGTGGCAACATGGTTTGATGACATGAGAAAAGGCACACAAAATATTCTTGTTAATTCTGGTGCAGAGACTAAAGATACTATTGACAAATGGAATAAAACTTATAAACATTATGTACCATTAAATCGTGTAGAAGATTCTGTATCTAAAATTCCTGGCATGGTCGGTACTGGTCAAGGCTTATCTAGCCGTGGCTCATTTAGCAAACGTGCTATGGGTTCATTAAAAGAACATCAGGATATCTTAGGTAATCTTATTGCACAACGTGAACGTGCAATCATTCGTTCAGAAAAAATTCGTGTAGGCCGTGCTTTATATGGTCTTGCTATTCAAAGTCCTAATCCTGATTTCTGGTTACCTATTAATCCAGATGCTATTAGAAGTAAAAAGCAAGCTGTCGCAGAGCTTACTCGTCTTGGAATCACAGATGCAGAACAAGTTGTTAATAACTTGATGGCTGAACCTAAAGAGCGCTACCTTAAACAAGTTAAACAAGCTGAAGGTATAGAGCCAGAAGAAAACTTTGATTTTGATTCAGGGCTTCCAGTTAATGAAAGTAAGGAAGTTGTAGGATCTAAAGTTAATGTCATGGCTAGATACAATGACAATGTATTCCCAGTACGCATTAATGGTAAAGATAGATTTATATTCTTTAGTAAGAATGATCCAAGAGCTATGCGTATGGTGCAAGCATTAAAGAACTTAGATGTAGAAGAGCTTGGTACTATTGAAAGTATTGCTGGCTATTACACTCGTTGGTTTAAGAATGTCAACACTCAATATAATCCAGTATTTGGATTAAAGAACTTCATGCGTGATTACGCTGCGGGTAATTTAAACCTAACCAATACGCCTATTGCAGGTAAACAAGCACAAGTTACTAGAGATATGATGCCAGCTATGCGAGGCATTATGGAAGTTCATCGTGCTGAACGTAAAGGCATTACTGATATTAAAAGTGATTGGGGTAAATTCTATCAACGTATGCGTGATGAAGGATTCCAAACAGGTTACCGTGATTCATTGATTCGTAACCAAGAAGAAATGCAAATCATTAATCATCTATTAGAACAGATGAATCAAAAAGGTTTAAGTGCTAATGCTAAGAATGCCTTCTATAAGATAGCAGGTACATTAACTGACTTCAATGATGTGATGGAAAACTCTATTCGTCTTGCTGCGGCTAAAGCTGCTTTAGATAAAGGATTATCTCCACAAAAAGCTGCAGTTATTGCTAAAAACATTACAGTAAACTTTGACAAAAAAGGTGCTAAGACTCGTGAGATTGGTGCTTTATATGCGTTCTTTAATCCTGCTATACAAGGTACAGAACGTATCTATCAAACATTAAAAGGTCCTGCTGGCAAAGCTATTATTGGTGGTGGTATCTTAGCTGGTATGATTCAAGCTGTCATGATGGATGCTGCTGGATATGATGATAATGATCCTCCAGAGTTTACAAGACAAAAAGCATTTATTATTCCAATGCCTGATGGCAATTACCTCCCTATACCTTATCCACAAGGTTATAACGTATTACCTAATGCAGGAAGACAAGTCATGGACTTTATTATTCATGGCGGTAAGAATCCAGGTAAACATATTGCTGACTTAACTGGAGCCATGATGGACTCACTAAGCCCTCTAGGTACCGTAGGTTGGACTATGCAATCTATTGCGCCTACCGTACTTGACCCATTAGCTGCATTAGCTGAAAACAAAGATGTATTTGGTAGACCTATTGCTAAAACAGATCGTGCTACTGCACCTACACCAGGATATACAAGATCAAGAGATACCGTTTCTACTTTAGGACAAGGTATTGCTGAGTTCTTAAACTATGCTTCTGGTGGAGATAAATACATTAAGGGTTCTGTTAGCCCTACTGGAGATCAAATAGACTTCTTAGCTGGTCAAGTTGGTGGTGGACTATATCGTGAATTATCTAAAGCTGTGCAATATGGTAAGGCTGCAATAACAGGTGAAGAAGTACCATCTTATAGAGTTCCTATTGTAGGTCAGTTCCACGGGCAAGTAGGTGAGCCTGCTGCTATTGCTAATAAGTTCTATGAAAATGTAACTCGTATGACGGATCATGAGAATACTATTAAAGGGTTAAGAAAAGACAAACAACCTACAGCTGATTATATAGCTAAACATCCAGAGGCTAGATTATGGAATACAGCTAATATAGTAGAAAATGAAATCAATGCATTAAATAAGAGAAAGCGTATGCTTATTGAAAGAAATGCACCAAAAGAGCGCATTCAAGCTATTGATAATCAAAAGACAGAAAGAATGAGAAGATTTAACGATCAAGTTAAAAAGGTAAATCCTGATTAATTTCAGTAATTACCACGTCACAAGATCCACCCTTTACATTTCCCATCCTCGTAATACATAACTTGTCTATTTGAGAATCATTCTCATATACACTTGCATGCTCTAAAGCATCTAAAAGGGGTTTTAAAACGTTATCTACATCCCTTTTTCTATTATCTGGAGGATATAGGTATACTTCCATGTGTAAACGTGCGTTTAAGGTGCCTTTACGTGCGATATAGGCACATAAAAACACGGCTTCTCTAAACTCTTTTCCTTTCTTTCCTAGAAATTTCTTAGAGCCTAGCTGTCCCCAATAGTGATTTACGGTTGGTGGATAAGGTAAAGTAAGTTTAATTTGATTAGCCATATGTGCTATTATAGCAGATGAATTAATATAGGTACAACCTATTGACATGTATTTTATTCTATGCCAATATGGTGTCTCATTAACACGGGGGAAATATGAAACATATATATAGTAACACGAATGATGGTCAAGTAAAAATTGACAAAATCGATAGTGATGCTTACTTATTACAGTCTGCTTTATTAAGAAAACAAAAGCAAAGATCTGTCAATAGATTTGCTATTACTTTATTTATTGCTTTATTAGCGTTATTAGTAGCTATGGCGGTGCATGGATAATGGAGGCCTTTACTGCATTTGTTCAGCTATTATGTTTTTTTGTAGGTAATGCTGAAATTCATGAAGTTAAGGAATGTTTAAAAACACACACTCAACAAGAGTGCCAACAAATTATGAGGGATAAAAAATGAAAAGATTTTTAGTGTTATCAGAAGTAGAAATTGATGATAAAAAATACAATGATTTAGTTAAGGATGGCTTTGAACCTACTGACTTTATTATTTCAGTACTAGCAGATCATGGTCGTGATCGTGGCATGATGATTAAAATGCGTTGCTTAGAAAATGAATATAACTTATTAGATGATGTATGCAAGGCTGCGGATAACATAGCCAAAGATAAAGCATTTGATGAATTAGAAGAAGCTATGTTGAATAATCAATTATGCGTATCAGGAAATTGTGGTGAATAATGAAAATCACTAATAATTTTAAGTTACCTAAACCATTTGAGAATATAGCTAAGAATCCTAGCTACTCAAAAGGTAAGGCTCATATCTCAGCGACTAGTCTTCTTAATAGTCCTAAGATTGTAGCATTACTAAAGAAACATGATGCTGACTTAGAGCAAGATGTAGCAGATATGATTTGGTCTATTTTTGGATCAGCAGTTCATAACATCTTAGAAAAAGGTGCAGATGAAAATAACTTGGTTGAACAACGTTTCTATGCTGAATTAGATGGTTGGACTGTATCAGGTGCAGTAGATCTTCAAGTTGTAGATAAAGATGGTATTCATATCCAAGACTACAAGACAACATCTGTTTGGGCTGTGATGAATGATAAGCCTGAATGGGAACAACAACTTAATATCTATGCATGGTTAGTTGCTAAAAATAAACAAGTCAATATTAAATCGCTCACAATCGTAGCTATCTTAAAAGATTGGAGTAAACGTGAAGCTGAACGTAAACCTGACTATCCACAAAAGAATGTTGCTTTAGTAGATATTCCTTTATGGACTTTTGAGGAACAAGAAGCTTTTATCAAAGGACGTATCGCTAAACATAGCGCTGCCGAATTTGCAATGGAAACTAATGCGGAACTACCTGAGTGTACCCCAGCAGAGATGTGGGAAAAGCCACCTGTATGGGCAGTCATTAAACAAGGTAATACAAGGGCAAAGTCTTTACATGAGTCTCCTGAATTAGCAGAAGCTGCCAAAAAAGAATTAGGCAGTGAATATGAAATACAAATTAGGCAAGGTGATCGTACTCGTTGTAAAGATTATTGTTTAGTAAACAAATGGTGTAAACAATATAAAGCTTACATGGAGAAACAAGGATGAGTAAAAATTATGATGTTGTTAATCACCCAAAACATTACACGAGTCATCCAAGTGGTATTGAATGTATACAAGTTACAGAGCATATGAGTTTCTGTCTTGGCAATGCAACAAAGTATATATGGCGTGCTGATTTAAAGAACGATGCAATAGAAGATATTGATAAAGCTATATGGTATTTACAAAGAGAAAAACAAAGGAGACTTAAGAAATGAACGTATATAGAAAATTACAACAAGCTAGGTTGAAGCTTCAATCAACACAGCTTAAAAAGTCTGGCAAGAATAAGTTTGCTGGATATGAGTATTTTGAATTAGGCGACTTCTTACCAACGATTCAAACAATCTTTGCAGAAGTAGGCCTATGTGGAACTGTATCTTACGGTACAGAATTGGCAACATTAACCATCGTAGACACGGATGCGACTGATGCAACACAACCAAACTTTGTGGTGTTTAGTTCACCTATGTCTACGGCTGAGTTAAAAGGTTGTCATGCAATTCAAAACTTGGGTGCAGTACAAACTTACTTGAGAAGATATCTATGGGTTAATGCTTTAGAAATTGTAGAGCATGATGCTTTAGATGCAGTCACAGGAAAAGATGACCCAAAAAAAGCTGAGCCTACAGAGACAAGTCCACGCATTGTAGGCAAAGGTGGTGAGTGGCAAATCGATGCTCCAGCATATACGGAGTCCGATGCAATCTCATGGCTAAATCTTATTCAAGATAGCACAGAGATGTTTTTAGGAATGTGTACTAAGACAGATGATATTATGAACATATTCAAAAAGAACAAAGTGTTATTTGATAAGGTGAAAGAGGTAGATCCTGAGACCTTTACAAAAATGATGGATAAATTTACTGAAACTAAAAACAAAATAGAAGGGAAATAATCATGGCAGAACAAAGACCAAATAGCGGTACATTAGGTAAAAATAGATACAAAGAAGGTAAAGAGAACAGACCTGATCTTATAGGCAATATCCATGTAGATCGTAATATGTTGATTGATTTATTATCTAAGTATAAAGATAGTCCTTTAATTAACCTAAGAGTATCTGCTTGGAATAAACAAAATAACTCTACAGGGGAAGGCTTTTTAGGCTTAGCAGTATCAGAACCTATGCCTCCTAAACAAGAAGCTGGCAAGAATCCCTGGGAGCAATAATGGAAACGATTCAGTTTGAAGGTATTAAGGTTGCCCTTAAACAAGACAAAACTGGATATGTACTAACTTTATCTATGCATCCTGACGATATCCCTGAAACATTACTCAGGGATTTTGTTGGGGCTAGATACCAAGTAGTGATGGTTAGACTTGATACCAATGAAGGTCCTATTGATCGACAAGAAGAGTTTGCATCTGATCGAGCCATTCGTATATCAGGTATGTTATGTCGTGATCCAAAGTTTTGGGAATACTTATTTTCTAAGAATCAGATATCAACCAAAGATTATGAAAATGCTACTCAATGGCTAAGATTCTTTTTAGAACTAGAATCTAGGTCTCAACTTAAAACTAACGTTGCAGCTCAAACTAAACTTGATATTTTATATAAGGACTATACTTTATGGAAACAAACAAACTAGTACCTTATTCAGTTTATCTGCCAAGTGATCTTATTAAGAAATTAAAGATGCTTGCTAAAGATAGAAAAGCATCTGAGCTTATTCGTAATGCAATTCAGATGATTATTGAAGGTAACTCAGAATACAATAGCGGATACAATAGAGCTTTAAAAGACGCTATTAAGATTATTGAATGTAATGAAAGTGCAACTACGATATCTGTTTATAACACTACGATTTCAGATGATCTTATCTCTGATATAAAGACGTTGGAGTTAAGAAAATGATTGTAACTTTAAATCCAGATGAAATATTACTTTGCCAAATGGCAGGTCGCATGAGATCATTAATTGCTCGTACTGCATCAATCACAGATGTAAAGATGGGTAACCAAGATGGTATAGAAGCTGACATCATGGGTATGATGGGTGAATATGCGTTTGCTAAACGTTTTAATCTATTTCCAGATTTTGGATTATCCCCAAGATCATGTAGTGCTGATGGAAAATTAAGAGATGGCACAGCCTATGATGTCAAAACCACTCACTATAAGACAGGTAGACTTTTATGCACTCTGAAAGAAAATAGAGATGTCAATATCTATATCCTTGCTATTGCAGATAAGAATACTATTAACTTGGTAGGATGGGCTGGAGGCGCTCAATTAAGGCAAGAAGAAAACTTAATTGATTTAGGTCATGGTAAAGGATATGCCTTAACTCAAGATAAACTTAGAAGTATGGATGAACTATCTTATGACAGATAATGAAAAAGAATATATGGAGTCATTGTATGCTGGACTTGCCATGATGGGTTATCTTATTCGTGGCACTCCCATTCATAAGATTCCAGAAGAGGCTAAAGCTATGGCTAAAGCTATGATGGAAGATGAGACTATAGTAGGACTTCCCGCAATTAAAAGGAGAACAAGAAAATGATTGATATATTAGGACTATTCTTTTTAGATCACTTTGATGCAAACATATATTGGTGGGTATTATTTCTTATAGTATTCCTTGCTGAAGTTTATGTTAAAGGAAAAAGACAAGAGAAGCTTGATGAATTCTTAAACAACGCCAAAAAAGAATTTGAATTAAGAGAATTAGAACGTGAAGCTAAAGAGCCACATATTTATTTAGGTGGCATGTTAGATGACTGATAAAAAGTATTGCTCATCATGTCTTCAATTTAGACCTGCTGAAACTGGTCGTGTCGTATCTACGGCCAATAAAAACATTAGACGTTTTAAATGTGCTATATGTTTAAGTAAAATGGTTACACCAAAAAAGGAGCATTATGTTTCAAGAACTTATCAAAATAGCTGAGGAAGTTTATTCCATAGATAAACCACTAGGTATTAAACTTGGTAAATGTTTAGAAGGTTTAGGTAAAAAAGTAGCTGAACATAACAAAGAATCTAAAGAAATGTATGTTAAAATCAAGCGCTTAGAAGCTAAGATTAAAACTTTAGAAACCGCTATGCGTAGGAGAATGCATTAATGGAAAACTATAGACAATGGATGGAACAAAAGCTAACATCAGAAGATATGGATAAATTGCCTAAACTAACTAAGCCATTAACTGATGAACAGATTTCTAATATATATTATGAAATCATTCAAGACAAAAGTTTTGATAGTTACTTCTTTAAATTTGCAAGAGCTATAGAAGCTGCACATAATATTAAATAAGGATTATATGAAAGAACCTAACTTTGAATTACTATTTCCAACACCAGTGATGTTTACAGAGTTGGGTAGAGACTTTACAGAAGGTGAGATGGCATTTGTACAATCTCATAATTCTCCAGATAAAACCAATCGTAATGTAGGTAATGTTACATCTAATAACAACTATATATTAGAAGAACCAGAATTGGTTGATGTTAAACAATTTGTTACAGAGGTTATCAATGAATACATTAAACGAGTTTATAAGCCCAAATATCCAGCAGAAGCCTTTGTTACTCAATCTTGGCTTAACTACACAAAAAAGGGTGAGTTTCACCACAAACACGAACATCCAAACAGCTTTATCTCAGGCGTATTATATATCCATACAGATTCCACAAAAGATAAGATTACATTCCATAGATCTGGTTATAAACAATTGCAATTAGCTACAGATACATTTGATATATATAACTCAGATTCCTGGTGGTTTAATGTAAAAACAGGTGGTATTGTGGTATTCCCATCAAGTCTTACTCATCATGTAGAAGATGTCATAGCAGATGAAACAAGAATTAGCTTAGCCTTTAATAGTTTTATTAAGGGAACTCTTGGTGACAATAAGTCGCTTACGGAGTTTAAGAATGGATAAATTAACGGACTACATCAAAGTATATCATTGGCTTGATAAAGAATTATGTGATCAAATCAGAAAAGAAATAGATGAAGCTACATGGAAACAACATGTCTTTTATAATGCAGATGGTAAATATGTTACTCAAAGCGGTGAGCAAGAGCTTGATGTATCATGGGATAATATTGCAACAAGAGATAAGCTCACACAAAAAGTATGGGAATCTATCAGCCAATACATATTAACTGATTTTAAGAATGATTACTTTAATGGTTGGAAAGGCTTTACTCATATAAGATTTAATCGTTACAGAGAAGGTAAGACTATGGCTAAACATTGCGATCATATTCATGATATGTTTGATGGTGAGCGTAAAGGTATACCTACATTATCTATTGTAGGATTTTTAAATGATGACTACGAAGGTGGTGAATTCATTATGTTTGATGATATGGAAATTAAACTTAAACAAGGTGATATTCTTATATTTCCCTCTAATTTTTTATATCCACATAAAGTTAATCCAGTAACTAAAGGGATTAGAGATAGCTTTGTCTCTTGGGTTTGGTAATGTATCGTAATAAAAAGTTACTTGAAATTGTAAGAGAAGCTCCATGCCAAGTGTGTGGGATTGAAGATGGCACAGTAGTAGCAGCTCATTCTAATCAGTCTAGGGATGGTAAAGCAATAGGTATCAAAAGTTCCGATTTTCGCATAGCGGCCCTCTGTTTTAGATGTCATTCCAATTTAGATCAGGGAAGTAAAATGACTAGAGAAGAAAGAGTAGATATGTGGGAAGATGCACATAGAAGAACAATAGGTTGGTTATTTGAAAAAGAACACTTGGAGGTTAAATGAAAACACAATTTGGTTTATTTGTTGGTATTTTAGGCATATGCATGATTCCCTTTGCAATTATATTTGTAGCATTTAGAGCGTCATGTAGTTTTGTAAGTAGGTTAGCTATGGAAGGATTGCATGATGAAAGCTGATGCGTACAGAGTTAAAGAAATAGATGCGAATGGTGAAACTATATGGTCATCATTAATGCCTAATCGCCCCACTGAAGTCTCATGGTTTAAAGACTTACATTCCAAAAAACATACGCTAGTCATTGAAGAGTTATTTGTAGATCCATCCAAAACTGAAACATTCAACGGTATTAAATCTTATAAAGAATCCACACAACGCCTTATAGAAGCCAATCAAGGACTTTAACATGATAGAACTTATTGATGAATATACAGTAAGAGAAACTTATAAATACTTAAGAAGCATGCCACCTATGATGGATTGGGGATTGCCTCCAGCACATAAGATTATATTCCAGGTAGATGATGATCCAGAAGTCATGGGATCTATGCATGTAGAACCACTTAAACTTCATTTAAGCACATACCACCAAGAAACATTCAATAATTTAATAAGAACCTTAGCTCATGAAATGGTGCATTTAAAGCTTTACTTAGATGGAAAAAGCAATTATGATCACCATGACAAGACTTTTAGGAAATACATGAGTAGATTCAATCAGATAATGGGTTATGACAAACGAGAGATGTAATTTAACGAAAGGGAAAAAATGAAATACAAATCAGTTTTAGTAATATCAGATTTACATATACCGTATCACCATCCTGATGCATTTAAATTCTTAACTGCATTAAAGAAGAAGTATAAACCCGATTGTGTGATTAATATCGGTGATGAGTTAGATATGCATGCCATGTCTATGCATGATTCTGATCCAGATCTATACTCTGCTGGCCATGAATTAGCAGCTTCCATAGCATATATTCAGCAGCTTGAAAAGATATTCCCAAAGATGACTATTGTTCATTCTAATCATTCATCTATGCTATTTAGAAGAGCCTTAAAACATGGGGTTCCCAAAGGTTATTTGAAGCATTATAATGACTATTTAGGCGTTGGCAATGGATGGCAATGGGTCGATGATCACACAATTACACTTAGTGATGGAAGTCGTTGTTTTTTTACTCATGGTTTATCTGCTGACGTTCTTAAAGTAGCTATGCAATATGGTATGCATACCGTTCAAGGTCACTACCATACAAAGTTTAGTATAGGCTACTATTCAAATCCAGATCAATTGGTCTGGGGCATGCAAGTTGGATGCTTAATCAATCAAAAATCTATGGCATTCCAATACGCAAAGAACTTTAAGACACGATTCATTGTCGGTTGTGGCATGATCATTGATGGCCAACCAAAACTTATGCCAATGGTATTAAATGAAAATGGTAAATGGACTGGCAAATTAGTATAGGAGTAGCATATGGCAAGTGAAGCTGGAAAAGGTAGTAAACAAAGACCTACAAATAAAGAGGCCTATGATGAGGCGTATGATCGTATTTGGGGTCGTAAGAAAAAGCAAGATATGAAAGAAGGTATTTACTACGATTCAGATTCAGAGATGCTTAGAGATATTAGATATGATGTAAAGTATATGCCCGAAGATCACTATGAGGAGTGATAGCCCTTGTATTGGCATATGCAAATTAGAAAATGGTATATGCAGTGGTTGTAATAGAACTAAAAGAGATATAAAGAATTGGTCTAAGTATAATGAAGAGACCAAGTTTCAGATCATACAAAAGATAAAGAAGAAAAAAGAATGGGAAAAATACAGGCAATCATAGATGGTATTGTAGTCTTAGCTTTAGTCTATGCGCTTGGTTCATGGATAAATGGCATGATTCTTGCTTACCAATGGATCACCTGTATTTCTCATATGTAATTACTTATTCATTACATACATTGTAACTTCAAAGCCAAATCTCATCTCAGTTGCTGATGGGGTTGTCCACATAATGTTCTCCTTAATAGATCAATTGTTCTAAATATTAGTACATTTGTGTGTAATATATTACACATTTTGCTACACAAACGCCTTTGTATGTAATTTAATCCATACTAGATAGTTTGTATGTAATATTCTGCGCTTTTTGCTATACAAAATCCTAAGTATTACCATTAAATAAACCTAATTTGCCAGTAAAAATGGTTTTCACTCAAAATACAGACAAATCCCTTTTGAATGAAACACTTACAAAAATTAAACGTAAAAAAGTGATATAT
>Ga0208386_1000302_pt1 | contig 14490 bp, 5 predicted proteins | sample CryBogCBH16Oct07_FD_185510 | JGI IMG/M metagenome (GOLD analysis project Ga0208386, IMG submission 185510) | Freshwater microbial communities from Crystal Bog, Wisconsin, USA - CBH16Oct07 (SPAdes) | ecosystem: Environmental > Aquatic > Freshwater > Lake | place: Crystal Bog, Wisconsin, USA...
ACCAATACTATTACACCAACTAATACAATTACACCTACAAACACGGTTACACCAACAGTTACACCAACAAATACAGTTACACCTACTAATACTATTACACCAACTAATACACCAACCAATACTTTAACACCAACTCAAACACCAACTCCAACTTCGGGAAATTATTTTAATAACTGTCAAGTAATTAGAAATAACGGAAGTAGTCTTTATGAATATAATGTATTAAATAATAGTAATACATTTATATATGATACTGGAGATGCAAATACATATGATATTGCAATGACAAGTACAAAATTGTATACGTTAGTTGGTAATACAGATTCTTCTAATAATCCTACAGGTTATACAATTAATGAATATAATATTTCATTATTACCATTTGTTGTTACGGGTGCAAAAGTAAGAAGCTGGTCATTTAATGCAAGTACTTACACAGGTTTAGATGCTGTATATGGAATGGAAATGAAAGATGCTAATACATTATTAATTGGAGGTTCTTCAATTTATACTGTAGATATTACAACATCGACAGCTGTATTTACTAAATTCTTTGATTTACCCACAACACCAAATACGTCATATGTAATTGGTGATATTCTTTATAATCCAACTACAAGTAGAACAACTGTTTTATATTATTCAAGTCCATATACAACATATTATTTAGGTGAATTTGAAAGTGATGGAACATTGAGAAATCAAAGTCCAATATCAACTAATTTTGGTACATACGTTAACGCAGGAACAACATATAATATACAACCTTCAGCATTATTTGTTGTTGGAAATACATTATATGTAATGACTGATTGGACATCAGCAGTTTATTCTGTAAACTTAAATACATTAGCATTTACATACGTTCAAACAATTACAAGTAACGGAGTATACACATCAGGTATTGCTCAATTATTAAGTTGTAACACAATTGATTTAACACCAACACCAACACCAAGTGTAACATCAACTCAAACATCTACACCAACTAACACACCTACAAATACCCCAACACCAACTAATACTGCAACCAATACACCAACTCCAACTAATACAGTAACTCCAACTAATACAGTAACACCAACTAATACGGCAACCAATACACCTACTCCTACAAATACTATAACACCAACTAATACAGTAACACCAACTAATACACCAACTCCAACAATTACACCTACTTCAACTGTAGATACATCATTCCATTTTGTGTTACTTCCAATAACAGGAGTAACACCTACACCAACTCCCACATCAACACCACCAGTATATAATACAGGTATTACAATCAATGTTACTGTTGCAGGTCAAATACACTATCAAGAACAAGGAAAGGCTTATAACACTGTATTAACTGTTAGTGTGGGCACTACAGTATTAACAGGTTGTATAGATCCAACATCTGTTAAATCTTTAGATATTGTACCAAATCCGGCAACATTTACAATTACGAATAATGGTTCATCATGTAGTGGTTTATCTATAACACCAACTCCAACTCCATCTTCATACACACCTCTTGTAAATAATATTGTTGCAACAGGTGGAATTTTGAATTCTGGACTTCCTCCATGGAATTATAATAAATTGTATTGGTCACATAATAACGGTAATACATGGTCTATTTGGAATGGACCAACAACAGGTGCAACATATACATTCACAAGTGCAACAATAATAAATGGAGGTAATACAATATATTCAATTGTAGGTTCAAATTTTGACGTTAATGAATATATCTATGCATCATATGATGCTGGAACAAGTTTTACACAAGTAGCACATTTTTCAGGTGAAAATATGGGACAAATAGTATGTTCTAAACTTGGTCAATATGTGGTTTCGGTAGGTTTACGTGGAGTTTATATTTCAACAAATTATGGACTTTCATTTAGCCAAGTAAGTGGAATTAATTTGAATTATAATAATGTATTAAATGATGCAAATTGGAATAGAGCAACAATATCACAAAGTGGTCAATATATTGCGGTAACTAATCAATATAATAATATGTTATTCCAATCGAGTGATTACGGTAATAGTTGGACATCAACAAGTACAAGTGGTTATACAGGAAATGGTATTGGATTTGCTGGAATTAGAATGTCTGCAGATGGTAGTATAAGAACCGCAACTAATGGATATCAAATTTATGTGTCAAACGACTATGGTAGTACTTGGATATTAAAACAAACACAACAATTGTATTATTTTAATCATAAAATTAGTATGTCAGATGATGGAAAATATCAATTAGCGGCTACAGCTGGTGGTAATAACGGTGCAAAAATTCAAAGGTCAATTGATTACGGACAAACATGGTCGGATAATTTATATGAGTCAATTAATAATAGTCACTTTACAGGTGTATCTGTTTCACCTGATGGTGCGACAATGACTGCGGTTAATAGTCAAAGTTCGCACATGTATAGAAGTTTAAATTATGGTAATAGTTGGCAAACAATAACTCCTCACAACCAATTTTGGGGTGATATCGATATGAAATAAAAAAGATATTTATAAAATAGAAAATGACAAATTATTTTTACTTATATATGGATTCAGGAACTTCGCAAGGTCCTTATGATGTTTTTCATGATGACCCTACGACTCTTGATAATTTGTTATATCTATATGATGGTTCAGGTTTTGCAAATAATTTACCTTATAGTGCGGTTACAACATATCCGGGTGTTGGTATAATAGTACCTGATGGATCAAGTTCAGTTGTTGTGGTTAATAGGATTAATAATTTAAATTTAACTCAAACTATAGTATTACCTACTCCAACTCCTACACCAACATCAACAAATACACCTACACCAACAATTACCCCAACTTCTACACCTGTGTTTAGTACAATTATTGGATATTCAGGATCGACACAAAACGCTGCATGTTCGGGAACAACAACTTCAACAATTTATTATACGGGTTCATTAGTAACAGGTGTAACAATATTTTGGGATAGCCCATCATTATCAAATCAAGTAGGTAATGGTTTCTATTCTAATTCAAATAACGGACAAGTTTATCAAGTTTCAGGAAGTGACGGTAGGTTATCATCAATAGGAGTTTGTCCTACATCTACACCAACTCCTACCCCTACGAATACAGTAACACCTACAAATACTATTACACCAACAGTAACACCTACAAATACTATTACACCAACAGTAACACCTACAAATACTATTACATCAACTAATACATCTACACCAACGGTTACACCTACTAATACTGTTACACCGACAAATACAAAAACACCAACTAATACACCAACACCTACTAATACTACTACTCCAACTAATACGCAAACACCTACAAACACGGTAACACCTACAAAAACACCAACACCAACACCTTCATTACCAGCTCTTACAGTTTCGGTAAGTAGTTCAAGTTTACAATCTTGTTATGGAGTATCCGATGCTTCATTTACTTTGAGTGCAAGTGGTGGTAATGGTGCTCCATATGAATATTCAAAAGATAATGTTACATGGCAATCTTCAGCAACATTTAGTTCATTAGCGGGTAGTACATATACAGGTTATGTTAGAAATAATAATAGAGTAGGTACTGTAGCGTCAGTTTCAGTTGGAAACTTAGCAAGAACTCAAGTTACAAGTTCAATTTCAGGAACTGTAAATACATGTTTCAATGGAAGTAATGGTAGTGTTACAGCAACTGCGGGTGGTGGAACAGGAACATATACATATTCATTGAATGGTGGAGCATACCAATCAAGTAATACATTTACAGGTTTAGGAAATGGTACTTATAGTGTTACGGTTAAAGATAGTAATGGTTGTACCGCAACATCATCTTCAACAACATTTGCAGTAACAACACCAAACGCAACATTCACACAACAAAATGTAAGTTGTAACGGTGGTTCAGATGGGGCAATTATAGTATCAGGTGGTTCAGGAGGTAGTGGAACAGGTTACCAAGCTTCAATTGATAATTTAAATTATTATCCTATATCTGCAACTCAACAAAAAACATTTGGTTCATTGAGTCCTGCTGGAAATCCATATACAATTTTCATCAAAGATAGTAATGGATGTTATGATGGTAATGGATATACATTCAACATTACTCAACCTTCAGCACAAACTTGTACAATTTCAGTACAGTCTTATGATACCGGTTCAGGAAACGGACAAATTAGTGTTACAGTAGCAGGTGGAACAGGAGTTAAAACATTGAGATTATATGAGGATACATCACTTCCATACTCAGATTACTCAACAGATAATTTAGTACAAACCGCAACAGGTGTAGCCAATAGTACAACATATACATTTACAAATGTTCCATGTACATCAACAGATTATTGGGTACAAGTAACGGATGCGAATGGTTGTGTTGTAATTCATTCTGATACTTCAGTTTCAGTTTGTGGATATACAGCTATTACGGCAGTTAAAATTGGTAATAATTTAACATGTACTCCATCAGGTAGTAATACCGTTTACTTATTAAATCCTGACTATAACAATTATGTTGCTGCTGGTAATCAATTAGGTGCGGGTATGGTAATTTACAGCGGAGCTGGTACTATTACAACAAACAATACAATTTACGACATCAATTCAGGAACAATTTGGAATATAAATTCAAGTGGTAAGATTACAACAGTAAAATCTAATTGTTAAAAAATATTTAGATATTTTTTAATTTAATGTGGTAATTCCAGTATTTATTGGTAAGGTCTATATAGACTTTATAATCGTGATATATATCACACAATTTTATTAGGAACCCATACATATGGCACAAATAATTAAACTGCGTAGAAGCGCCGTACCAGGTCAAAAGCCAACCAATAGTAATTTACAATTAGGAGAATTAGCATTAAACACTACCGATGGTAAGGTTTATATGGCGGTTTCAGGATCAGGAGGTCCTTCAGTTCAAGAATTATTTGCAACCAATACATCAAATACGGGTTCATTAAATATAAGTGGCGGTGATATCAATTTACAAGGTAATCAAAACGTTACAGGTTCATTATATATTACATCAGGTGATTTATATATAAACGGTACACAATATACAGCAGCAACATCAGGTACTTCAGGTACAAGTGGTTCATCAGGAAGTGATGGTTCATCGGGTACAAGTGGAACATCAGGTAGTTCAGGAACAAGCGGAACATCAGGTTCATCAGGTAGTTCAGGAAGTAGTGGTACCTCAGGTACAAGTGGTTCATCAGGTACAAGTGGTTCATCAGGTACATCAGGTACTTCTGGAACTTCAGGTTCTTCGGGTAGTGATGGTTCATCAGGAACATCAGGAAGTTCAGGTTCATCAGGTAGTTCAGGTTCGTCAGGAACAAGTGGAACATCAGGTTCTTCAGGTACATCAGGTACTTCAGGAAGCAGTGGTTCATCAGGTTCTTCAGGTACATCAGGTTCAAGTGGTACTTCTGGAACATCAGGTTCAAGTGGTACTTCTGGTACATCAGGTTCTTCAGGTAGTTCGGGTTCTTCGGGAACAAGTGGTACTGCAGGAACTGCAGGTACATCAGGTACATCAGGTTCGAGCGGTGTGTCGGGGGTAAATGGTTCTGACGGTTCTTCAGGTACATCAGGTACAAGTGGAACTTCAGGTACTTCAGTATCAGTTTCGGGTACAACAAATACCGTTGTTAAATTTGCTTCAGCAACAGGTATCACTAATTCAAATATTATAGATGACGGTTCAATGGTTTCTGTTGGGTCAAATGCAACTATTACAGGTTCATTGACCATTACACAAAATCTTACTGTACTTGGTTCATCATCAATTACATATACAACAGCATCTCAATTACATGTTGCAGATAATTTAATCACAGTTAATAGTCAAACTCCAAATGTAAGATTTGCGGGATTAGCAGCTATTAATAGTGGTTCAAATCCTCTTGAATCAGGTTCTCTATTATTTGATTCACAAGATGATGAATGGATATTTGTTCACCAAAAATCTTCGGCGGGACAACCAGTAACATCTTCAACAGTTATTACGGGTCCTGAGACATATAATAATCTTGGTAATGAGACACATTTAACAGATAATAGAGTTCCAAAATTATTACATGGTTTCCATATTTACGATTCAAATATTTCAGATGATGGTACAAAAGTATCAATCAATTCTGATACAGATATTACAGGTTCTTTAAAAATAGTTTCGGGTGATTTATATATCAACGGAACATCATATACTGCCGCAACATCAGGTACAAGTGGAACTTCAGGTTCTTCGGGTAGTGATGGTTCAAGTGGCACATCTGGTTCAAGTGGTACATCTGGTTCAAGTGGTAGTTCAGGAACAAGTGGTACTTCAGGTACATCAGGTAGTTCAGGAACGGCAGGTACAAGCGGAACTGCAGGTACAAGTGGTTCTTCAGGAACAAGTGGAACTGCAGGTACTTCAGGTAGTTCAGGAACAAGTGGTTCAAGCGGTACAAGTGGTACTTCAGGTAGTTCAGGAACATCAGGAACATCGGGTTCATCAGGTTCATCTGGTACAAGTGGAACCTCAGGTTCTTCAGGAACAAGTGGAACGTCCGGTACATCTGGTACATCGGGTAGTTCAGGAACAAGTGGTACTTCAGGTACATCAGGTACATCAGGTAGTTCAGGAACGTCGGGTACATCAGGTAGTTCAGGTTCTAGTGGAACGTCGGGTACTTCAGGTAGCTCAGGAACAAGTGGTACTTCAGGTACTTCAGGTACATCAGGTACTTCAGGTTCTTCAGGAACGTCGGGTACATCAGGAACGTCAGGTTCATCAGGTACTAGTGGAACTTCAGGAACATCAGGTACAAGTGGTACATCAGGTTCTTCAGGTACATCAGGTACATCAGGTAGTTCAGGTACAAGTGACAAATATTCATCAACTTCAACTACAAGTTTAACAATTTCAAATACAAGTGGTACAACAATCAATTTCACAGGTGGAACTGGTTTAGCATATACCACAGCTCAAGATATAGTAATTGCCGCAGATGCTAACGATTACATGGTTCTTCATATTGTATCATACGATTCAAGTACGGGTGCATTTGTTACCACACTTGAAAGAGGTTTTGGTTCAGGTACTTATAGTTCTTGGACAGTAAACCTTGATGGTGCGGTTGGTTTCAACGGTACGTCAGGAACAAGTGGTACTTCGGGTAGTTCAGGAACAAGTGGAACTTCAGGTTCTTCGGGTTCTTCGGGTTCATCGGGTACTTCGGGTACTTCGGGTAGTTCAGGTTCTAGCGGAACGTCAGGAACGTCAGGTAGTTCAGGTACTTCAGGTACTTCAGGTACATCAGGAACAAGTGGAACCTCAGGTAGTTCAGGAACAAGCGGTACATCAGGAACATCAGGTTCATCAGGTACTTCAGGCACTTCAGGTAGTTCAGGTTCAGATGGAACATCGGGTTCTTCAGGAACATCAGGAACATCGGGTTCATCAGGTTCATCTGGTACAAGTGGAACCTCAGGGTCTTCAGGTTCATCAGGAACTTCAGGAACGAGTGGCTCATCAGGTAGTTCAGGGACTAGTGGAACCTCAGGTTCAAGTGGTTCAAGTGGGTCTTCAGGTACTTCAGGTTCTTCAGGAACAAGTGGAACCTCAGGTAGTTCAGGTTCTTCAGGTACATCTGGCTCTTCAGGTACAAGTGGTACATCTGGAACATCGGGTACCTCAGGTTCTTCAGGTTCTTCAGGTACTTCAGGTACTTCAGGTTCATCAGGTACTTCAGGTACATCAGGTAGTTCAGGAACGAGTGGTACATCGGGTTCGTCAGGTTCTTCAGGAACATCGGGTAGTTCAGGAACGAGTGGTACATCGGGTTCGTCAGGTTCTTCAGGTACATCTGGTTCTTCAGGTACATCGGGAAGTTCAGGAACAAGTGGTACATCAGGTTCTAGTGGTTCATCAGGTTCTTCAGGTAGTTCAGGTTCATCAGGAACAAGTGGAACCTCAGGTAGTTCAGGTTCTTCAGGTACATCGGGTACGAGTGGTACATCAGGTAGTTCAGGTTCTTCAGGAACATCAGGTTCTTCAGGTTCTTCAGGTTCTTCAGGAACAAGTGGAACATCCGGTTCAAATGGTTCGAGCGGTTCTTCAGGAGATAGTTTATTTGCTAAGACAGGTTCATTCTGGGCAACCACAAATGATGTTCAAATTACAGGAGCATTTGTTGCAACAGGTGGAGGTTCATTTAGTGATGGTACTTTAGGATTAACCACAGGTTCATTTATATTGAATAGTGGAAGTTATATATGGGTTCAAGATACAGGTTATATTACATCAAGTTATGTATATGCTAATGGTTTAACAGTTAAAACAGGAGCAACTATTACAGGTTCATTAACTATGGTTGGTGATATTATCCCATCGGTAGACCAAACTTATAACTTAGGTTCAACTACTAAACAATGGAAACACGTTTATATCTCAACAGGTTCAATTTGGATGAATGGTATTGAAGTAATGTTGATGAATAGTAATAATCAAATTGTATTAGGTAACTCAACATTCAGTACAACGGGAACAACAGGTATAACAGTATCAACGATTAGTGGTAGTCAAATTATCACAGGAAGTCAAATTGTGTCAGGTAGTATGAGTGTTACTGGAAGTGCATCAATTACGGGTTCATTACTTATTGATAATGCATTACATCTTGGAACATCGGGACAAACATCAAGTGGTACAACTACAATTGAAACAGACGCTACAGGTTCTTATAATTCTGCATTTTACAAATATGTTCTTATAAGTGGTTCAAATGCAAGATCAGGTGAAGTTATGGCGGTATGGAATGGTTCATCAATTGTTTATGACGAATATTCAACAACAGATATAGGAAATACATCTGATATCAAATTCAATGTAACCTTATCAGGAGGTAACGTAAACTTGAATACAACATCAACTTACGCATGGAATGTAAGAACAACAACAGTATTGTTATAATAACAAAACAAAATAAAATGAAAGGAGACCCTAAAAAGTCTCCTTTTTTATTTACTAAACCAATAAAATAAAGTATTTATAGTATCTGTTGGAAAGTGAAAACAGTTATGACATATGGCAAATCAATTTAAAGTAAAGAATGGTCTCATAGTAGACCAAGGTGGAGCCAATATTACGGGTTCCTCACAAATAACCGGTTCTTTAAACGTAAGTGATAATCTATCCGTCACAGGAAGTTTATCCGTTGCCGGAAACATAATTGCACAACAATACATTGTATCGTCGTCAGTTTCTTATTTTACCGAGAGTTTCGCCTCAGGTTCGAATAAGTTTGGTGACACTTTAGACGATTACCATGATTTTACGGGTTCAGTTCGTATAACTGGCTCTTTGAATATCAACGGTAGTTCATTTACTGCTGCTACATCAGGAACAAGTGGAACAAGCGGTTCTTCAGGAACAGCAGGTTCAAGTGGAACTTCAGGAACTTCAGGTTCTAGTGGTTCATCAGGTAGTTCAGGAACATCAGGTTCTTCAGGTTCAAGCGGTTCTTCAGGTACTTCAGGTTCTTCAGGAACATCAGGTAGTTCAGGTTCTAGCGGTTCTTCAGGAACATCAGGAACATCCGGCTCTTCGGGTAGTTCAGGTTCTTCAGGAACAGCGGGAACTTCAGGTAGTTCAGGTACATCAGGTAGTTCGGGTTCATCAGGTTCATCAGGAACAAGTGGTACATCAGGTTCTTCAGGAACAAGTGGTACTTCAGGTTCCTCAGGTTCATCGGGAAGTTCAGGAACAAGCGGTTCTTCAGGAACGTCGGGTAGTTCAGGAACGTCGGGTTCATCAGGTAGTTCAGGAACAAGTGGTACTTCAGGTTCTTCGGGTTCATCAGGTTCATCAGGAACAAGTGGTACGTCAGGTTCTTCAGGAACAAGTGGTACGTCAGGTTCTTCAGGTTCATCGGGAAGTTCAGGTACGTCAGGTTCCTCAGGTTCAAGTGGTTCTTCAGGTACCTCAGGTTCTTCAGGAACATCAGGTTCTGCGGGTACATCGGGAAGTTCAGGTACATCAGGTACATCAGGTTCAAGCGGTACATCAGGAACTGCTGGTTCTTCAGGTACCTCAGGTTCTTCAGGAACGGCAGGTACATCAGGTTCCTCAGGTTCAAGTGGTTCTTCAGGTTCAAGTGGTTCTTCAGGAACAAGTGGAACATCAGGTAGTTCGGGAACATCAGGAACAAGTGGTTCATCAGGTACATCAGGTTCTTCAGGAACTGCAGGTACTTCAGGTAGTTCAGGAACAAGTGGAACGTCAGGTTCTACCGGTACATCAGGTACATCGGGTAGTAGTGGAACAAGTGGTACTTCAGGAAGTTCAGGTTCATCAGGAAGTTCAGGTTCAAGTGGTTCTTCAGGTAGTTCGGGTAGTTCTGGAACAAGTGGTACATCAGGTTCATCGGGTAGTTCAGGTACTTCAGGAAGTTCGGGAACAAGTGGAACATCAGGTTCTACAGGTAGTTCAGGTTCTGCGGGTACTTCAGGTACTTCAGGTGCTGCTACAATTAATGCAAATACAGCAACTTACGTTCTTACAGCAACAGGCACAAGTGGACTTGTTCAAGGACAAAGTGGTTTAACATATGACGGAACAACTTTATTAGTTACAGGTAATGAAACAGTTACAGGTAATTTAACAGTTCAAGGTAATCTAATTGCACAACAATATATTGTAAGTTCATCTGTTTCTTATTTCACAGAAAGTTTTGCTTCAGGTTCAACAAATTTTGGAGATAGTTTAGATGATACTCACAAATTAACAGGTTCAGTTTATATCACGGGAGCATTATATCTTAATGGTAGTACAGTTGGTACAGGTAAATTAGATACAACAGCATTTAATGCTTATACATCTTCTGTAACATCATCTTTCGCGGGAACATCATCATATGCCACAAATGCATTAACCGCATCATATGCCGCTAATGCTGTAATAGTATCAGGTTCTACAAAAACATATGTAGTAACAGGTGCAACAACAACATGGTCATTCACACATAATTTAGGTTACAAATATCCATCAATTAACGTATTTGATGCAAACGACAACGTAGTTGTCCCAAGTCAAATTCATGTTATTGATAGTAATAATTTAAACGTATATTTTTCAATACCTCAAACAGGCACAGTAATTGCTACTGTTGGTGGTAATGGTTCTTCAGGAACTTCAGGTAGCTCAGGTACATCAGGTTCTTCAGGAACAAGTGGAACATCAGGTATGTCAGGTACATCGGGTAGCTCAGGTTCATCAGGAACTTCAGGTACATCAGGTAGTACAGGTACTTCAGGTTCAAGTGGTTCAAGTGGTTCAAGTGGTACTTCAGGAACTTCAGGTAGTAGTGGAACAAGTGGTACATCGGGTTCAGCAGGAACTTCAGGAACTTCAGGTAGTTCAGGTTCAAGTGGGTCTTCAGGTTCTTCAGGTACATCAGGTTCTTCAGGAACATCAGGAACAAGTGGATCTTCAGGAAGTTCAGGAACTTCAGGTTCAAGTGGTTCTTCAGGTTCTTCAGGTTCATCTGGTTCGTCAGGTTCGTCAGGTTCTTCAGGAACAAGTGGAACATCAGGTTCTTCAGGTACTTCAGGTTCTTCAGGTACAGCAGGTTCTTCAGGAACATCAGGAACATCGGGTTCTTCAGGAAGTTCAGGTTCTTCAGGTACGTCAGGAAGTTCAGGTTCATCAGGTAGTTCAGGTACAAGCGGAACATCAGGTTCATCAGGTTCATCAGGTTCATCAGGAACTTCAGGTACATCAGGAAGTTCAGGAACAAGTGGAACGTCAGGTTCAAGTGGTTCATCAGGTTCTTCAGGAACATCAGGTACAAGTGGATCAAGTGGTACTTCAGGAACTTCAGGTAGCTCAGGTTCATCCGGTAGTAATGGTTCAAGTGGTACAAGTGGAACATCAGGTTCAAGTGGTACTTCAGGTACATCAGGTTCTTCAGGTTCAAGTGGTTCTTCAGGTAGTTCAGGTTCTAGTGGTTCTTCAGGTACATCGGGAACTTCAGGAAGTTCAGGTTCTTCAGGAACAAGTGGTACATCAGGTAGTACAGGAACTTCGGGTAGTTCAGGTACATCAGGTTCTTCAGGTTCATCAGGTTCTTCAGGAACATCAGGTACAAGTGGTTCAAGTGGTACTTCAGGAACTTCAGGTTCGTCAGGTTCTTCGGGAAGTTCGGGTAGTTCAGGTTCTAGTGGGTCTTCAGGTTCCACAGGAACAAGTGGTACTTCAGGTTCTTCAGGAAGTTCAGGAACGTCAGGAACATCAGGTAGTTCAGGTTCTAGTGGGTCATCAGGAACAAGTGGAACATCAGGTTCATCTGGTTCTTCAGGTTCTTCAGGTAGTATCTACACAACAACCTCAACTACATCAATTAATATTACAGGTTTAGTAAGTGGAAGTACAATTACCTTTACAGGTGGTACAGGACTTGCTTATACAATAGGTCAAGATATTGTTTTATCTTCATCAGCTTCATCAGGTTCAACAAACTATATCGAAGCAAGAATTACTAACTATACATCAGGAACAGGAGCATTTACAGCTTCAGTTGAAATAGCGGTTGGTAGTGGAGCACATACAGATTGGGTTATCGGTTTAGCAGGTGCGGTTGGTTATAGTGGTACAAGTGGTACTTCAGGTACATCAGGTTCTTCAGGTTCTACAGGAACAAGTGGAACTTCAGGTTCAAGTGGTTCATCAGGTTCTTCAGGAACGGCAGGAACAAGTGGTTCTTCAGGTTCATCAGGTAGTTCAGGAACATCAGGTTCTTCAGGTTCAAATGGTTCTTCAGGTAGTTCAGGTTCTTCAGGAACTAGTGGATCTGCAGGTACATCGGGTACATCAGGTTCTTCAGGTAGTTCAGGTAGTTCAGGTTCTAGTGGTACATCAGGTAGTTCAGGAACAAGTGGTACATCAGGTTCTTCAGGTTCAAGTGGCTCATCAGGAACAAGTGGTACATCGGGAAGTTCAGGAACAAGTGGTACATCAGGTTCTAGTGGTTCATCAGGTTCTTCAGGTTCATCAGGTACAAGCGGATCAAGTGGTACATCAGGCACATCAGGTAGTTCAGGTAGTTCAGGTTCTTCAGGATCAAATGGTTCTTCAGGAAGTTCAGGTTCATCAGGAACTAGTGGTACATCAGGTAGTACAGGTACATCAGGTTCTTCAGGTACTGCAGGTACATCAGGTTCTTCAGGTACATCAGGAACAAGTGGTTCTAATGGTTCATCAGGTTCTTCAGGAACGGCAGGTACATCAGGTTCTTCAGGAACTTCAGGTTCAAATGGTTCATCAGGTACTGCAGGTACTTCAGGTTCCGCAGGTACATCAGGTACATCAGGAAGTTCAGGTACATCAGGTACATCAGGAAGTTCAGGTTCTTCAGGAACAAGTGGAACATCAGGAAGTAGTGGAACATCAGGTTCTTCAGGAAGTTCAGGTTCTTCAGGTTCTTCAGGCACATCTGGTTCCTCAGGTTCAAATGGTTCATCAGGTACTGCGGGTACTTCAGGTTCTAGTGGAACATCAGGAACTTCAGGTAGTTCAGGAACATCAGGTTCTTCGGGTTCTTCAGGAACGGCAGGAACATCAGGTAGTTCAGGTACATCGGGAAGTTCAGGAACAAGTGGAACATCAGGTTCTTCAGGTTCTTCAGGTACATCGGGTTCAAATGGTAGTTCAGGAACTTCAGGTTCAAATGGTAGTTCAGGAACTTCAGGTAGAGATGGTGCAGGTGGAGTAACAATAGCAGTAACAAGTTCTGCAACATGGAGTATTACTCACAATTTATCAACTAAGTATCCATTAGTAAATGTATATGATTTTAATGATAATATTGTAGTACCAAGTACAATACATGCCGTTGACTCTAATAACTTAACTGTTTATTTCTCATCACCAGTTGCAGGTAATATTAATATCGCACCAGGTGGACATATTATAAGTGGTACAGTACCATTTGCTAATTTGGTTGGAGTAGGATATACGGCAAGTTTTACATCTTTAGCGACATGGAGTGTTGTACATAATTTAAACACCGATTACCCTGTGATAACAGTTTGGGATAGTAATAAAAAAGTTGTAATACCTTCAGATATTATATCAACAGATCTTAATACAACAACTATACAATTCTCAACACCTACAACTGGTAAAGTTGCCATAGTAAGAGCAATGTAATTTTATAATTCGAATATTTTTTAGTATATTATACCTATGAATAAAATCGTCATAGGTATAATGTGCTTTGGTGAAGATTATTATTTTTCACACATTAAATCCAAACTCAATCATTTTAGAGATAAGAAAATCACTTGTCTAATATTAACCGATAAACCAAATGAGTTTGTTAGTTATTCTAATGTCTATACAATTCTTTACACACGAAATTTGAAGTCTTTTCATGATAAAATGTTATTGGTTAAAAAAATTTTAGATTGGAATGATTTATGTGTTTTAATGGATGCTGAC
>Ga0208386_1000309_pt1 | contig 14385 bp, 14 predicted proteins | sample CryBogCBH16Oct07_FD_185510 | JGI IMG/M metagenome (GOLD analysis project Ga0208386, IMG submission 185510) | Freshwater microbial communities from Crystal Bog, Wisconsin, USA - CBH16Oct07 (SPAdes) | ecosystem: Environmental > Aquatic > Freshwater > Lake | place: Crystal Bog, Wisconsin, USA...
CTCTTAAATTAAATAGACATATATTATCTATTTGATCGACACTAAAGGAAAAGCTATGAAAGAAAAAATTCCATTAAAAGCACAGCTAATGGGTTTAACGTCTGTGATTAATCAGTTTGCCAATTCTACAAGTTCTCCAAGAATTGGTATGCTGATGAATCACGTAAGACAGGCTCCACCTGTTTTCCAACCTGACATACCATTAATAATGCATGGGTTTGAAAACCAGCTACCTGCTTATGATATTAGAATGCCAGAGTCTGGTGTTGTGGTAGAGGTATGTCAAAAATACAGAAAGAGTCTAGGCTCTGACTCTATCAATGAAAACCCATTGACTGTTTTAATATTTCAGAATGAGCATACAGGCGAATATGACTGTGTACACATTCATGATTACAATACTAACCATAGAGCTTTTGGTTCTAAGTACATTATTCAGCCCATCGTAAAAAACCTACGACCTGGAATGTACATTAAGAAAGACACTATCTTTGCTAGGAGCCCATCAAAGTTAGATTCCGACATTTATTCGACTTCAGTGAATGCTAATGTAATTGCAATAGCTGATATGCCAGCGACTGAAGATGGCTTTAGAGTCAGTGAAAGTTTTTGTAATAGAGCTGCATTAACTGAGATAAACTCATATATTGGGTCTTGGGGTAAGCGCCGCTATCTTTTAAACACCTATGGCACTAAAGACCATTTTAAAGGCTATCCTGATATAGGAGAAAAGGTAAGAGAGGATGGTATTCTCTTTGCGTTTAGAGAGTACGATGAAAAATTTGATGCTTTAGAAATGACTAATGAAGCATTGATGGAAATTGATACAGTGCATGACATAAGGATTCATGCCGAACCAGGGTCTTATGTCTATGACATACTCGTAGAGAGCGGAATTGGAGAAGGATCGAATAAAGCTAATACACCGCCTGCTATTGCAAAACAATCTCAAAAGTACATAGCTGCGTTAGATGCCTACTATGTAAAACTCTTGCAAGTCATGGACGATATCTATAAGGAGAATCCGAAAGCTAAAATAAGTCCTTTACTCACCCAAACTTTTGTAAAGGCTATTGCAAGCCAAGCCAATTCACCAAAGTATAGAGGCTCTGCAAATGGTAGAATTAAAAGAACCTATAAAAGAGCTGTCTTAGATGAGTATAGGGTAGTCATTCATACGACAAAGAAACTTCCTTTAGACATTGGGTTTAAAATCACTGACTTAAATGGCGGTAAAGGGGTTATTTGTCAAAAGTGTCCTGATGACCAAATGCCCAGAGACGAGTTTGGCAATAGAGCAGACATCGTCTATTACTATCGATCTAAGACTGCTAGGCTGAATACAGGGGGAGAAACTGAAAGGTTTTTAAGTGCTGCAGTACGTAATCTGACTAATGAGATTAAGGAGAGACATCACCATACTTTAGTTAGAGAGTGGAATTCAGATTGTGTGACATCGTGGGGTAGGTTAGTGGATTTTTATGAGGCCTCTTCTCCTATTAACTATCAGTGGACTCAAACTGTCTCTAACGACAATGTAGCAAGACTTAAACACATAAACTCTATCGTTGAGGATAGCGTAAGAATAATTCTTCCCATTGATAGCGTTAACAATAACATTTATATTGTTAACAAAGTAAAAAAGGTCGTTGATGTACCTTTAGGTAACATCTATGTCTACGATCTTTTAGGCAATGAAAGAAAGCTACAAGGTAAAGGCTTTATTGGAATTCAAAGATTTATTGTCTTAGATAAGTCTGAATTAAAGCCTATGGCTGTGGATAGTCCTTTAAGGCAGATTCATGGATTACCAGCAGGCTTTAATAGCCTGATAAAGGACGGTAGGCCATCGAAAGTGCAAGCCTTTACGAATCTATCAGAAACCGAAACTCGTGCATTAGCAGCCATGTTAGGATACTTTGTGGCTATTTATCTGACATTAGCTAATGATCCAGATACACACAAGAGCTTAATAAAAGCTCAATTAGAAACCGAAGTACCCACCATAGTCGAAAACTTAATGGTAGATGTCAATAGATCTAGAGCACTTTATATCATTAAGGATGTATTATTGGGTTGCGGTATATTAATTTGCAGAAAATTAAAAAGGTTGGTTAAATGATTACCATTGAAGCAAGTGAATTGGTGTATAAATATAGCCAAATTGACATATGGTCTATTCCAGGAGAATGGGTTAATGTAATTTTTTCAGATAAAGACGTTGTGATGGAAAAGAACCAGATCATTGGCTCTTGGTATTATTGGGAAATGTATAGACACTTTCCACCTTTAGACATTCATTCTAAAGGAGCAGTCACAGAGTTCTTTACAACCGATACGCATCGGAAAGTCTTAGGTGCCATTTATTGGCATATCTTCAATAGCCTAATGTTAACCTACGACATTGAGATAGCTGTTTTAAACAGACTAGCTTTTCAAGTAACCAATGTAATCAATAACATGATTAACTTGGAGTTGGTTGAGTACCAATCATTGGGTTCAGTCTATGACATCATCGAGATACTAGAACAGCCCGAAATCATTAAGGCTAAGGAAGACTATAGAAAGGTCTCTGTAGAATCTGACTATAATCCGTTTGTAGTATCAGAGGCTATGAGTAAGATGGATAGCGTGATTAAAAACGCTTTGTTTTCAGATCCAGGAAAGCTATCTCTAAACTATTTAAAGAAGTTAGCCATTATGAAGCTAACCAATATTAACCAAACACTACAGTTAATTGGAGTACGCGGTTATTGTCGTGAAATCGACCATAGCATATTTCAATATCCAGCAGACTTTTCATATGCTGAAGGAGCTAACGATCTTTATGACATTGCCATAGAAAGTCGAGACGGTTCTATGTCAAAGATGATGCAGACCTCTCCTTTGCAATTATCAGAGTATTTTAATAGACTCTGTCAATTAGCAGCGTCAGTTGTTTTACATTGCGAACCTAGAGTAAAATTTAAGCCATTGAATTATGGAGGATGCACTAATTTTATTACTGTGCCTACCACAGTGACTGAAAGTAAGCTAAAAGCATTAAAAGGTAAATTTCATATGGTAAATGGCGTACCAGAGCTCTTATGGGATAACGTAGACCAGTATCTAGGTAAAATCATTGATCTAAGGAGTATAACAGGCTGTGGCTTACTAGAAACCCAACATGTTTGTCATATCTGTACTGGTTGGTCATCACTAGTTATTACCAATGACATTAACTTTGGTTATGCAGTATCTTCTGTGTCTGGTAATTTGATTACTAGTAAAATATTATCGACAAAACATTTGATTATGTCGACGATAGCTAAAAACATTGAATTAGACTATATCGCAAGAGACTGGTTTAAACTCAATAAGAAAAGCCCAAACCTAATCCAGATTAATGATATTAGGGATCCTAGAAAGATCAGGATCAGAATAGATTCGTCTTGCGTTAGTATGCTAAGTTCCATTAAGCATATTGCAGTAAAGGAATTAAACCCTTATGACATCTCTACAATCCAGTATCTAAAGATTGTAGAGATTGATGGTGAAGGTTCCCAGTTAGGAAACTATGTAACCATTAAGCTTGAGATTGGAGGCACTGGTGTTTCAATGTCCCATGAGCTTTTAGATTATTTAAAGACCAATCCTTATGTCTTTAATAAATCAAACATTGAGTTTGATTTAACTAATTGGGATAATAGCAATCCTATCTTTCTAGCTCCCAATAAAGCTCCTAGCGTTATGAGCTTCTTTAATACAGTTAAACAGTTTTTAGAAGGAGCTCCTACCAAAAATGAACCCAGAATTGCCGCTTGTAGGACTAGAGGAGAAGCTCTTTATGAATTTACCAGCATTATGGAAACCGATAGATCAGTGGGTTACAATTACATCCATTTGGAGATATTGGTAAGGGCTTTAATGGTAAAAGACTGTGATGACGATAGTTGTGATCTACCTACCGTAAATGACACCTTTACATTCCACAATCTTAAAAACATAGTAACCACAAGATCATTGGGTTCGCTATTATCTTCTGAGGGACAAAACTCCAAACTCTATCACAGTAATTTCTTAAAGAAATATCCTGCCATTAGCCACATTATGAATGTGTTATTTGGAGGAGAAGAAAGATAAACTAATCATCAGTTGCAGGTTAAACCTGCAACTGATATATTTTTTAAGGTGACTTATGGGCAGAATAAAGATAGAAGTAAGAAGTCACGGATTTATTGTAACTTTACACTATTTAAACGATATCTTGGTGTTAAAGGACTTTAATGCTGAGTTGCAGTCATGGAAGATGATTTACGATTATGCGGCTAAGAAAAATAAATACGTAGTAGATCGTTTTTATGGAATTGAATTTAATGGAGGAAAGTCATTTGGTTATCAGATTAATCTACTAAACGATTTCATTGCTCATTTAAAAAATAATGGTATTTCTCAAGGAGAAGTAGAAACCGTTTACTTACCAGAATATACGCCAGCTAAAAATACATTGTCTATAAAAGACACATTTAGCTTAAGAGACGAACAACCTAAAATCGTAGACCATATCTTAAGTGATAAAGGTATCTTAAAGAATGTAGCCGTTATTCCTTTACAAACAGGTGGCGGTAAAACGTGTTCGAGTCTTTATAGTGTCTTTAAATCAGGTTTAAGAGCTTCTGTAGTCTTATCTCTTAGACACAGAAACTCATGGCTGACTGACATTGCAAAATTCTTTGAAGAAAAACCCTCCAACACACTGATCATTGACACTAATGATAAATTGGTTTCTGTTATAGAGTTAGCAAACAACGACAAAATGCCAGAAGTCTCTCTCATTATTTTTTCTACTGTCGTTTTAAAGACTTATTTTAAAGAGTATGAGACTTTAGGCACATCCAGCTATGGCTGTTTACCACAAAACCTCTATAAGTTATTTGGGGTTGGTATTAGAATCACAGATGAAGCCCATGAGGATTTACACTTTCATTTTAAGCACGATATTTTAACTCATTCTATTAAGTCTGTTTGTTTATCAGCTACATTAATTTCAAAGGATGAATTGAAAAATAGACTCTTTGAAACTATATATCCTACACCTGCTAGAATAACAGGATTGGTGTGGAAGAAATACATTATTGGTGTTGAGTTAGGATATAGATTAAAGACACCTAATAAAATTAAGTGTTTAGGGTCTAGAGGCTATTCTCATAGTGACTTTGAAAAATCCATTATGGAAAATAAAGCCACACTGATAGGATACTTTTCTATGGTATTATACATCATAGAAAACAAATTTATTCCTAAGTATACCCCAGGACAAAAGATATTAGTCTATTTCTTTACAACTGAAATGGCTAACCTATTTGTTAACTATGTGAATAGTCACATTACCAATAAACAATTTAGACCCATAGCCTTTATTAAGAATATGGAAGAATCTGAATTAGAAGGTTATGACATTGTTGTTTCAAATATGAAAAAGAGTGGGACAGGTAAAAACATTCCTGGTTTAACCACAATAATAAACACAATCGCAGTTAATAGCTTTGAGTTAAATTTACAGAGTCCAGGTAGAATACGGGAAATAAAAGAAAGCTTTCCAGGTGTGGATCCTGTATTTTATTACCTAGTGTGTTTATCCATTAGAAAGCACATTGACTACCACAATGATAGATTAAGGCTCTACAGAGATAAGTTCGCTAAAATTATAACTCATACTACAAACTTTATAATATAGGTTGAATAAACACTTAAACCTATATTATCTAGATGGAGGTACACACATGCCAAATAATGTAATAGTAAAATCATTACTCCCAAGTAACATTGAAATCACAGATCCTGATCACAGTAAAGAATTAGTCGAAAGATTATTGCCAGGTGTGATTTCAAAAATGTATAGTGGGGATTTAACTCTTTTAGATCATCAGATTACAGCAGAGTCTTTAATTAGAAAAGACTTTAATTTTACTATAGATCCTGATAAAGAGTACGCTATAGGAAATCTATCTGTGGAAATTGAAGCGTCTCTAGCCAAGTTTCCAAGATTCAAAGAGCTAGAAGAGTTATCTGTATCCCATACGCCAGTTAGGGCTGTTCTTGATCCATACAGTGGGATGTCAATCACATGGCAGAAAAAATAACGGAGATTGTGACTCGATTTAAAGAATCTAAAAATAACCTAAAAATTATTACTAAAATACCCAACGCTTCTATATCAGGCGTTGGGTATTTGGTTTATTTAGACTTTATTGATAACTTAATTGATGTCATTAGAAAAAACAAATATCTAACTCTAAATGAGCTGTATTTGTTTTCTTGCGACTTTCTTCACGACAGAATAGACGATGACATCGATATCTACTCAGCTTATCATTTTATTGATAACTACGTTTTAGACCTTTACTCGACCATTGTTTATACATTAGACATTATAGACAATAACCATGAGTTTGTTGGATATCAAGCGTTTGGAAAAAACGTTATGTTAATCTTTGAAACTAACGAAGAGGACTTTTAATGAAGCCTACTAAAAAAGGAATGTGCACAGTTACACTACCTATTGTTTATCAATCATTTCCATCTATTGAGGTATTGAAAAAGATTTTTGATGCTATCTTGTTTGCGACACCAAAGGACGACTTAATCTTTGAGTTATTAATTGAATTCTTTACAGGCACTGACGCTATTTATTCCGATGCTGATAAAGACATTAATGCATTAATGTCTTTTTACTCTATCTTTAGCTATTACTTAGAGCCAGTGCTTGATCTCTTAAGAAAAAATGAATTATTCAATCTTATTGAGATTAAAGAAAACAACAAATACTTTACAACAATGGTGTTAGTACGAGACTATTTAGATGAAAGAGAAGATTCAGACAGGGATAATACTCCCGATACCAATAGCCCTACTCCCAAAGGATAGAGACACCATTGAGTTATTTGAGGATATCATATCGTTAATTTTAGAAAACTGCTTAAATCAGTTTTTCATATTAGTTAATCGTCCCTCTAGTTTAACTCCAACAGATGAACACTACATCATAGAAACAATTGGTCTTAATGTTGAACTTTATCAGTTAGTGGAGTATTACTTTATAACTAACGTTAGTTTAATAGAAGACCTTATTAGCTTTTCATGTAAAGTCATTAGTGTAGATAAATATCTTAATTACAATAATGTCATTCTAGTCACCATAGAGGTAGAACTATGAGTATAGAAATTAAGTTTACCTGTACACAATCGAATAAGATTACAGATAGGGAATTCATTGAGAATTACATAGCCGCATTGTATTGCCACTATTCAGAAGAACGAGTAATCAATGTAGAGACTTTAAGAAAACTCAGCCAGGAAATTCAGTATAAGGTACTACTTATGTCGCGCTATAGAAATATGGTACGTGATATGGTGTCACCACATCACTTAGACGTTTATCTGTTATCGGCAGACGAATTCTGGTCTGAGTTTGTTTGGTGTCAATTTTCTTCTATATTCGATGACATTGTATTGGCTTTTGACCTTATAGAAAAACACAATTACTTTGATACTCATGTTTTTCGTTTGGCAAAATTTATCGATTTTAGAACTATTAGCATTGAATTAGATGAAAGTATACCAAAAATGACATTTCATTATGTAGCTGGCTTAGAACTTGAGAGACTAGAAAAATTACATTTAGTTAAAGTCTCTAATTTAATACCAAGGTAAGGACTTTATGGAAGGTCATATAGAAAGAGTAAATAGGAAGATAATTGTCCCTATTCCAGGGTATCCTTTAATGCAAGAGTGTACCTATGGTTTTGTAGACACTATGGTTGAGATTCACTTAAAGGAAGCTTTAAATTTTAGTTTAAAGGAAACTTTAAGCATTTTTAATGAGCTCTCCTATGTACACAAAGATGAAGCTATTAAAAGCTTCTATGACGATGTAGGTTCTTTGATTCAAGAAAGTTTTGAGGTGTTTTATTATGAGTTAGCTGATGAGTTAGGAAACAAATTTGGTGTTTATTGTCCTAGTTATTCAGAATTAGAGTCGGCATCAGTAGGGTGTTATACAAAGATAGTCCCTATATTGGAAGTGTTTATTATGAATACAGAGTTAGGTCATTACACGGATATTACTCATATATTCTGCACTAATAATGACGATAGGTCAATATTGATTGAATTGGTGGAAGAGCCTTAAATGAGCGTTTATGGTCTTAAGGGGATATCCCCTTAAGACCATAGGTGTTTTTTTTTATTCAGGTTTAGGTGGCGGAGTCACAGACTTAGCCTTATGGACTTCAAATGCTATGAGATAGAGTTCTTCCATCTCATAAATAGGCATATTGAGTAATTCTAAAATACTACAATTTGAAAGCTTAGGGACACCATAGTCCATTAATCTTTTGGATACTTTACTAACTAAACTATCTTTATAACAACAGTGATCGCCACTGCCTGTTAAGGTGCTGTAAGGCTTATCTATTTCTTTAAACTCTAAGCCTTCTATAATAAGCATCTTAATGAGGATTTGGTTATTAATAGGGTGTGTATGCTCTAGGTTATAGATCTTTAGCATAATTGGATCTAGTAGGCCATTAAAAGACCTACGGGCATTATAGATGGTGTGTAAACTATAAGGCCCGATAGGAATAGTCTTCTCTAGCTCTGGGATCTCCATAACATGAGGTCGTAAAAAAAATTAGTTAAATTGATAGGAATCAATTTATTTAACTCATCGCCATCTACCTGACCTGTACCACAATTTGGACAAGCAAAGTTAGGAACCCCAGCTAATGTCATAGTTCTTGTTTCTTTTAATCTGTCTATGGCAGCACTTAATTTATCAATTGAGGTAGGGTCCTGAGAATAACTTTCTGTTAAAATATTATAGATAGCTTCTCTATCCTGAATAACCTTAGTCATATTAGGATTTTTTAAGTCACGTACCTCTATATATTTTATATAGGGAGCGTGCTTTCCTAATTGTATTTCATTAGCATAGTTAGCAATCTGTCTATTGACAAATGCCTCATGTTGTTTTTCACTCATTGTTCTATGTCGGTTTCTATTTACCGTAGATGAAATATGAGATTCGATTCGATTAGCCCATTTTGAGGACTCTACCATATAACGCCCAATGTCTGGGACTTCTAGTTTGGCATAGTGTTGAATATCATCTCCTTCAAAGCAGCTATCACTAAAGTTAACTAAGCTATTGTATTCTGCATTGAATGAATCTTCTCTTCTACTTTGATAAGCTTTTACTTCATCTATGGTGACTTCGGGCTTAGCCCAATGTGCATGATCTACTGAGGTTAATTCTTCAGTACGACTATGAGTTATTAAGTTAAACTTAATTAAAGAGTCAGGCTTATAGTGGCCAGTAGCATCTCTTTCTGAAGTCAGAGTATAGTTACAGTGTTGGGTATCAATGCATGGGTGGAAAATAGGGTAGCCTTTTGGATACATGGCGTAGAGAATACCGGCTTGTAGCTGATAAATATCAGTGATCTTTAATAGGTCACGTAAAATCTCCTCTTTAGAAGAAATTCTTTTATTGACTTCAGCTATATTGGTGTAGGAGATTTTAGAGAGTATAGTCTCTAAAATAATGGAATGGATAAAGACATCATCTCCAGACAACGCATAGCCTGCTGTAGACTTACCAATCTTTTCCATTGTAGTAGAAAGGTAAACACCAATGGAGCTTAATTCCGTTGTAGTAAACGGATTAAGGTGTAAGCGAATGCCGCTTGCATAACATGTGATTTTAACAGGAATAGAAGTCCCAACCGAACCTGCCACATGACGAATAGCGTAATCGCCAGTTAAAGCTTCAGCAGGCCCTGAGTTTTGTTTAACTCCTACAATCCCATGACGGCTACCGTTTGAGTCTACTGAACGCTGTTCAGTAGCTAAATAGTTTTCAAACCAGCGCTCATAGTTTTTGTCTTTGTCAAAACAATTTTGGTTAAGCGAATAAAAAGCTGCAATAGCTTCAGTCACTTTAGTATACTCAACGCTGTCTTTGTCTAATTTATCTAATCGATCGACTAAATAAGCTAAAATGTCCTCAGAGCGAGCAGCAGTCTCACCTGACCCTGGTAGGTTTTGAGAAGCTCTAATATTAGCTTTAGTATCAGCATCTCGAATGTAAGGATCGATAATGGGTTTACGTGCTGGAATTTCTAAAGGCACAGCTTCTACAACTGTGTCCACTTGTTGCACAGGTTCTTCATTGCTTTCAGTTTCCGAAGCCTTATCAAAAGTGTCTTCTTCAAACTCATCGAATGTTTCTTCTAAAGGGTTTATTTCTTTATTTGACATTTTTATCTCCTTTGTTTAAAAGCGCTGCAGCTACCATTAGCTGAGTTTGGATAGGAATAATTAACTTAATCATACTGTTGTTGATATCGTCGACTTCAGCGATAGCCGCATTGTATTTGGCAAAGTCTTCACTAGTTTTAACTTCCCCTATTTTGTTTCTATAGTCTAGCCTACTGATTTTGTCTAAGACATATTTTAAATCATTTGTAAAGGAACATAAGTCTTTTACCTCAAGTTCCACTTCTTTTAGTTTAGCGTAATCTAATTCGTTAAACTCTTGAATTGATCTAGCAACACCTGCACAAATGTCAGCCGCTTCAGCTAATCGATTGTTTATGTAACTCCAAGTTTCGTTTTTATTAACGATTTTTGTAGCTTTTGAATTTGACACGTTATGGGCCCTCATGGTAAGTTTGATAGCTTTTTTCTTTAACATTTTTCTTTTCAATGGACTTAAAGACTCATTTCTAAACGAGTCCATAGTCAGCATATCTGGACTTAATTCATCGTCCTCTAATATATTAAATTTATTCATTTTTTGTTTCCTCCTTTAAGGATTGTTTTATGACGCTTACTATTCCGTACTTTGAAGACTTTGATACATACTTTAGTGAATATGTATTAACATTGTTATATAAGATAGAAGAACTATTTAATGAAATAGATTATGTAGGTCATGAAGACTCATTGGTCAATTATCTAAATATGTTCCCACATTCTACTGCTAAGGACAAAGCTGACTTAGCATTAACCATTTATAGAAACCACATTGACATTGTTTTCTCTATGCAAGGAGTTTTATTATCAGATCCTTACAATACTAAGCTATCAGTCTTAGTAGAGCTTTTACATGCCTTAGTTCTTTTAGGTAATAAACCTTTAAAAGAACTATTAGTGTGGGATCATTTAGAGCTAGAAGACACAGATGAAGACTTTATGGCGCAAGTAATGAGCCAGTTAACTGACCTTACTTTACATGACGTATTAGAAAACATTAGTCAAATTACACGATCTACCATAGAGTATTTGAAAAACAATATTCCTATGCACTTAGCTGAAAAAGATTATAACGCTGAAGCTAAAGAAAGGTTTTTAAAATACTCTAGTCAGTTTAATCACGCTAACATTGCTATAGGTATAGTCAAAGAGTTAAATACGTTTAACTATATTCCCAACATTGCCATATTAGGTTTTATAGATAGATTTGAACCGTTGTTAAATTCAGAATTAACGGATAGATTTGAAAGAGTCTCTAATGAAATACTTTTATTTGTATTAGGAGGCAATACGCCTATTCATCATGTAGAAGCTATGACAATAGACTGCATTAATAAAGTAATTGATAATACATCTCTTAAATTAAAGATGAATGCTTACATTAGCCATGTCTGTAAAATAATTAATGAAAACGAAAAGGAAGCTAACGATGAATAAGAGAGATTTTTTTATATACTCTATTAACAACGAGTTAATCTTAAATCGTGGATGGGGAGAAAGTGTTTTTGGTGTTTTGCTTAAAGACTCGTTTGCAGATAAGGATAAGTTTGTTCATTCACCTATAAAAGTCCATGGAGTCGAACTCATCGACAATATGTTATTTGGTTGGGTTGATGGAAAAGAAGAGCAAATCATTGACTTTGTAATGGGAGAACCTCTTTACTCTATTACCGAAGAATTAAACATTAAAGCCCATGAGTTAAAGTGTATTAAAAAGGACATTGAAACAAGCTATGGAATAGCTTATATGAATGCGCTCTTTATCGAAAGACCTTATCAAGGTAAGGTAGATTTTATCAATAGTGTAGAAGGAAAACCTATAAAGCCCTCTGTCTTTAATGATGTAGCTAAAGAACATCTTATTAAAACTAGAGATATGGAAGCCCACTTAAAATTTGAAAACGCAGTAGGCTTTATAACAGCATTAGCTGATTGCTGTATTGTTTCCTTTACAGAAAAAACATTAGTAGCTAATCCTTTAGTAAAAGCTAAAAAGGAAGAGCTCTTATTAAAATATAAAGATAAATTAGACGACGCAGCAACTGTTGCACAGATTCAAAAAGAATTAGACGACTTAGATAAAGAATATCTAAAGGGAGATCCAGGAGAGTACTTTTTCTCAATTGGTAAAAATGCTCCTTCAAGATCTAGAATCTATAATATCTACGGTGGGGAAGAAGACTATTATGATCCTAGCAAAACGGTTTTAGTCGATAAGTCTTTAAGTGAAGGATTTGAATTAAAAGACGTACCAGTCTTAGCAAACTCTATCCGTAGTGGATCTTATCATCGAGCAGTAGATACTGCAAATGGTGGTGCTAAAGTAAAAGAAACGACTCGTCTTTTCCAAAACTACAAAATTACTATTGATGACTGCAACACCAAAAAAGGATTGACGGTAAGAATAAATATGGCCAATTCAACAAAATATATTGGTAGATATCAGTTAGGTTCTAAGGAAGCCTTGACTAAAGAATCCTTAAAGAAATTATATGGGAAAGTGATCAAATTAAGATCGCCCCAATATTGCGAGTCTGTGTCTTCCTCTATCTGTAAAGTTTGTGCAGGTAAGGCAGTTGCAGACTCTAAAATTGGAATAACTGCTTTAACTAATGCATTCACGAACACACTTATGCTCATAGACATGGCAGCTATGCATAAAGCTGGTTTAAAGACCTATGACTATGACTACATTAACCGTATAACTTAAGGAAATAAAAATGTCCCATTCTGCAGAACTGAATCAAGATCAGCCTAAATCCACTCAGACTAAAGTAAACTCAAAAACTACTGAAAAACCAGTAGAGGTACAACCTGACTCTGTTACTGAAGAAACAGTAGCTGAGGAAGCCACTCAGTCTACCGAAGTAGTCTTATGTCCTGATGTTCACATCAATGCACAATTGACTCAAGCTTTAAAAGAATTAAAGGGCAATTATGAAAACAGCCAAATGAGCCTTAGCCATAACTCATATCCTGGCTTATACAAAGCTTTAACGAGAATCTTTGCTAATCTCGAAAACCCTTATTTTAATCAAACTCTTTCTAATCTACTTCAGTACTTCTACGATAACTTTAACGGACATTGTGGTCATGCCAATGTTTTACAAGGCGTTGAAAGAAGTCAGTTGTCTGTAAATGCTCAACGTGAGTTAATTAAGTTGGTAAGTTTATTTGTTCAGCTACGCGACCCTAATGGTCGCGGTCAAATGGCTAAGACCATTAACTGGGATACTTTTCCAAATGCCTTTGAGTTAGAGTTTGGAAAGACAGTGACCAAAAGACTAAAGTCGTTCTTTAACATTAATTAACGACTAAAGGATAGATGGGTGGATTAATCCACCCATCCCTAAAATCAAAAAATAAATCAAACATATATCATCTGAACGAGATAAAAGATTTTCTTAGTATTCCATAAACTAAGTGTGCGGAACATTATAAATTCAAATAATTTTCAGACTTACATTATCTGAATGAATAAGCTTACTCCGTTTATATAAAAAATAATCGGTGTAAATATCATATGTAGATAACACAGAGTGTGAATCGGGGAATTAATTTGTGCGTGAAAGCTGGAACAAATGCTAATTTAGGGCGTAATATTCGGCTGACTTCTCGCACGTTCTGTGGCGTAAGGTATGCTCCGCGATTCAATGCTACCGATCTGCCTTTACAGTTCTTATCTTCGATTCACACTCTGTGTTATTTTAAGGGCCTTTAGCTCAGTAGGTTAGAGCTTCCGACTCATAATCGGCAGGTCATAGGTTCAAGTCCTATAAGGCCCACCATTTGCATGTAGTGTCCTCCACACCCGTTAGAAATAACGGGTCTTTTTTCACTACTAAAAGAATTCGGTTGTCGCATAATGGCGACATCGGATACCTGCCCAGAGACTTTCTGGGGTTTTTAAGCTTAGGAGCATAAAATGTACAAGTCTACTACAAAGACTGTTGTTATGCTCATGTCCTTACTTGTTGTCGCTATTGTGGGTATGTTCCCCACGGTTTTGGCACCGCCTCAGGACGTGAGCTTTTTATATGTTATTAGACTTATCGCCTTTGGCATTGTCACAGCCAACTTGGTTGCGGG
>Ga0208386_1000317_pt1 | contig 14039 bp, 24 predicted proteins | sample CryBogCBH16Oct07_FD_185510 | JGI IMG/M metagenome (GOLD analysis project Ga0208386, IMG submission 185510) | Freshwater microbial communities from Crystal Bog, Wisconsin, USA - CBH16Oct07 (SPAdes) | ecosystem: Environmental > Aquatic > Freshwater > Lake | place: Crystal Bog, Wisconsin, USA...
CCAGTTGCTGGGTCGATATAAGATTCTAGGTGTGGAGTAGGGTCGCTCGGGTTCCATCCCATAGTATTATCCAAATCTCTCGGACCATTGAGAAGCAAAAGCTTCGTCAAGGTTGATTGCGGTTCTTCTTTCCATTTGTGAGCGTGTAGCCCACCGGTTAGACATGTAGGGCGTAACGTTCGTATTCTTTTGAATCAGCTCACGGGCACGGATGACGGTGAACCATAAAGCCATGACGCAGTCAGTGGCTCCCTTGCTGTCAGGTCTCCACGTCAGCAACTGCTGAATAAGAGCCTTTACTCCTTCAGAGCCATCACTGGATGGCAGTTCTAGGAGGTTGTTCTTTTCGTGCCGTCCTTCTCGGGTTGTACCGAAGAGGGTGGACATGGAAGAAACTCCGAAGTTGGTATCCCATTTGTTCTTGCCTGTAAACTGAGAATCAAGCCGTACGCCGTATCCAGCAAGCCACTGGCGGAAGTCGTTGTCGAGCTCGAAGGCTTTCTGGAACGCGTTAATTTCAATACGAACTTCATTAGGCTTGTACTTGTCTACTAGCTCACGGACCATGTTAATAATCTTTTGGTAGCTGGGCTCCGACATGTTGACACAGTCGAGCACATACATACGACCATCGGCTCGGTTGTAGTTGAGAACTACGAACGCTGCCTTACCTGCCGTTGCTGGGTCAACACCAATGATGGTGTACCCCTCGACATGCTTAGGGTGTCCCATAGCTCCGGGTCTTAGAGGTCCGACTCTTCGTGCCCCATTACTGCTTCCCTGTACCAACGCTGGTGGGAAGACGGAGTCTTCTTGTATATCTTCTTGCTGGTAGACAAGTGCCCATGTGCTAGGTGTAACTTCTCCACGACGCTTAAATAAGGCTGGACCGTCCCACTTTGGGTAGTATCCGTTTTCGTTGGCTGGGACATCATCGTCTCCGTCCCACGGGACGTCTGACTCTTTCCAAAGAGTAACCCAATCTTCCGGTTTCTCTGCATATTGCAAAACCGCAGGCATACCCATGTAAGTAAAAGGGCTACGACCGCCTGACCAATGTTTAGGATTTCTAAGTTCTTTATACAAGTCATTGGCTGCAATCCGGGTTCCAACTACTAGCAGCTTACCGTTCTTACCTAGACGAGTGATAACTTCTTTTTGTAGCCAGTTAATTTGTTTTTCCCACTCATGGGCATTGGCTGTGGTTATACAGTCGTCTAGAATAATCAGGTCAGCACGGGCACCGTAAATCTGGCCACCCATACCAAGTGCTTGAATCGTTGGGTCTTTTTCGCTTGAGTTACGCGCATCGCCCCCAAGGTATACCGTGTCAGTTCGCCAAGTGTCTGCGTCCTGCTTCCAGCCACCCTCAGGTCCATAAGCGTTTTGGAACTTGAGCCATCTAGGGTGCGACAGGCGCTGCTTGATTGCGTACACGAATTCACGTGCTTTGACTAAGGTCTTCGAAACTACGATGATTCGAACGTTAGGGTCTAGAGCGATGCGGTAGGTCGAGTAGTTCACGGTGATGACCGTGGACTTGGCATGCTCTGGTGGTACGTTGACCAAAAGCCTATGCCGTTCAGCTGGCTCATAAATCATCGACTCATGCAGCCAAGAAGGTTCCCGTCCCTCTAGTAGGTCTACCCAGTCTTGATGATGGGGGAAGACCGTCTGGTTTAAAAAAATTTTTGAAAATTCAGAGAAGGACAAATCCTGCTTGTCCTTACCGATGCTCGCCAACGAAGTTGACTCACCTCGCTCCTTTGCCTCCGCTAACGCTTCTGCAAAGTCCGAGTCACGCAGTAACCACTGACGGATGGTATCTGGCTTCTTGTTGACTGCCACCATCGCTTGATGGGTGGTAGCCCCTGCCTCTACGAGGCTAATCACTTTTGCCTTTGCCTCTGCCAGAGCCTTAACCTTAAAGTGCTCGTCGCCCGCCTTGAATGTCATCTTGTCCCTATGCACATAGCTTTATCCGACAACAAACTGTTCTGTATGCTTGCTGTACTGTAACAGTATGAGCAGGCTATATAAAAGCCTGCGAATACTGTTAGCAGATATTTACTGCTCTATACAGTATTAATCCGTTCAAACGGTCATTCCGAACGGTTTATCTGAAACTTTCTTTACAATGTGACTAAGGTCACACAGAATACTATACCATATCGGACATTCAGGGCAGAGGTGTCACTATGACCACAAAAAATTATAGGTGGAGTTTCGACTATGAACGGTCGTGCGGTTTAATAACCGCCCGGGTCAAGTGGCTGGCAGAGCAGTTCCTGCTATAGCAGTGCGTCTCAGGGAAGCAGCAGTCTCCTCGCTCCGCTCGGCGCCCCTGCTTAACTGAGACTTTTTTCCTGCCTTGACCTAAACGAATCGTTTAGTCGGCAGGACTGCTGGCAGTCAGCCCGTATACTTGGCAGTAACCAAGTCCGACTTCCTTTGCCCTGCACATCCTTCTCCGCTGCTGCGGGCTACCTGCGGTAGCCTTGCTTGTCGCCTCGGCGACAGCAGGCAGCAACGGCTGCTGACCGGAACTGTCGGTGGCTTGCCACCGCGTTGCACTCAGTCGCCTGCTGACTGATTGCCAGCAGTCGCAGTAGGCTGCACGCTCTGCGTGAAGTTACTGTTTGCCTACTCTCCTTTGCCGCCCAGTCGGACAGTTCATCCTACCAGAGCAGCCTCGGCGCGTCGCACTCCGGGGCACAGCCTACGGCGGCCCCTGCGTAAGCGCTCCTTGCACTCGAAGAGCACTGCTCTGGTCTGACGGATTCCTGTCCGCCTAAAGTAGGCGGCAGAACAAAGGAGAGTAAGAATGGCAAACACAGTTAACTTCAACAACGCAGAACTAAGCAGCCTCCGTATTGCGACTGCTAAGAACGGCAATCAATTCGTCAGCGGTTTCATCGTAGACAGCAACGCAGATGGTGGCTACACCACCTCCAAGGCGTTCCGTTCCTTTGACGCAGCCGTAATTGCTGCACTGCCTGCCGAGTTAGTTGCTATCGCAACCGACACCAAGGCCTCGTTCCCTAAGGGAACTCGCCCTCGCATCAGCATCGAAGGCTGGTTGCAGAACAAAGCAGATACCAAAGGTATCTGGTCGGAGACCTTGATAGTTACTGCTATCAAGTAATCCGCAAAGCGGATTGGCTGACTGCCCTGTGCAGTCAGCCTTTCTGCATGCAGGGTGAGTTCGCCTAGGTCGGCGGACTTGGATGTAGTAAGTATGGCTCTGAGAGTCAGAGCCTTATACGAAAGGAGAGTAAGATGACCGAGCAAGTCTATGTGCAAGACAGTCTATCAATCACCAATGACTGCTTCGCTTGTCTGCAAGCAGACGCGAAGTGTATAGATTGTCAGGAGGATTATGATAATTCTCAGACAATCTTAGCCCACAATATTGTGGATGAAGGCAATGAGATATATCGTAAGCAGTGGCTACGAACTGATGAAGTTAGTGGGCACGATTGGATAGCGCCTTTGGTTCGCCTAAAAGATGGCTCTGAAAGGCAGGAGTTTTTAGAGCCAGTAGTACATATGGAAGACAGGACATTTAGTCCTGAGTTAGAGCTAGATAGTAAAGAAAGATTCTGTCAATGGTGTTACATGGCATGCTTAGCAGTAGCCAAGTGTCCTAACTGTGACGCAGAATAACTAATCAACTGGGCTCCGCCCCTGTCCCAAGTGACAGTGGGCGGTCGCCCCTTACAAGTAAGGAGAGTAGCATGATGTTTTACAATGGATTCAATTTGCTTATTGATTTATTAGTAAGCGGTACCGTATTCTATTTCACACACAGGCATGCCTGGTGGGAGGGATACACTGCAGGAGTTAAAGATACAATCAAAGTAAATAAGGAGAGTAATGATGACCGTATCAATTGAACACTCACTCAAGTTCATAACAGAATTTGATGAGACTAATCCAGTAGCTCAACGATTACTTGCGCTACCTAAGAAGCATCAAGTAGAAATGCTTGAGAGTATGCTTGCCAATCTGCTAGCACCTATGATTCAGCCAGCAATTGATGAGCTCAATGAAGGTAATACCTATGCCCTACTAAAGGTGGCTGATAACAATGGCTAAAGAAACAAAGGTAACTGTCTGCCGTGTCTCAATGGTAGACTATCAGTATACTGTGGTCGGTGACTTCCCTTCCGACTGGAGTGAAATGCGTAGACATGAACAAGAATACTGGCTCAAGAATAACGCAGTCCTAATGGACACAAAGTATAGTGAGATATACTCTATCGATGATGGCTCTTGGTTGCTTGACGAGAATCAAATGCAAGAAGTAGACGATGTATTTAGATGATGTCGTCGAGCAAATTAAAGACTACAAGGTAGTCATATATCAAGACCACTTCCCTGACCAGCGTAAGACTAGGTACTTTGATACCTATGATGACGCCTTTTCGTTCTACAAATCTAAGCTAGGCGATACCTTTGACGCTAACTACACTGCTACTGTAGCACTAGTAGTCGTCAAGACAGGCGAGCCTTTACTTCGAGAGACATGGAGAGTTCATGCGTAAGTACATAACTTATATCAGCGTTGCATACCTAGCACTATGGTCCATCATCATGCCAGATACAGCTAAGGCGTATGTCTTTAAGGTTAAGTGTGCCGAGTTCGGCATGAAGTACTGGACTGTAGACAGTAGCAAAGCCTATGCCAAGTTCGTCATGGCTAAGTATGGATGGGGCAGAAGCGAGTGGAAAGCACTTGATAAGTTATGGACTAAAGAGTCACACTGGAATCCACATGCATACAATGTAACTGTCGGTGACCCAACTGATGGTAGTCATGCCGGTGGTATTCCTCAGATATTATCTATGAATCCTAAGACGCCAGCCCCTGTCCAAATTGACAAGGGGCTGTCGTACATTAAGCATAGGTATGGCAGGCCGTCAGTTGCATGGGCACATCACCGTGTCCACAACTGGTACTAAACCAACTAAACAAAGGAGAGTAAATGCCAGATACACTGGTACCACCAGAGCAAGTAGCAGTAGAAGAACCACCCGCACTTGGTATATGTCCAAGTTGTAACACCAATGTCTATGAACCTAGTACAGATTTCATGGGCAAGTATCTTGATTACTATCGAGTAAACTATATACGGTATAGCACTACACCTCAAGGTCAATATGCACCTATCAATATAGTAATTAATGATGAACCACAAGTTGCTCATCGTATGTGTATTATTAACTGTACTATCTGCGATAACGAAGCAATTTACCGTGGACATGAACGAGTTCAAGGTGATACTTATTGTAAGCAATGCTTTGATATATGGTATGAAGACAATGATGGCGATGAGTATGCTCGTAGTTGTGAAGGTTGTGGTAGCTATGACCATCAAGACAATATGTACTATAGTAATTGGCTTAACGATTGGCTATGTGAAACTTGTGATGAAAGCCGTGATTACGAATGTAATGACTGCGGTCGTATGGGTACACATAGTTATCTTAATGACCATGAGTGTGACTATGGTGAAGAGTCTGATAGTGACTCACCGTATATACATAACTACTCATACAAGCCACGCCCTACATTCTTTGGCGATACCAAGTACCACTTTGGTATTGAACTAGAAGTAGAAGCATCACGCAATGGTAACTATAGTTTGGGTGCAGAGATGTGCTATCGCAGATTAAGTGACCGTGGCTATCTTAAGTATGATGGTTCACTAAGCAATGGCTTTGAGATAGTCAGCCATCCACATTCACTACAAGAAATACAAGAAAACTTTCCATGGGAAATGGTAGAGTTACTTAAAGCCGATGGCTTTAGGTCTTGGAATACTACAAGTTGTGGACTGCATGTGCATGTATCTCGTACTGCATTTACAGCTGCTACTTATAACCAACGCGAGACTCATCAGATTAAATTCATGAAACTTATCTATGACAATCAACGCCAAGTCCAGCGACTAGCCGGACGCAAGTCTAACTATGCTACCTTTGATGACAAGGGTAAGGTAGTTAAGAAAGTAAAGATGGGCAATCAATCTAGTGGTCGTTACTCAGCTGTCAACATTGACAATGATACAACCATAGAAGTCCGTGTCTTTCGTGGTTCGCTACGCAAAGAGCGTGTGTTATCTGCTGTTGAATTTGTACATGCGGCAGTAGAATATACTCGCAACCTAAAGATAGTAACTAGCGACAAGCCTTTATCATGGGCTAAGTTTGTTGGTTATGTAAGTCAGCAATATAAAACCTATCCAAATCTATTCCTTATTATGAATGAACTGTTCGATAAGGAAGACATCAATCAGCCTGAGGAGGACAACTGATATGTGTATGTTATGTGTAGTACCACCCGGAGTTATCCCATCAAGAGAGAAGCTTGAGAACTCTGCTCTTAATAATCCGCATGGCTTTGGCTTTGCCATTGCTATCCCTGAAGAACACCGTATCATTCGTGAACGCACAATGAATGCGGATGAATCAGTCAATCGTTTCTTAGAACTACGCAGTCAGTATCTAACTGGCTATGCCATGTGGCATGCACGCTATGCTACTCATGGTTCACGCACTGTACTTAACTGTCATCCATTTGTAGTGGGTGATGATGACCGTACTTATCTAGCACACAATGGCATCCTTGATATAGAGATAGAACCAAAGGATGATAGGTCAGACACTAGAGTCTTTGCTGAAGACTTACTACCAGCTATTGGTGGTGTCACTGCACTAGACAATGACCATGTGTGGCGCATGCTTGAAGACTTTACTGCTGGTTCTAAGGTAGCAATCCTTACCTTAGACCCTAAGGCTAAGCATCAAATGTATCTGCTCAATGAGAAAGCAGGTAAGGAAGATACCACTGGTGTGTGGTGGTCTAATGATTCATGTTATCTTGACTATGGATTTGCTGACCCACGCAAGAGTAAAGGTAATAACTATTCAACATGGGTAACTCAAAAAGACTATGACCTATTCGATAGTGAAGAAGATGGATATGTAGTTGAATGTCCAGACTGCATGGGTATCATGGATGACAAAGATATGTTAGACAATGATTACTCTTGCTTGTACTGCATGTACTGCTTCGATTGTGAACTGTCATACAATAGTTGCCTATGCTATACCAAGTATGCACCAAAGAATAAGACTACTAAGCAACCAGCAGTTACAGGATGGGGGCACCAAGAATGGTAGAACCTATGTGGATGTCAGGTGATGATGGTAAGTATGCAGAGTGTGAACACTGCGGTACTAACCACCATCCTATTGAAGCCTGTTACTTAGCTGATGATGAAGACAACGATGTGTGGGAGGACAAGTGAACTACATTGTTATCTCAAAGGATGAAGATACTGTCTCAGTATTTGGACCGTTTGATTCTCCTGAATCAGCACGCGCCTGGCAAAGTGCATTGACCTACAAGAACACCGTGGTTGATATACTTATCAAGCCTACGTGGAACGCAGATTAGCTAGCACATGCGGCGCGTCCTCCTAATCAGGCGCAACATGTGGTACGCTACATACGCTAAGAGGCAGGCTTGGGCTACTCTCCTTTACCTGCCTCGAAGCCTTAACAAAGGAGAGCGTATGGTTTCTATTGACGACCACGAAATTCCAGAACACATTTCATATTCAAGTCTAACTACATGGCTTGAGTGTGGCTGGAAATATTATCTTTCAAGAGTAAAGAAGCTACCGGAACTACCAGCATGGTGGTTCTATGGTGGCTCTGCTGTCCACCGTGCTACCGAAGAATACGATAGGAGAAACCCATGAGTCTGCTCGACGACTGGAACATATGGTGGAACGAGACAGAGAAAGAACGCGCTGAGTACGACAGGAAAGATACAAGTAACTGGCGTGTTGCTAGTGCTCGACGCAATCCAGAGGATGGTGACTGGTGGTACACCAATGGGTACAAGTTCTATCAAGCATGGGTTGATTGGCGCAAGGCTAATCCACATATGCAGATAGCACGCACACCAGACGGAACACTTGGCGTTGAACTAGAGATGGCTCCGCAAGTTAATGGTGTATCAATTAAGATGTTCATTGACAGATTATTCTTTGACACAATCAAAGGAGAGTATGCAATCGTAGACTTAAAGACAGGCAAGACTACGCCTAGTTCCAGTCTACAACTAGCGTTTTATTCTTATGGGTTACGCAAGTCTTATGGTATCGAAGCTAACGTTGGATACTATTGGATGGCCCGTAAGGGTGAACTAAGTGAGCCCTTCAATCTTGCCGACATGACTGACGACAAGATTGAATTGCTCGTTAACATGTTTGATAAAGCTAGACGAGAGCATTTGTTCCTGCCTAACTTTAACGCATGTAACATGTGCGGATACTCTGCATCATGTGAATGGAAAACAAAGGAGATAAATATAAATGAGTAGTACTGAAGCACCCATCAGTATCAATCTAAAGACAGCAGGTGGTACGCAAATTACTCTGCGTGCAGAAACACCTGATGAATTCACAACACTAACATCTAGTGTCTTCCAAATTGTGGAAGCAGTTAATGAAGTAGAAGCTGCAGTGCGTGGACAAAACGCACCGCTAACACAAGCATCTAATCTAATAGCACAATCACTAGGTGCTACACCAGTTCATCAGGACATCCCACCTTTTAACCCAGCCCCTATTGGTGGGGGGCGCACATGTCCGCATGGCAAGATGACCGGCATTCAAGGTCAGTCTAAGCAAGGTGGTATCTATAAAGGATACTTCTGTCCATCAGCACAAGGTGACCCATCTAAGTGCAAGACCGTATACATTCAGAAGCATGAGCCAGAATGGAATACATTCGTACCAGATAGGATTAAGTAATGTGGGTATGTAAATTCTTTGGACATAACTACTGGAGTTCTGTAACGTCTGGTTATATTTACTGCACAAGATGTGGAGTTAAACGTAATGAAAATAAATATTAAAACAAGACCAGGTTTATTATTTGGTTTATTGCTTACCAAAGAATATCGCGGTTTACCCATTTACAAATATGGTGTAGTTGATTTATTTATCGGACCGTTTCAAATTATATTTCTTATCAAATTAAGAAAGTATTAAATGAAAACATTACGGCGTAGCATACGCAAGTCAGAAGTAGGAGGGGAGCCTTTACCGGCTCCCTTTCAGGCCTTTGAACGAGCAGGTATTATCTTGCGACGAGCAGAGGTAACAGTAATTGCTGGTACTCCAGGTGCAGGTAAGTCTTCACTTGGATTACACATAGCTGCAAGGCTTAAGCAACCTACGCTTTACTTCTCAGCAGATACTAATGCCCATACCATGGCCATGAGATTGCTTGCAATGTCAGGCAAGATGACCCAGCAACAAGCAGAGAACCTAATGAAGACTAACCCTGATACTGCTGAGTCATTGCTATCTGAGAACAATCATTTGTATTGGTCATTTGAATCTAGCCCTACACTCAAAGACTTAGATGAAGAAGTCTCTGCCTTTGAAACTATGTGGGGTAGAAGCCCAACGCTTATCGTAGTCGACAACTTAATGGACATTGCAATGGATGGACATGATGAGTTCGGTGGCATGCGACAAGCGATGAAAGAATTAAAGTACTTGGCACGGGATACTAATGCTTGTGTCTTAGTACTGCACCATACTAAGGAGGGCTTCAACGGCACACCTTGTCAACCAAGAAGTTCCCTTCAAGGTATGGTTAATCAGGTACCAGCAATGGTACTAACAGTAGGACAGAAGATGTTGCCGACAGGCATTGACTTCTATATGTGTGTTGCACCTGTGAAGAATCGATATGGTAAAGCAGACCAGACCGGCAATACATATGTAGAGTTATCCTTTGACCCAGCATCTATGTACCTTGAGGATGTATACAGAGATTACACATTGGAGCAGATGACTCTATGAGTTCAGCAGCCAAGGCTAAGGGTTCCCAAGCAGAGCGAGATGTAGTTAAGTGGTTGAAGGAATGGTTTCCATATGTTGACCGCCGTCTTGCTGGTGCTACCTTAGACAAAGGCGATATCTCTGGCATTCCCGGGGTAACGATTGAGATTAAGAACCACGCCAAGATGGACTTGGCTGGATGGATTGAAGAGTTGATAGTCGAAATGACTAACGACAATGCTTGGACAGGCGTAGTAATACACAAGCGGAAGGGACGAGGAAGACCTGCCGAATGGTATGCCACTATGCCTGCACAAGTATGGGTAGATTTACTCAGAAAGGTAATCAATGGACAAACATAATGTTGCAGATTACTTAAAGCATCTAGGTGCTAAGGTACCTAGCCGTGGTAATGGATGGCGTAAGATGAAGTGCCCATTTCATGACGACAGTAATGCAAGTGCAGCTATTAACTTTGACGCTAACCGTTTCAAATGTTTTGGTTGTGAAGTATCAGGTGATATCTATGATTTAATTAAGCATGAAAGGGGAGGCACGTTAAGTGAAGCTATCGAATTCGCACAGACAATTTCTACTACGAGCGACGCAACAGTACGCATCCACTATAAACCTAGCGGAAGATTACTTGTTAACAAGGGCGCTATCGGTAGACGAGGCCAAGCGGTTTCATCTGGGCGTAGTCGTAGAACCTCTACCGAGTCATGAACAATTTGTAGGCAGACTTGCTATCCCTTACATCACACCTAGTGGTGTAGTTGATATACGGTTTCGTTCTATGCATGGCGAAGACCCTAAGTACATGGGCATGGCTGGTGCTAAGACCACCATGTTTAATACTCAGGCGTGCTTTGTTGCTACTAAATATATCTGTATCACCGAAGGTGAGTTTGACGCCATCATGATGTCAGTCAAGACTAACCACCCAACAGTTGGGATACCCGGTGCTAACAATTGGAAGTCTCATTACTCTAGAATCTTGGATGACTTTGACATGGTGATTGTCCTTGCGGATGGTGACAATGCAGGTACTGAGTTTGGTAAGAAGATAACCAGAGAACTACCGAATGCAAATGTAATACCAATGCCAGAAGGCGAGGACGTAAATAGCGTCATCGTTAAGTTAGGAAAGGAATGGATTGATGAGCGAGTCAGAGATTGTATTGCCTCTTGATGAAACTATATGGGACCACGTTGAACACATGGAAGGTAGCATAGGAATTGCTATATCAGAAGACAAGACGCTGGATTTACTTGGCGCTCTTTACGATATCTATCATGTTAGCAAGGAAAGTTTACAAGAAGCACAAGAGTTAATCATTGGATTAACAGCGTTGCTTGTAGCTGCACCATTGAACCAAGCCGATAAGGTATGGGCTGAGCTAATCGTAAGAGACAGCATGAAGAATTTTGAACTACAAGTGAAGGATGTATTGGATGAAGAACCAAAATGATATCGAAGTTATACTCGGACAACTTAGGGATATACTCATTAGAAAGCAATCCGACTACGGTCCGCTTAACATATCACTCGCACCGGGGGGACCTCTCAATGGTTTACGAGTTAGAATGTTTGACAAACTCCAACGGTTCAGTCACTTGGTTGAAACAGGTAACGACACGCCGAACTATGAATCACTCGAAGATACCTTCATTGACCTTGCAAACTATGCAATAATTGGACTACTCGTCCAACGTGGACAGTGGGAAGGTATATATAGTGCGCAAGATACTAGTACTCAGCGACCTTCAGATACCGTACCACGACCCCGTGGCTATCAAGACGGTATTGAAGTTCATACGCAGCGAGAGACCCCACGAACTATGGTGCGTAGGGGACGAGTTGGACGCCCCCGAACCAAGTCGATGGAATAAAGGTATGGCGGGTGAATATGCACCCACTCTACAAAACTCAATAGATTTAACATACGATATAATGGCAGACTTCCGAGACGCACTTGGAAGAAACAAACCGTTCATTATTCAAAGGTCTAATCACACAGACCGTATCCAAACTTACATTAGAAAATATGCCCCAGCATTCTCGACTCTTGATACATTAAGAATCGAAGAACTACTGGGGTATAATTCTTTACGCATTCAATACTTGCATAAGTTCAAAGAGCTTTTACCGGGATGGGTAATGGCGCACGGGGATGAGGGTAGGGCAATCCAAGTCCCCGGCTCCACTGCTATGAGTCTTGCTAAGAAGCTAGGCAAGTCAGTAGTGTGTGGTCATACACACAAGCTTGGTCTGCAACATGAGACCACAGGATTGTATGGCAAGAACCGTACATTGTTTGGACTTGAAGTCGGACATCTAATGGACATGAAGCAAGCGTCCTATCTAACATCAGGCGTAGCCAATTGGCAACAAGGTATTGGCATGCTGATTGAACACAAGCGCAAGGTTACTCCCTATGCTATCCCGATTATAGATGGGGAGATTCGTTTACCTTGAAGCACAGCATAGACGCATGGTTAGATTACAAAGACATGATGGTACAGATAGCCTCGGAATATCACAAGCGATATCCAATGGTAGATACCGATGACTTCCAGCAAGAGATGTATGTCTGGTTTGTAACTCACCCACGAAAGTTTAAAGAGTGGTCTGCTCTAGAAGAGAAAGACCGCAATAAGCTAATTGCTAAGTCACTCCGTAACCAATGCATTAAGTTTGGTGAGAAGGAGAAAGCCAGAGTACAGGGCTACGACTTGAGCGACATCTACTACTACAACATCTCAGTAATTGAAACGTTCCTGCCTTCTATCATTACTGAAAGCTATGAGATGCCTGCCAAGATTAAAGACTTGGGCAACCAAGTTAAGTCGGGCGAGATTAGTGACGGCATGAACTGGCTAGCCCTACGCTCAGACATAGCAAAGGGATACTACAAACTATCTGAAGCTAAGCAACAGATTTTAATTACTCGATTCTCTAACGAGCAAGCCGATTGGGCTGCACTAGGAGAACTATGGAAGACCAGCGCCGATGGCGCTCGCATGAAAGTCCAGCGTGCGCTGGCATCAATCGTTCAACACCTAGGAAATTGGAGACCATACCATGACGAAGACACCCAAGAACCAATTGCAGAAGAAGCAACCAGCGCCGACGAATGACAACATCATTGTCTGCTGGTGTGACAACGGCACAACAGATGGCAAGTTTACTGAGGGTTTAGTCTACTCAATCCTTACTGCTGGTGTACCTATCCGCTCAGCCATGCGAGTGCAGGGCAATCAGATTGGCAGACAACGACAGAATGCTTTTGATTACTGGATGGACCACACAGATTTCCCATGGATTTTATGGGTGGATTCAGACATCGTACTAACAGAGAAAGCTTTGAAGCTAGTGTGGAATGAGTGCGACCCTACTACAAAGCCAGTTGTTTCCGGTACTTATTTCGTCTCTAAGGAGAATGAGCAATCGCTCATGACCCCATACCCTGCCCTATTCTCATGGACAGATGACCTAAATAAAATTGGTTACATCCATCCGCTACCTGCTAATGCACTGGTCAAGATTGGTGCAGCCGGCTTTGGGTTTGTAATGATGCACCGCAGCGTAGGGGAAAAGATGAGAGCCAAGCATGGCAAGGTTCCATTCTTTAACGAGACTGGTGTCGGTGAGCAGTTTGTATCTGAGGACATTAACTTCTTTAGGTTGATGGCAGAAGCAGACATCCCTCTCTATGCACACACAGGTGCAACTGTCAAGCATATGAAACGCTTTGCCTTTGACCTAGAGTTCTACAAGTTATTCTGGAATAATCAAAGTGACTAACGATTTAACTGGTGTGCCTACCTTTGCCTGTATCTGTGGCTGCATGATGTTTAAAGTCAACGTCATGTGGGACCAAGACAGCAGGCTGGTAGGTTGGTATGACTTACGACAGGAATGTGTTGAGTGTGGGACTATCACTACCGCACCTACACCTATAGATGATGAGGGGATGGACTGTGCCTAACTACGATTTCAGGTGCGATACCTGTAGCACAATCATTGAAGTGCAAGACCCGACACCAACACCGTGTACCACTTGCGGTAACACCATGGTGAGAGTATGGTCAGCACCACCAATCCACTTTAAAGCTGGTGTATTCTATTCAACTGGAGGATAGATGGACGATAGGTTCTTACCC
>Ga0208386_1000327_pt1 | contig 13690 bp, 33 predicted proteins | sample CryBogCBH16Oct07_FD_185510 | JGI IMG/M metagenome (GOLD analysis project Ga0208386, IMG submission 185510) | Freshwater microbial communities from Crystal Bog, Wisconsin, USA - CBH16Oct07 (SPAdes) | ecosystem: Environmental > Aquatic > Freshwater > Lake | place: Crystal Bog, Wisconsin, USA...
AGTATACGAGCGCAAGTAGCGATTATTATGATGGCTTTAATGAAGCCTTGGTGTATGCTAGCATCAAGATCAAACAACATTTTGGAGACGCATGATGCAACTGGGATCACCATTTGACGCACTGCATGGGGCCATAGCTTCAGCCGTGCATCAGGACATACCCGAGATCACCTATCAAGATCGCAACTGGGAGGCCTACAAGGGCATGACAGGTCCCGAGCAGGTGGATGCTGTCAATAATGATACAGTGCCTACGATCACCAAGACTCGCAGGGTCTACACAGATGAGGTCGAAGTTGTGATGTTCCCACAGACCTGGGGCAGCACTGCTCTGGGCTATGGTGGCATCGGTGGTGCTGCGATGACACCTGCTTATACAGTTGTAGTCAGCTATGAAAACCACATGTGCGTGTATTTCGGAGGTGGGCGATTGGCATACAGGTTGGATTACAACCAGATGAGCCAAGAAGGTCGCGAGCGGTGGCGTGAGGATCTGCAGGCCCAGAACCTAGAAGACATCCGCGGATCAGGGAAGTATCGGTAATGAGTGGTGGACATTTCAACTACGATCAATACAAGATTGGCCAGATAGCTGATGACATACAGCTGCTGATCGACACCAATGACAGCACCGAGCATGACCAATATGGTGATCCACTGGGGCGTAGATACAGTCCTGAGATCATCCAGCAGTTCCGTGATGCTATCGTTGCGTTGCGCCGTGCGCAGGTATATGCTCAGCGCATTGATTGGTTGGTCAGCGGCGATGATGGTCCAGACAGCTTTGTAGAACGATTGGCAGAAGAACTAGGGAGAGACTGACATGGAAATCAAATGGTACATGATAATGTGTGCTGTGGTCATGACTGCTATCATGGCAGGCGCTGGTGTATCTGAATATGGCAAGAGCAACTGCCAGGTTGAGCTGGGCAAGGCGGGCCGCAGTGCCGAAGACATTGCCAAGATATGCAAATGACTGGCCAGACCCCAGAACAACTGTTTGAGCAGCTGCTCAGGGGTGAGACCACTCTGGAGATACTGGAATCCGTGGCCAAGACTCGTGCATGGCTGCGCACGCTGCACACTCGGCAGCTGATGAACATGCGCTACACGGTATTCTACGCCGTGCCCGAAGGCTTGACAGAAGATGATGTGCGTGCTATGATAGTGGATGAGCTAAACGCTCGTGAGCATGTACCAAACAAGATAGAAGCCAAGCTCAAGCGACAGCAGCGTGCCAAGCAGAGCAAGAGCAACCGCAGGAGCAAAGCATGATAGACCGTCGCAGCAGCGAGATCATCGAGGATCTCATCAACAGCTTGGAAGCCATGATAGACACGCTGTATGATGAGTGGAGCCGCAACTACGAGGGTGCTTGGCGCATGGCTGACAACATCCGCAACAACGTGTTGCCTGCAGCCAAGCAGCGGTTCAAGGACCATTTGGACGAATACATTGATCGTCGCATCGAGACTTATTTGGCCAAGCAAGGAGCAAGCACATGATCAAGCAGATGCGCATACACATCTGGGACCCTGTGATGGACCCAGACAAGAATCCTTTGATGGCAGTACCTCCCCTGGCCAGATATCAGATCATGATGGTGTTGGCCATGATGTGGAGTTTCATATTCTGTGCCATGATGGAGTGGTGGCTGTGGTTTCCCTACTGGATAGTTGGTCACGTCATGCTGTTGAGCCTTGGCGCTACATTTACCAACTGGACCTTTGGCATGGCCGGTCACTTGACCCACAGGGATCTCTATCGCAGTGCCGACAAGACACATGCGCTGCATGATGACATTTGGGGAGGATGAACTATGATTGAGTTTTCAATGGACCACTACAGCACGTCAGCAGTCAAGCTGGCATCCGGAGATCAGGGATTTGATTTCATTGATGTCTCAGTGCGCTTTGAGCGGGCAGCCATGGTCATACATCCTGATTGTCCAGACCGTGTCAGAGACCTAATACTTGAAGCCAGCAACCAAGGCTGGCTCAAGCCTGTGGCCTACATGCGGCAGGAAGAGTGGGCTTGGGCTAGGATGGCAGGGGATCATTGATGAATCCGGGCGGATGGGTAAAGACGCGACTAGATCAACACGGTGGTGTTCAATACATAAATGAGCAAGGGCTGATCCATCGCAGCGATGGGCCTGCCTGGGAGAAGATATCAGGCGGTTGGGAATGGTTACAGCATAGCCGTATCCATAGAGTAGGCGGTCCTGCTGTCTACTCACCAGATAACGGTGAGCGATTTCCCCACTGGGAATATTGGTATCGGGGAAGTGTGCACAGGGAAGATGGCCCCGCATTGATTTGGAAAAATGGTAGGACTGTGTGGGTATATTACGGAGTCTGGATTGATGAAAAAGCCACCCCTGGAATCACCCAATGGTTCAAAGACACTGAACTAACACTACCACTGGACGAGCACGGTCTACAGATGTTTAAGCTGGCCTGGCATGAATATATTTCGTGGCATTATATTGGAGAAGACTTGTGTTACAGTTCATAAATTGGCCCTGGTATGGCGACTGGGTCAAGGCCAAGCAGGCTGAACGAGAAGCTCGTGCTACTGTTACCACGCTGTGCAGCGAAGACAGCAGCTTGACCAGGGCCAAGAAGATCTGCCAACATGCTGGCATCACCATGGATCGCAACATGATGGCACTGCTGCCTGCCATGGTAGAAGTGTTGGACGCATACAAGCAGCTGGACGAGGAAGCAAGGCTGCAGAAATGATCAACGGAGATTTTGATTTCATCAGAGATCTAAAAGATCAGACAGCCTATTACCGTTTTCCCAACAACGGAGTCATGTTTGCCAGATTGCCGGCTGACTTACATCAGCAGCTGCTGTCAGCTGTTGGACCAGACAAGCTGACAGATCTCAGGCCGTGGAACCATCGTCTCGTGGGACACATAGCCAAGGAATATGCCATTCCTGACTGCATACCTCTGTTGGAAAGCTACGTGTGCGGTATTGCTGCAGCACACGACCAGACCTTCCGTTACATGAACCAGATCAGCATGCTGAGCGGTGATTGCGATCTCATGCTGCATCCGCTGTGGGTCAATCTACAGGCCAAGCACGAATACAATCCTCCACACTCGCATAACGGGGTGTATAGCTTCGTGATCTGGCTGCAGATACCCTATGATCTCGAACAAGAGCTGGCGCTGTTTCCCGATGCTAACAGCCGAGAAGCTGCAATGTTTAACCTCATGACCACTGACATGCTGGGCAACATACAATGCCACCACATACCGGTTGATAAAAGCTATGAGGGCGTGATATGTCTGTTTCCCAGCCGCATGATGCACTATGTAAATCCCTTTTACACCTCTGATGATCTCAGGATCAGCGTGAGCGGTAACTTGCTTTTTGATGTTGGACGCCATGGATGACGCTATAGAACTCATAGATGATCTACTGCCGCTGGAGCAGCTGCAACTGATACAGGACACGTTTTCTGGGAACGGTTTCCCTTGGTTTCGCAGCGACGGCGTCAATGACCGTGGAGACGGTCATCTGCAGTTCATACACATATTCTATCGCAACAAGACCAACAACAGCAGCTACATGGATTTGATCAATCCCATATTGGAACTGATCGATCCTGCCGCTGTGGTGCGGATCAAAGCCAATCTACTGCCGAGAGCTGACAGCATCATAAAACATGGTTTCCACACAGATCAGGATTTCAAGTGCAGGGTTGGCATATTCTACGTGAACACCAATGATGGGTTCACTGAATTTGCCGATGGTACCAAGATAGCCAGCGTGGCCAATCGTTTTGTTAGCTTTGGTAGCCATCTGCTGCACACAGGCACTACCTGCACTGATGCTCACGACAGGATGGTGATCAACTTCACATATTTTGCCAAGGAACCACATGATCCAGGGTCAGACCATTGACATTTGCTGCAATCGGCATAAGCTAAAGAATAACTTGGAAAACCACACATGAAGAAGATTTTACTATTGGCCGCGCTGTTGGCCACTCCAGTCGCTGCAGAAAGCAATGCTCCTGCCACGCTGAGCTGCTACTTCCAAACAGGTGAGAGCTTCACGGTGGTGGGGCAAAATGGTACCACCATGATACAGTGGGGCAGCAACGGATTCCGTTCAGCTGCTAGCGTATATGAAGAGCCTTGGTTAACCGTGGTTGAGCGTGCTGACAACGGCAACCTGTTCAAGATGGCATTCAACGTGCGTACCAAGGATGCCTTTGGAGAGACCACGTTCACGGATGGTCACAAGAAGGGTGGTCCTCTGTGGTGCGTGTTCAAGCAATAGGACCAGATCATGTTGTCATATGATGCCTGGGTATGGTGGGCCGATGTGCTTTTCTGGTACGCAGCAGTACCAATCATCGTTGCTGTGTTTTGCCTAGAGCTTTGGCTTACCAAGGCGCGTGCAGCTCGCTATCAAGAAGCTCTCAAGACCATAGCCGATGGCAATTTTGAAGTGGAATACAACAACGTGCGAGCACAGCGCGACAACCATGTCAAGGTAGCCAGGGAGACGCTGTATGGACATTGGTAAGCTCTGGTTGCCGCTGCTGACCACCATTGGTGGCATCCTAGCCATCAGCTGTTGGTATAACATGACTGACGGCGGTCCCCGAGCTGTGACAGCACTGCTGGCAGGATTCCTGCTGGCCCGAGGCATAAGCCAACTAGCACTCATATGGAACACGAGACATGACACAGATAATGCTAACAGGTGATAGGTCAGAGCGGCGTGCTCAGCTGACTGAGATGCTGATACAGGGCATCGTTGAAGTGACCTTCACCAAGGTAAATGGTGAGAGCCGTACCATGCCCTGCACCCTGCGCCCTGGCATGGTGCCTCCCGCTAAAGCAGAAGATCCTGCTAGCCAAAAGCGCGTGCGAGAGCTGAACGAAGAAGTCATGGTAGCTTGGTGTACTGACAAGGCAGAATGGCGCAGCTTCAGGCTAGACAACGTGATCAGCGTCAGCGTCTAGTCGCTGCTGTATGTGATCTCGCATGAAGATCGCAAACTGATCATGCGCTATCTGCGTGGGATGATTGGTATCGTCCAGCTGCACGCCAGGGAGGCATCTGCTGAAACGTATGAGCACTCTGTCAAGGTCGCCATCAAACTGCAGGAAATCATTCCAATCTATCGAGGCATGCAGAGCAACTGCATCCTCGCGCCAACGGCTGGGCGGAAATTGGTTGATGAAAGCATGGCTATCGTCCAGAGTGTTGAAGAACAGATAAGGCACGTTCCTCGCTCGCAAGAAGCTGCTCAGCAGCAGAACCTGCGTGTAATATCTCATGTAAGATTCTACATCGTCCCATCCATAACGCATCATGGCGTTGGCTTGATCAATGGCTTGGGACTTGCTGAGGCCAAGATCAACCTGTAGCCTGATGATGTTCTGCTCGAGGTTGCCCAGATGTAGGAATCTATCGCGATCAGATGCGTACATCTCGCGCCTGGACGGTTCGCTCCAGCCTATGGCAACAAACACATCTTCTGTCCCGTTGGCACAGAGCCAGCTGAGCGTGGTCCTCACTATGCGGTCGTTTGATCCGCCGGGCCAGCTGTCGTTGGTGCAGGTCCAACCCAGCAGGTCAGCTGTGCGCTTGGGCCAGCTGTTGGCCAGTGCATGCTCATAATCCGCAGGCCCCCAGGGTATGTCCCTGCTTGGCTGGGATCGCAAGCCATGTCCGAATGTATAGCTGTCTCCGTTGGCATAAAGGCGCATCTGGTACTTATTTTGCTAGACAACCACCGTGATCAATAGTAAAGTAATATCCTCAGTAAACATCAAGGAGGCGCGCACATGCGTTTCATAAAGACATTCGTACCATTTGGATTCATGCTGGTCCTGCTGAGCATGATGATCCTGCACTTCAACGACCACACGCTGTTCATGTCCTCCCTGTTGGGACTGTTGGGCTGGCTTGAATATGTTGAGCTTAATTACAAGATCAGCAAGCGTGAGTCTCCATGAACGAGATCTGGATCGTCAGCGACACTCATTTTGGACATGCCAACATCCTCAAGTTCAAGCACACTGATGGCAGCTTGATACGAGGGCAGCGTTTCAGCTCTGTTGAAGAGATGGACGAGCACATGATAGACCGCTGGAACAGCGTGATACGCCCCGGCGACAAGGTGTATCATCTAGGCGATGTCTACATGGGAAATGGCCATGAAGTGCTAAAAAGGCTCAATGGTCACAAGCGTTTAATATTGGGCAATCATGACAACGTAAAGAGCCCGTATCTCTACAACAGCTTCCATAAGATACTGATGTGGCGCCAGTTTCCAGAGTTCAACTGCGTGCTGAGCCACACGCCCTTGCACGATACTAGCATGTTCAAGATCGAGTATAATCTGCATGGGCACATACATCAGCATGCCAGCCCTAGCCCACGCCACATCAACTGCTGCGTGGAAGTGCAGGACTACACTCCTCGGCACATAGAAGAATTGGTACCACGATGAAGATACATGTGATCTCCGACCTACATTTGGAACACAGCCGATCGCCTGTGCTCACAAACCATGGTAGCGATGTCCTCATATTAGGTGGGGACATCGTCATGGCTCAGCACATCTATAGGCATCCCCGGGGCGATGTGCCCAACAACGCTGAGAATGCGCACAAGGCACAGCGCTATCGTGACTTCTTCCAGCATGCTAACGACAACTGGGCTCACGTGATCTACGTGGCTGGTAACCATGAACACTACAGCGGTCGTTGGGATCGCACAGTGCCTGTGCTACGCGAAGAACTAGTTCACTATCCCAACATACACTTCTGCGACCAGGACCGGGTGGTGATCGACGACGTGGTGTTCCTTGGCGTGAGCCTGTGGACGGATTTCAACCGTGGCGACCGAGTGGACATGCTGGCTATGCGCGATCTCATGAACGATTACCATCAGATCACTGAGATGCAGAACCGCAATGGCACTGATGTGTATCATAACCTGCGCCCGGAGACCACGTATCACAAGCATCACAGCGATCTGGAATGGTTGCGAGTGCAGCTCAGCTTGGACAAGCGCAAGACCGTGGTGGTGGGACATCACTGTCCCAGCTACCAAAGCGTGCACTACACTTATCAGCAGCCTCGATATAGGACCATGAACGGTGCCTTTGCCAGCGCCTTGGACGAGTTCATCCTGGACCACCCACACATAGCGCTGTGGACGCACGGTCACACTCACAATAGGTTTGACTACCACATCGGCGACACTCGTGTGGTATGCAATCCGCACGGTTATCCTGGCGAACCCAGTGGCTTCGATCCAGATTTCGCAGTTGATATATAAGCGATGAAAGATCATTACTGTGCTGCCCCATTCAGGCATCTAGCACTGATAGCTACCATAGATAGGTATCGTCCCTGCTGCATGTGGAACCACGAGATCGTTTCGCCCATAGCGGTCTCCGAACCCAATCCTATGAACCACGAATGGATGCAGCAGCTGCGACAGCACATGCTAAGCGGAGAGCCACATGCAGGCTGCAGCAAGTGCTATGACAGCGAGACCAGCAGGGAGTGGAGCCTGCGCCTCGGTTTCAACGAGACCTATGGGCGTGCCACGGAGGGTGAGCTGCGTGACATAGAGGTGAACCTTGGCAATCTCTGCAACCTCAAGTGCAGGATGTGCGGCAGCTGGGGCAGCAGCAAGTGGATCGCAGATGAGATCAAGATGGGCAAGACTCCGCGACCTGCCGTGCGCCGTACTGTAGATGACATCAAGATAGATTTTGGCAAGCTGGAGAAGATCAAGTTCCTAGGCGGAGAGCCCAGTTTGGAACAGGATGCCATCCTGGAGATCCTGCAGAGGATCGCAGCTGCTCGAGGAAGCCTTGATCATCTGGGCATAGAGATCATCACCAATGGCATGATACCATTCAACGATGACATAATCGCCTTGCTGAGAACCTGCCGCATGGTGCACATGAAGATCAGCATGGACGGCATAGGTCACTGGAACGAGTATCAGCGCACGGATTCCGTGTGGAGCGACATTGAACAGACAGCTAGGTTCTATCACAGCCTGACCAGCCCCAGCTGGCAGCTGGTCATCACCAGCTGCATCACCATGTTCACGGTTGGAGGCGTCACTCAGCTGTGTGACTGGGTTACCACTGAACTGCCCCTGGCCAAGCAGATACTGCAGCCCATATTTGAACCACATGCGCAGACGCTGCGCAATCTGCCACAGGCCTACAAGCAGAAGATGATCAGCATGTTGGAAAGCTGGGTACCAGCACAGAGGACCGACGCGCCAGACTGGCTGCCACAAAATCGAGGTTCGCGTGAGATCATGAGGAAGAGCCTACTGTGGCATCTCAAGCAGATACCCAACTGCAGCTTGGAAGAAGTTAAGAAGCAGATCATACAGCTGGATTCGCTGCGCAACCATGACTTGCAATCACATGACCCCATGCTGTACGAAGATCTGTTTGGTTAAAAGAGGAGCAACAGGTGCGGATAAAGATCAAAGGCCAACACAAGCAGGTGCAGCCCCGTGTCATACGCCGAGCCCTACAATACTTTGCCAAGGATCTCCTGCCGCGGCAACACACGGGCATACAGATAGATCTAGAATTCATCACGGGACTGACGCGCAGAGACAGCACGGACGGTCAGGTCACTTGGCTAGGCACAGCAGTGCGACCTCGCAGGTTCTGCATGGAGCTTGACTCGGATCTAAGCCTCAAGCGCCTCATCAACATACTGGCCCATGAGATGGTGCATGTCAAGCAGTTTGCTACTGGAGAACTGATAGACAATCCCAGCGGCAAGACAGTAAAGTGGCAGGGCAAGCGAATGACCATGCGCGACGACGACGGATATTGGACTCTGCCCTGGGAGATAGAAGCTTATGGACGACAACCTGGATTATACGCACGCTTCAGGCGTGACACGGGCATATGAACCGCAGCGCATCAAGCTGACCGTCAACGACCTCAGAGAACTGATCTACTGGATAGACAGCGTGGGTGTGCAAAACACCGCTGCGGTGGAGATCGTGGTAAGTAACAGCAGCGGTATTGGCCCCAGCATAGAAGCCAAGGTCGAGACGCAACCAGGACAAGGGGTCTGGAAGGACCTCACAGATTACGACACATGGTAAGCGATGAGCGTCTGGATACTGAGCCAACACAGAGACAGCTACGAGAACACACGACTGCTAGCCACGTTCTCTGACAACAACATACCAGCTCAGCTGATGCATCCAGATGACTTTGACATAATAGTTAACAGAAGCAAGAACAAGAGCATACGCTACCAAGGCACCAGCATAACCATGCCACGCTTGGTGCTGACTCGCACTGGTGCTGGTACCAACTATTTCAGCTCAGCAGTGATGCGACAGCTGGAGAAGTTTGCAGTGCCAACCATTAACAGCAGCACCAGCATCAACAACGTGCGCGACAAGCTGCTGGCTCACCAGATACTGGCACAGAGCAACATACCCACGCCCAAGACCATGTTGGTTAAGTTTCCAGTGAGCAGCAAGGTCGTGGCTCAGGAGATTGGTTTCCCCTGCGTGGTCAAGGTGGTGCAGGGATCACACGGCAAAGGCGTGCATCTCTGCCAGACGCAGGAACTGTTTGAGGATCTCATGGACTTGGTTGAAAACCTCAGCGTGAAGAAGACCATGATCGTGCAGGAGTTCATAGATGCCAAGGCTGGCAGCGATCTGCGAGTGTGGGTAGTGGGAGGCAAGGTCATAGGTGCCATGAAGCGCACGGGACCACAGGGTGACTTCCGTGCCAACATCACGGGCGGGGGCACGGGTGAAGCCTATCCGGTGAGCGATGAGATGGACTTGCTGTGCCGCGAGACTGCCAAGGCTGTGGGGCTGGACATAGCTGGCATCGACCTGCTGTTTGACCACGAGGGTTTCAGAGTGTGTGAAGCCAACTCGGCACCAGGCTTTGAAGGTTTCGAGAAATACGTTGACATCAACGTAGCTAGTGCTATAGTTGACTACGTTAAGTTCAAGCTCAACACCTAGGAAAAACACAATGCCAAAGATCGTGGTTAACAGCTGCTGGGGCGGATTTGGCCTCAGCGAAGCAGGCATGATGCGCTATGCTGAGATCAAGGGTATCAAGCTGTATCCAGAACAGAGCCAATTCCACGCCAACACCTATTACACGGTACCTCCCGAACAGCGTGTGCAACAGCTGAGCGCTGAGCAATGGCTAGGTGCTACCAGTGAACAACGCATGGCTTTCAATGACGCCTACGAGAAGCAGACTCTGCATTACGCTGACATCGCCCGAGATGACCCTGTGCTGGTGCAGGTGGTAGAAGAGCTTGGGGACGCAGCCAATGACAGGTATGCCAAGCTGCGCATCGCAGAAGTTCCCGATGATGTGAAATGGACCATCGACGAGTATGATGGCAAGGAATGGGTAGCGGAGGTACATCGCACATGGTGAGATATCTCAGTTTGATCGCAGTGGTCGCACTAGCTGGTTGCAGCAGCGTCAGCAGGGAGTACGAACTGCCGCGCACGCCAGTGGCTGTAGAGAACAGGCCATTGGTGGTACCGCATAGAGATTGGATAGCTGAACACTGCTGGCCCGTGCGGACCCAGCTTGCTGACGGGCGCTGGGTGGACCAAAAGCACTGCGAGATCCCAGTACATCATTGAAATCAACGGGTTATTGGGTTGATAATTCGCTAGACATCGCGGTTGATCCGTGCTATATTACAGCATGAGTTGGAGGTAAGGCACATGTTCACTATCACGATCGCAGATGATACCGCAGACGCGCTGTTCCGAGACATCCTGGTTGCGGATTACCGCAGGCTGCTCAAGGACATTGCTGCGTTGGAAGCCCAGAGCGAACTGGCCGAATACCAGCAAGCTGATCTGGACGACAACCGCCGCTACGCTGCTGCTATGGCCATCATGATGGAATACTACATAGCTGATCACGAGCGGCATGAGGTCGTGGGCGCATGATGCACACCGTGACCAACAGTTACTTTGCTACTGGCGAGGGCGTCATGCACATGGTGTTGTTCATCAAGGGCAGCAGCGAGCAAGCTGTGGCACGGTTCACAGAACTGTTTGGCGACTATCTCAGCCAAGGCCATGAGGTCACACCAGGCCTGCGATTTGAGTTCAATGGTGCTAGATTGTTGCTCAGCGATGATCTCAGGGCTAAATTAGAGGACTGGGGCAAGCAGGCAGGCGGGTTAGAATACCATGCCAAGCTGCATGTTAACCTCAGCTAGGAGACGCAGGATGAAAGTCAAGATCAGTGGATACCCCGCTTGGATAGGGCCCTATCAAATCGCAGAAAAAATCGTGTTCTGGGCCAACAAGTATGATGATGACGATGTGTGGGCACGACGTGCGCACAAGCTTGGCCGTTGGTTAGCTGAAAACCGCAAGGGCAATGACAGCTGGTTGGCCAAGCTGTGCCAATGGATCCACAAGCATCTACAGAACGGTGGCGAACGGCGCGTCAGCGTGCGCATCGATCCCACGGACGTCTACGGCGCAGACCACACGCTGGCACTGATCATCGCACCCACGCTGCGCATGCTCAAGGCCAAGAAGAATGGCAGTCCGCATGTAGACAATGGCGATCTACCAGCAGAGCTCAAGATGAGCAAGCGTGATAAGCTGATCTTTGAACAAGGTCATTGGAATAGTGATCTCATGGCCAATCTCAAGGTCACGGAAGAGCAAAAGGATGCCATCAACACCAAATATCACGCAGGCTGGGACTGGGTCCTAGACGAGATGATATGGGCCTTTGAGCAGCATGAGCGGGGCAACTGGGAGGACCAGTTCCACACGGGTGAACATGACATGCTGTGGCAGAAAGTGGACCTGCAAGGCAATGCACTTGGTGATCCACAGCCAATGGGCAAGCGCAGCCGCGATGACGATGATGATGAGGCAGATGGTGATCGCAAGTACCTCTACCAGATGGTACATGGTCCAAACGACACGCATGTTTATGATAGCAAGGGTGCCAAGGCTTGGAGCGCACGCATGGCCAACGGCCGTCGCCTGTTCGCCAAGTACTATGAAGCCCTGTGGTGGTAAAAACCACTTGACATTGTGGCGCAACCTGCTAGTGTGTTGTGATGAAGTTCACCTGTAAACCCATAAACATCAGGAACAAGCTGGCAGGCGTAATGACGCACCAGATCGTGTGTGATCTGCCAGGCTTCTTTGTGGCTCGCGAATGGTGCTGGGCACAGTGGGGTCCAGGCTGCGAATCAGAGCACTGGGACAATCTGCTGTGGCATGCTGGCAAGACCTATCCGTGGTGCTGGGATGCCAGCAAGTTCCAGGGTGCTGCCATAGCCAACGGCAAGATCTACACCAGCACTGAGGCGCAGATGATGGAATTCGTGCTGAGGTGGTCATGAGCGAAACCATACGTGTCATCGGCGATAGCATGCGCATGAGAGATGTGTTGGCATGGTTGGAGGAAAACGGCGGGCGTTTGTTGGTTGATCCAAACGGCACCCGCTTCCATCCGATGGAACCGCTGATAGGTCCATGCTATAGAATGCAACGTGTGCCCCATGAACCAGACGTCAGGCAGGATAGGTTTAGCAGGCTGGCCTTTGACATAAACATTGACGACGAGCAGCTGCTCGTGCTGTTCAAGCTGAGGTGGTCATGATAGAGATCAAGCTGCGCAGCAATCCCGGACGTGATCCCTTCAACTGGTGCTGTGAGAACTTTGGATTTCCAGAGCCAAACGGCACACGTTGGGCCTGGGACACGGGTCGCATCTATTGGTTTCATGATCAAGCTGATGCTACATTGTTCAAGCTGAGGTGGCTATGATCACCTACATTGAACCAGATCCCATTAGGCTGCCAGGATGGCGTGTGCCCAAGCTGCACGGCGGGGCTATCCGCAAGTTCTACCCAAATCCCGCCGTGGCGGCAGATAAGGTAGACGTAGAAGAGGCCGAATCATGGTGCAAGGAAAACTGCACGGGCAAGTTCTATACCATACCTTCGTGGCAGGGCATAGGTGCGCAGTTTGAGGAAGAGGATGATTGGATCAGCTTCAGCATGTGGGCACGGCTGAGGTGGTCATGATCGTGGACAGTGGAGTTAGATTTGAATGGGACAGCCATCGAGGCCTGTTCAACTGGATCAAGGTCAACAAGCATCAGGTTGCTGCTGTGGATTGGTGCCATGAGAACTTTGGTCAGTCCGGCACAGATAATTGGTGGTATAGCAAGAATAGATTTTACTTTACCAAGCACGATGACATGACGCTGTTCCTGCTGAGGTGGTCATGACAGAAGCATGGACGCCTGTGAGCATACGACATCTGGATCCCAGGCACCTGGTAGATCCCTACACCTTCAGCAGCCGTATCAGCACTGGTGATGGTGAGGATCTCACGCAATGGCTGCATGACAACCAGATGATATGGACGCTGGCCTACGATCGTGACATTAACATCCACACCTACACGCTGCTTTTCCAGCGTGAGGAAGATGCTACGCTGTTCAAGCTGAGGTGGTCATCGTGATCGATATGTCAATAACCATACCAATGGAGCTACGGTGGTTGGGCCCTGAGGCACAGGAGAACAGTGCTTTTGAGCCAAGCACAGCCATACTGGAGCACATGTCCCAGCAAGGTCTTGATTATGGCAGCCATTGGGGCATCAAGATG
>Ga0208386_1000329_pt1 | contig 13681 bp, 6 predicted proteins | sample CryBogCBH16Oct07_FD_185510 | JGI IMG/M metagenome (GOLD analysis project Ga0208386, IMG submission 185510) | Freshwater microbial communities from Crystal Bog, Wisconsin, USA - CBH16Oct07 (SPAdes) | ecosystem: Environmental > Aquatic > Freshwater > Lake | place: Crystal Bog, Wisconsin, USA...
GGTGGTGCCGGGGGTGGTGGACTTGGGGGCGGTGCTGGTACCAGCCCAAGCCCGGTTTCGTCTGTGGTAGGTGCAACCAACACTGGTGGAGGTGGCGGTGGCGGTTCGGGTACCGCCTCAGGTGTAGCCACTCCAGGCAATTGCGGTTGGAAAGGTGCCGCTGGCGGTTCAGGCATAGTGATAATGTATTATTGTAGCCCAACACAAAAAGCCTGTGGGGGCACAGTTGTGGGAGGACCGGCCGGTCCGGTATTCTATCATGTTTTTACTGGCTTGGGAAGTTTTAAGGCATAATCATAACAATAAATACACTATGGCACTACTAGTAAGCACTACCGTTTATGGCAATTTGACAGTAAATTCCAATTTATCTGTTGGAACAAACGTGGCCATCACGGGCTCAAGTGGCAATGCTTTGATCACAACATCAAATGTCTGGGCCGGAAATTTAGTAACAGTAAACGGAGTATTTTGGGCAAATGGTGCATCCTACTTGCCAACCCCGGCATCGGCCAACGTAGCCAGCTATGTAAACACACAACAATTCACGTCGGGCGGACCTTATTATCCCTTGTTGTCGCAGAGTTCTGGATCGGGAATAGCTTCATACCCAGCAACCAACACCAGTTTCACCTACAATGTAGGAACCAGTACATTAACAGCACCCAATTTTTCAGGCACATTGGCTGGTACTAACGTGGCAGGACCAGTCAGTTTGAGCAATGTGTCTGTGTATGCCGAAGTCACAAACGTTTCATCTGCTACCACGTACTATCCCACATTGAGCTTGTACAATGCTACCAGCAATAGCTCTTTGGCAGCAGCCAGTACTTTGAGCTTTGTACCTAGTACTGGTAACTTGACTGCCGCTGGTGGATTCGTTGGTCAGTTGTGGGGGCAGGCCGGTATCACTGGTGGCAATATACAGGGTGCAACAGTAATCAATACATCAAGTACAATTACTGCATCGGGTGCAATTACTACCACAGCCAATGTCTCTGCTAACAGCTTGATTGGCAACGTGTATACCTATCAACCGGGTACCACAGTGCAGTATCAAGCCGGATATCTGCTAGTACCACAAAACAATCAAACAACCGGTTATACTTTGGCCTTGGGCGATGCTGGCAAGCATATCTATGTTACCACAACTGCCACAGTAACTATTCCAGCCAATAGTGCTACTGCCTTTCCGATTGGTACCACTATTGCTCTCATATCAGGATCGGGTGCAACAACCACGATTGCCATCACATCAGATACATTATACTTGGGTGGATTTGGTACCACAGGCACACGTACTCTAGCAGCATACGGCATGGCATCTTTGATCAAGGTGGCTGCAACAACTTGGTTTATTAGTGGATCGGGGCTGAGCTAATGACTGGAATGACTACTTACATGGTTGGTGGTCTTGGTGGTATAAACGTAATGGTATCACCACAAACCATTACCTCTATATATGTGAATATTCCCTATCGTCAACAGTTTACAGCAACAGGTGGAACCAGTCCATATACTTGGAGCTTGGTAGGATCATTGCCCACAGGACTAACTCTATACAGTAACGGCAACGTAATAGGCACCACTACCTCCACTGGTAGCTACAGTTTTGGAATCAAGGTCACAGACTCTGCAACACCTAGAACTCATACTTCAACAAATAACTATTCAGGTACAATTCAATACCTGCAAGTTCCCATCACTTATACTGTTATTGGTGGTGGCGGAGCAGGCGGTTCTGGATATATTTCGGGAATTCCTGCTAACTCTTATTATTATGTTACCGGCGGAGGAGGCGGAGCCGGACAGGTGTTAACAGGCACCACCAACTTCTCATACTCGGGAACCAATACTCACTCGTATGTATTTACTGTGGGAGCAGGTGGAGTTTCTTGCAGCCCAAATCCAGCAACACCTTCATTTGCATCACCATCTACTATAACAGGTACCAGTTGTGGATTTGCTAATATAACTGCCGGGGCTGGTGGCAATGGTGGTGTTTCTATTTCAAATTCACCATACCAGTACCAATTTAGTGCCGGTAGTAACGGTGGATCAGGTGGCGGTGGAGCAGGCGGTTGGACAGGTCCCGCCGGTGGCAGTTGTTCCACTCCGGGTGGATCTGGTAACGGACCAGGCACTAACTCCGGTGGGAGCGGACAAACCTATTCACATAACCCAGGTGCGCCCAAATATTCTGGATCTTCTGGCGGTGGCGGTGGCGCTGGCGGATCGCCCCCTACGTGTGTGTTTGGCCCGTTATTCAATCTTGGCGATGGTGGTATAGGAATACAGTATAGTCAATATGCACCATATGGTAGCCCGGGTGGTTGGTTTGGTGGTGGTGGAGGCGGATATCTAGGATGTCGTGGTGGCACGCCTGGGTTTGCATATCATCACGGCGCAGGCGGGCAAGGCGGTGGCTCGGCAGTAAATGGCGGTAACGCAAGCTCAAACACTGGCGGTGGTGGTGGCGGATCGGTTGTTGGCGGATATGACGGCGCTTCATTTGGTGGTACATCGACTTCGATACATGGCGGATCAGGCGGATCAGGTATTATTTTTATAACAATACCCACACAGTATTATCCAGGATCGGCCCCGGGAGCAAGCGTGGTCAGTTCAAGCCCGGCCCCGGGGAACACAATTCTAGCATATACTGGTACCGGAACCTACAACACTTAACCCGGATAAATAGTGTTATAAACACTATTTTAGGGCGTAAATGAGTTTTCCTACTAGCCCCACAGACGGGCAAATCGCGCAATTTGACGGTATAACATACCAATATACTGCTTCAACTAATTCTTGGAAAAGAATACCCTCGATCAATCTAAATCTAGTCGGGAACATAAGCACAACCTCAAACGTAGACAATCTTGGCGCATTTGGCTCGGGCGCACTACAGATCACAGGCGGTGCTGCCATTGGCGGGAATCTATTTGTTGGTGGCAATCTCTATGTCAGCAACGTCATTACCCAGCAAGAAACCATTATTAACAGTGATGTAATTCAAGGCAATTTAACTGTTGGTAATATAATAACCAATTATATACAGGGCGGGGATGTTGACGGCAATGTATATGTTACTGGATATTTAATTCCCACCGAAGACGTTGTTTACGATCTAGGAACCCCGGACCAACGTTGGAGAACCCTATACCTATCTGGTAATACCATCGACATGAGTGGCGCACGACTCAGTGCCACTAGTTCAGGTATCACGTTCACAAGCCCAGATTTTACAAATCAGTTTACCATTATTGGTAACGCTGGTGGATATCAGCAGACTGGCCTGTTTGGCAACATCATAGCCAATGCTGGCGTAACCAGCACCAGTACAACCACCGGCACAATTGTGGTCGAGGGCGGAATGGGAATCACCCAGGACGTGGTGATTGGCGGAAATCTAGAAGTTTACGGACAGTCAATTACTATCCCGGATGTGAACACAGGTAATGTTTTTGTTACCACCGGAATCGACAGTACCAGTACCGGCAGCGGAGCAGTGCAGGTAATTGGTGGTATAGGTGTAACCGGCAACATATTTGCTGGTAATTTGTATGCACAAAACACCATGATTGACCGTGGCTCGGATCAAAACAACTGGGACCAGCTGACGGAGATGGGCATATATTTGGTAAATAGAAGTAGTTGGTCGGGAGTTGTCGGTGCGCCCTTGGATTCCAGTGTTTATACTGGGTTATTAGAGGTCACAAACACCGGTGGTTACGCGATCGTGCAGAATTATAGACCATATGATCTAAGCGGAATACCGCATATATTTTGGACAAGAATACAGTACAACAATGCAGGTTGGGCTAATTGGACCGAAATAGTTAACGCAGTGGGCGGATCTGGGTTGGATGGTGGAAGTTTTTAAGGGAATACAGTAAAAAATGTCGAATACAATATTATTAAAACGATCTGGGTCAACGGGACAAGTACCGTCAACCGCTAACATTGCCTTAGGTGAACTGGCCATCAACTACTATGATGGGCGTTTGTACACCAAGCAAAACAACGGCACCACACAGATCATTGATTTGACGCAGAATGATCCCATTACTCTGTCGGGCGATGCCACGGGTACCAGTACGAACCCGGCTGCCGGCGGTGCTTATAGCAGTCTCTCAGTTACATTGGCCACAGTCAATACCAATACCGGTTCTTGGGGTGGTGGCGCTACCGGTCTAGTTGCACAACTGCCTGTATTCACAGTCAACGGCAAAGGTTTAATTACTGCCGCAGGCAATGTTGCCCTAAGCACAGTGGCAGTTACCAATGCCAGCAACACCACAGAAATTACAGCCAACGCCACAGTTGGCTCAGTTGGCTTTAATCTAGCCACAACTGGAGTCACTGCCGGTACGTATGGTGCCAGCTCAGGCAGTGTAAATTTAACACAACTCACAGTTGACAGTAAAGGTCGTATTACTGCTGCCAGTAACGTAGCACTGAGTTCGTATGCAGTTACCAAAGCCAGTAACACAACTGATATTACTGCCAACGTTGCGGTTGGTGCAGTTGGATTTAGTCTTACTAACACTGGTGTAACTGCCGGTATCTATGGTTCTACCAGTCTGGTTCCAACTATTCAGGTTGATGCCAAAGGTCGTATTTTAGGTATCACCACAAATTCCATATCAACTTCGTTCAACGTAGTTGGCACTGCTGGATCAACCACAGTCAATGGTGGCAGTAACTTTAACCTAGCTGGCACATACGGTGTTACTATATCAGTTGGCAACGAGTATGCCAACATTGCAACACCACAAGACCTACAAACAACTGCAAGTCCACAGTTTGCTGGTTTGACCACAACTGGTAACACCATTATCAACAGTACACTGTACGCAAGTTCAGGTGTTTATGACACTGGTGTACGTGTTGTTAGCAAGAGTACTGGTGCTGGCAATCTAACAATCAGTGGCGGCGCAATTAACTTGGCACAAGTTGGCCCAGGCGCTGGTACAGTGGGCAGCAGCACACAGTTGGCCAGTATCACCACTGATGCATATGGTCGTGTGGTTGCAAGTAGTCAAACTGCTCTCAGCTCTAGTGCAGTTACATTGGCAGCCAATACCACAAATATTACTGCAAATGCACAGACAGGCACCGTAGGATTTGATCTAACCAATACTGGTGTCAGTGCTGGATCATACGGAAGTGGATCAGCAGTACCATCAATCACAGTTGATGCCAAGGGTCGTGTTACAAGTATTAGTACAACACCCATATCATCAACATTTACAGTTGCTGGTACGTCAGGATCTACCACAGTTGGTAATTCAAGCACATTCAGCTTGGCTGGCACATATGGTGTAACAGTCACAGTTGGTACCGAATACGCCAACATCAGCACACCACAAGATTTACAAACAACTGCAAGCCCGCAATTTACAGGACTGGTAGTAAGCGGAACAGAACGTGTTGGTACTATACTGGCCAGCACAGTTAATGCTGCCACAATTGGTAACACTGGCGCTACCTTAACTGGTGCAAGCGTAACTGCCACAAACGGTTATATCCAAACCATTGATGCCAGCACCTTACGAGCTGGCACATTTGGTAATACCGGTGCTACATTTACCGGTTCAAGTGCAACTTTAAGTGGCACAGTAATTGCAAACACGGTAAATGCACAAACCATTGGTAATACTGGAGCCAACGTTGTTGCCAGTACCGGTTATTTTGGCACAATCAATACCACCAGCGATGTGTTTATTGCTGGTAACTTGACAGTTGCCAACATTTTTAGTCAGACAACACAGATTTTAGAAGTAAGTAATCCCCTAGTTTACTTAAACACAAGCTCAGACTATCCTTACAACTACGATATTGGTTTATACAGTCACTTTGCATTAGGTGCCGGTGAAGTAGGATACCAACACACTGGCTTTACTAGAAATCACACCAACGGTTATTGGACCTTGTTTAGTAATGTGGCCAGCGAGCCCGCAGGCGGCACTGTCAATTTCCTAGATCCTGGTATAATTTATGACACATTGTATGCTGGCGCTGGTATATTTGCAAATGCAACTGGTACAGCACTAACAGTTAATGGTAACACGGCAATCAACAGTACTGTATATGCACGTGGTGTATACGATAATGGGGTACGAGTTGTAAGTAAGAGTTCGGGCGCCGGCAATTTAACCATAACTGGCAATGCAATCAGCTTGAGCCCAATTGGTGCTGCAGGAACTTATGGTAGCAGTACTACTATTCCAGTAGTTACCACTGACGCATACGGTCGTATTACCAGTGTTGTACAAACTTCAATTGGCTCGAGCATCAATGTTAACAGTGCTACCACCGCAGTAAATGCCATTAACGTGGGAATTACCAATAGTGCCAGTGGTACCTATTACATTACATTGAGTCCCAGCAGTAGTACCAGCAACGTGGCCCTGGATGTCACAGCCGGATTGTACTATGATATTGCTTCGGGCAATCTGACAACTGCAGGATTTATTGGCGACTTTTACGGAACATATCATGGTACACTGCCTTGGAGCTATATCACAAGCACACCAACAACATTATCCGGATACGGAATTACAGATGCTTTAAGTACAAGTTCAACCGTTGATGGAGGCACGTACTAATCAGTTTCGGGGACTACGATGTTCCCAATGAATATCCTAATTAGGGCCACACATGTCGAATACAATTGTACTTAAACGCAGTTCGGTGGGTGGGAAGGTACCACTTTCCGCCAATCTGACCTACGGTGAGTTAGCCCTAAACTATCGAGACGGTGTTCTCTATTATCTAAACACCAATAACACAGTAACCACAATATCAAGCACAGTGTCCGGCGGTATTGCCAATGCCTTTCCGGTTATTAACTCAAACGGTGTCCTGGTATCAAGTACACTATTAAGTCAAAGTGTTGCAAACAGTAACGTAACAGTAAGCGGTAACCTACTGGCCAATGCTGTTTATACCAATAACTACTTCTTTGCCAACGGGCAAAGTATATTTTCCAGTACCACATACGGTAATACACAAGTAGAAGCCTACTTACAGATCAGTTCTACCATATCTGGCATCAATGCCAACATAGTTGCTGCTAACGCCACAATAGCAACACTACAGGCCAATGTTGGTAGTTTTTACACCTGGGCCAATACTAACTTTGGTGGAAGCAGTTACGGTAATGTAAACGTAGCGGCGTATATCAACACCATCAGTATCAATACTGTGGGTAACATTACTGCCAATAATATTACTGCCAATAATATCACAGCAAACAGCAATGTGATTGTTGGTACTGGCACAGGCGGTAGCATCACCGGTGCCAATCTTGTTAGCTCAAACTATTTCCAAGGCAACGTTTATAACTATGCAAACGGTGTAAGCATTTTAAGTTCGGGGCTTGCATATCAGGCCTGGGCCAATGCCAATGTAGCCGGACTGCAAACTCAAATCACTGGACTTGGTACAGGAGCCAATGCCAACACATTGGCCTATTTGGCTGGCTATACTGGAACTGTGGCACTTGGTGGTAATTTAAGTATTGCTGGTAATTTATCTATTACTGGAAATATCACCAGCGTCAATTACGAAACTGTCACCTACACCGAAAATGCCAATGTGCTCAATGTTGCCGGAACACTCACAGTTGGTGCCGGCAACTTGATACTGGGTGGTGTCAATGTTACTTCTAATTTAGGTTCGTTGTATACCAATCTTGGCACATTAACTGCCAATGTAGGCGCATTTGAATTATACTCAAATGCCAATGTGGGCACCATACTGACCAGTCTCAATACTCTTACATCCAATGTGGGCGCATACGAGGCTTGGGCTAATGCTACATTTAGCACAACTACTTATAGCAATACCAATGTTGTTGCCTATCTTACAACGGCCAACATCGCCACAAGCGGTAATATAACTGCTGCAAACTTGACGGCCAACTTGGTAAGCACAAACTACTTCCAAGGCAATGTTTATAACTATGCCAATGGCGTAAGTATTCTCAGCGCCGGATTGGCATATCAAACTTGGGCCAATGCTAACCTAAGCGCACTATACAGTAACATACAGGCCTCAAATGCCAATATTGGCACATATCAATTATGGTCTAATGCCAACGTTGGCACAATTTACACCAATTTAAATACGCTCACTGCCAACGTTGGCGCATTTGAACTGTATGCCAATGCCAACGCTGTCAGTTTGGCTGGATTGATTGCTAATGTACAGGCAAATTTGGTATCATATGAATTGTATGCCAACACAGCAATTGTTTCAACATATACCAATGCCAATGTTACAGCATATCTTGCGGCCAATCCAATTAGCAGTATCACAAATGGTACAGGTAGCAGTGTTGGATTTAACGTAAGCAGTGGCAATGTAGTAGTACAAGTGGCCGGTACCGGTATAGCCACACTAGCACAAAATCAAATCAATGTTGTTGGTAATGCTTTTGTAAGTGGCAACGTTAATGCAACCAATGTAAATGCCACCAGCGTATACGCCACAAACTATTTTTATCCAAATGGTGTAAGTGTATTAAGTGCAATCAACGCCAATGTGGGCGCATTTGAAACCTATGCCAATACCGCACTTGCTAGTTTGGCCACTGGTGCCAATGCCAACACTTTGGCCTATTTGGCTGGATATACTGGCAATACCACCATTGGTGGGAACCTAACGGTAGTTGGTAATTTACAAATAATTGGTAACATCACAAATGTAAATTACGAGACAGTTACCTATACTGAAAATGCCAATGTACTAAATGTTGCAGGACAACTCACAGTAGGTGCTGGAAATTTAATAGTTGGTGGTATTGATCTATATGCCAATGTTGGTACAGTATTGACCAATCTCGGCACTCTAACCGCCAACGTAGGTGCATTTGAGCTATATGCCAATGCCAATATTGGTACGGTGTATGTTGGTAATATAGCAACACAGTCCAACATTGGTACACTGTATCTAGGCAATATATCTACTCAAGCCAATCTTGGTATACTGTACCTAGGCAATGTTGCCACACAAGCCAACATTGGTACTCTATATTCAGGTAACATAGTAACGCAAGCCAACATTGGTACTCTATATCTAGGCAATGTTGCCACACAAGCCAACCTAGGTGCGTTCCAGACCTATGCTAATGCCAACATTGGTACCATATACACACACCTTGGTACACTTGATGCCAATGTGGGTGCTTATGAAATTTGGGCCAATGGAGCCTTAGCTGGACTAAATGCCAATATCACTGCTGCCAACGTGGCATGGCAGGCCAATGCGGCTTATCAACAGTCACAGATCACAGTATTACAGAGCGAAGTTTATAGCAATGCCAATGTAATTGCTTTCTTGGCAGTAAACAGCGGAAATATATCAACTGGAAACATAATTGCCACCGGCGAAATCATAACTGGTGGTGGTATATTCTGGCCCAATGGACATCCATATGCTGCAGGTGGTGGCGGAACCGGGATCACTTATACAGCCAGCAACACCACCCCGTCATTCCCCAACATAGGTGACCAATGGTATTACGAAGCCGGCGATACTCTATTAGAGTACATGACCGATGGTACTAACACCATGTGGGTTGACATTACTGGTGCTAGTACCAGTTACCTAAGTAATACTGCCAATATATCCACAAACTTTATCCCAGTTACCAATTACTCGTTGAATTTGGGCAGCACCACAAATGCCTTTGGCAATTTGTATGTGGCCAATATTTCATTGAGTGGTGCCACAATAGAAGTGGACTCGGCTTCGGGCGCAATGGCACTTATTCCCCCAGCGACCACTTACACCCCAAATCCAACCGGACTAGTAATCAGTCCAAGAGGCATTATTGGAACCATATCCACTGTGGGCGGTATCCCAGCAGCCGGAGCTATCGCACTAGCAGCCAATGTGGGATCGGCATTTAATATAGCAATCACAAGCTCGACTGCACCCACTACACCCAATCCTGGTGATACCTGGTACGATACTGCCAATGATGTATTGTACAGATACACCTATGATGGTACCAATACCTACTGGGTTGATGTGGAAAGCCCCACAATTGGTGCAGCCACATACAGCAGCAATTTGGTTATAGCGAATCTATTACCAGCAGTGACCAACACAGTGACTCTGGGCAACGTAAACAATCAATTTGCCAATGTTTTCAGTGCAAATATTAGCACCGGCAACGTATATGCAGTAAATAATTATTATTCGGGCACAACTAGAATAGAATCAAAAGTACCGCATCCGTTTATGTTAATGGGTGCATAACAAGGAACCAAAATGGCAATAAATTATCATGTACTAGGGCAATCAAATCCAACAGGTGGCACACTGACTGCTGCTTATACCGTGCCCGCTGCCACTCAAACCATTGTGAGCACTATTGCAATTTGCAATCAGGCAGCAACTGCAACCACATTTACCATAGCAGTTCAAGTCAACGGCGCCAGCCTCTCGGCCAGCCAATATGTAAACTACCAAACACCCTTGCCCGGTAATGATACAGTGACACTAACCATTGGCATGACCCTAAATGCCGGTGATGTAATTTCTGTACAAACTCCCAGCACGACCGTGAGTTTTAACATATTTGGTTCCGAGATCAGCTAATGGCATATAAAACAGGCAGTCAACATCGTGTATCAGCGAGAAGCGCAAAATCTAGCGCAGTTGTTCCTGTGGCCTCCACTGCCATCAGCGGTTACTACATAAGTGGTCCTGCTACATCATTGGCAAACGTACAAATTACTGAAATACTTACTACACCGGGCGGGCAAACATTTGCCGGAGTGGTTTCTGGAGTGGTGCTTTCATCGCAAACAATCTCAAGCGTTGCGTATCTAAATAGTTCAAATCAAATTTTACCAGGGTGGACAGCTGCCAATATTAGTGGTGGTAACATACTATTAACTGGGCTAGGCATGGTGACTAACAGTAATGTGGCTCTAAATGGAATACCATTATCAAATGTGGTAGTAAGCCAAAGTCAGTTAATTGTGACTTTGCCGGCAAACGCAGCCGGTAATAGTACATTGTCGTTGACCATGCCCACTATATCAAATAGTGCACCGTACTTGATACAGTATGCAGTACAACCAGTTTGGCAAAACAGCAATGTGAATCTGTATTTCACCATGAATAATACGGCAACCAATATTGCGCTAACGGTCAATACCGACCCTGGTGATACTATAACTTTTAGTAATCTGGCACCATTACCAATTGGATTGTTATTACAATCAAACACAACCAATTTTGGCAACGGTACCTATCAAGGCTATGTGAGTGGTACCATAAATGGCTATCCAGGCGGATATAGCAACGTGGCATTTGGTGTTACTGCTACAAACATACACAATCAAGCCACCACACAGGCATTTACCGCAAATATCAACACACCTGTTCCGTTATGGACAGCTGCCAACACATTTACATTTACACAAAATGGTACTGCAATTACCACAAGGGTTACTGCTTCAATATCAGATTGCGTACCGCTTACATATACATTAACATCAGGATTTTTGCCTACTGGTCTGAGTTTAAATTCAGCAGGATATATCACTGGCACAGTGACATGTTACAGTGGTGGATACAGTTGCATACCATTTACCATAACGGTAAATGACGTAGAGGGTCAAAGCAACTCAAGATCATTTAGTGCCAATGTGTTATCCTCAAATTTTAATATGACTTATGTGATTGTGGGTGGAGGCGGAGGCGGTGGTGGATGGGCAAGTCCACACCCTGTAGCCAGTGGTGGCTACGGCGGAGGTGGCGGTGGCGTAACTGTTGGTTCTGCATCTGTAGCGATTGGTTGCTACACTGCCACAGTGGGCGGTGGCGGAGCTGTTACTACGTTAACTGGGTCTCCATTGACAGCCAGTGGTGGTGGCGGTAGCAGTGTATTTGGGGTAGTTGCTTGTGGCGGAGGCGGGGGCGCAAATTTCTGTGCTGGATCCAGTGGCTCCAGCGGCGCACCAACAAGTCATTCCAGCGGCGCGGTATCGCCCACAGTTGGCACTGGCTATGGCGGAGGCGGAGGCGCGGGAGGCACGGGAGGCGCAGGAACATCTGGTCGAGGTCTCAATCCAGCAGCCGGTTATGGTGCCGCAGGTGGTAACGGCGGTCCTGCATATTATGTACCTTACACTAACGCATCATATGCTGGCGGTGGTGGCGGAGGCTCAGGAACTACAAATCCATCGAGTGGTATCTTTTTCCCTGGGGTTAGGGGATCTAGTGGTGGTGGCTCAGCTGGAGTAGGCGGATGCGGTGCTACATATTATGTAGCACCAGGCAATTACGGGGGAGGTGCTTTCCCATCTGGGCCTGGTGCATCGCTATCTGCTACTGCTGGCAGTGGCGGGCTAGTCACAGTATTATATTGTAGCCCAGTACAATTGGCCACAGGTGGCAGTATATCTGGTGGACCTGCTGGACCAAGATGGTATCATACTTTTACTGGCACAGGTTCTTTTAAATTAAATGGTACATTTAATGCTATTCCGGTCTGGTGCGGGCCTGTTTCCACATTCTACTATCAACCCAATACTTACTCGCAATTACAACTATCTGGTGCCCGATTAGGGTGTACCGCAATTACCTATTCCAATACAACGCCATTGCCCACTGGATTCAGTTTGAGCAGCACCGGGGTGTTAACTGGTAGTGCCACTGGTTATCCGGTAGGGGCATACAGTTGCGTACCTTTTACTGTTCGCGCAACTGCGTCAACTGGAACATATTCGGCACATATTTTTACGGCCAACATAGCACCAAACACAGTGGTATACTGGCCATTATACACAACAAGTTCAAATCTATATTTGACACAAAACAACACGCCAATCACAACACAAATCTTTGCAAATATACAATACGGAACGATTGTCAGCTATACCAATACAACTGCATTACCTACTGGATTAACTATCAATAGTGCCGGGTACATCACAGGTTATCCTGTTGGATACAATGGATATACCAATGTACCGTTTACTATACAAGCAAATTCTAATGTTGGCACAGTCGGCACATACACATTTGTTGCAAATATCAATGCTCCGGTTCCGGTCTGGACAACACCAAGTACACTTTATTTTGCACAAAACAATTATTCATATACAACTCAATTGGTGGCCACAATATCAGATAATGTACCATTAACCTATGCAAATGTAACAGCGTTACCAACAGGATTAACAATAAACTCCAATGGTTATATCACTGGCACAGTGGTTGGCTATTCGCCTGGATACACCAATTTACCGGTTACCATAACAGTAAGTGATGCAGAAGGACAATCAAATACACAAACATTCACAGCCAATATTTCTAGTGTACCTTATACAATTAATATTGTAGCAGTTGGTGCAGGTGGTGGCGGATATCCTGCTTTTAGAACCTGCTACGGCGGAGGTGGCGGAGGTGGCGGCGGTCTTGGATATTATAATAGTTATCCGGTAAACCCTGCAAATAGTTACACAGTTGTTGTTGGTGTAGTTAGCGGTGGTCCTACAACAGGTACCAGCTACTTTGTCACCCCATCATTGGTCAGTGGCGGTGGCGGCAGTAATGGAGTTAATAACACTGGCGGTGGTGGCGGTGGCCACACCGGACAAGGTGGTGGCAATGGCGGGTCAGGTGGATCAGGATCAGGACTGTATGCTGG
>Ga0208386_1000331_pt1 | contig 13534 bp, 15 predicted proteins | sample CryBogCBH16Oct07_FD_185510 | JGI IMG/M metagenome (GOLD analysis project Ga0208386, IMG submission 185510) | Freshwater microbial communities from Crystal Bog, Wisconsin, USA - CBH16Oct07 (SPAdes) | ecosystem: Environmental > Aquatic > Freshwater > Lake | place: Crystal Bog, Wisconsin, USA...
CCGATGAAGAATTAGCAACGCTAGAACGAGCTGCAGCATCTCTTGGTATGAACCTTGATGAGTATTGCAACTATGCTTTAGAGAAGGCTGTGTTCTCAAAGTTGTGCCCAACCTGTCGTCAATACAGAAAAGATAGATCATCTATTTGTTCATCATGTGGAGAGGTTGATTGATGAAGCGTAACCTTTGGAAGAAGATTGAACGAGAAGGTGATTGCTGGGTTTGGACCGGCAGCACCGCTAATCGTGGCTATGGTAGCATCCACCACAATGGTAGGAACGGGTATCTGCCCCACCGTCTGGTGTGGGAGCTACTCCGTGGTCCTATACCTGAGGGTTTGGTGCTTGACCATATGTGCCAGAACCGTCGATGTGTTAACCCTAACCACCTCGACCCAGTAACAAACCGAGTAAACATTCTGCGTGGTAAGAGTGTTGCTGCTCTTAATTTTATTAAGACTGAGTGTGTCAATGGCCATGCGTTTGACACCAAAAACACAAAGATTAGGAAGGATGGCACTAGATCATGTCGTCAGTGCGAGAGAGATCGTCTAAAGAAGTTTCGAGAAAATCAAAAGTTAAAAAAGCATCAGAGATAAAGAAGGCTTATAAGGAACTCAAAAAAGAGTTCAAAGAGCTGACCAAGGAGAATCTCATCGTGGGTAGAAAACTTAACGCCGCTATTCAGCAGGTATATGCATTGAACGTAGAGGCATACTCTAAGGTTGAGCACTCACCCAATGACTTTAATAATGGTTACGCAACTGGCCTTACTGAAGCCATCCGAACCATGCGTGAGATTGAACGTGGTAACTACTTTAGGTTCCCGTTATTTAATACAAAGAAGAAGAAACAATGACAGAAGGTTATTGGCGCAATGAGCACAGTAAGCTCCAAGAAGAGTTGCGCAAGGTATACCAGCAGGTTAACTACTACGTCAATGAGAACACTAAACTCCGTGAAGAGAACGTAGTTCTAAGAGAAAAGTTAGGCATCAGTGACCAACCCGTATAATATCTGGGCAGTCAAGTATGATGGTAAGCATATGCATATCATGTATGCAACTAGATTGCCACGCAAACTAAAGAAGTTTGTTAAGACTATCTATGATATGATGGAAGATGGGCACAATGATTTTATCGTTGTTAGTCCTTCTTTCGGAGAGTTGACAGAAGAATGGGTAAGTTCCAGCAAAGATTTAGCCAACGGCAAGAGCGTGAGCTCGAAGAGCAGTGGCCTCATTCACGTCGCACCGTAGGGTCTGGTAACAAGTGGGAGAAGGGCGACCTCTCCACTAAAGAACAACACATGATGGAGTTCGTCATCGAGGCGAAAGCTACCCAGGCTGCATCGTTTAGTATCACTAAGAAGATCTGGGACACCATCAAGGGGCATGCTCAAGATCGTAGCTGGCTAGCTAGGCCAGTACTAGCTATTAGGTTATATGGTCCAACAGAGCAGGAAACTTCCTGGGGTGGTACCATTTCTATGACCCCTGAGACACTGCCAGTAGAACTAGATCTTATTTGTATGGACAAGGACGACTTCCTTGAACTATACTACGACTACATACGCTTGAAGGAGAAAGAAAATGACTGAAGAGCAGCTGCAGTTTGATCTAAAGTTTGATGACGAGGAAGAAAATGAGTAGTTTCCTTGAGCGTACACTGGCTGCGTACCAGAACGATGAGCCTATTACACGCTACATCGAAGAAGCATTGATGCTAGGTGAAGTGTTCCCTGAGGAGTATCCTGTCAAGGTATTCAACAAGGAACGCAAGTTTGATAACATGTATCACCCTTCATCAGACGTAACGGCGGGGGAATTGCAGCTATATTATAGATTCCATCCCGAAATGAGACTATTATGCCAAGAACAAAGAATGACCCCAACTCTCGCTATGACTTTTCAAGTTGGTTCGGTTTTTCATTCAGTGCTTCAGAACCTTCTTATACACCTGGGGTTTACCACGTTGGACAAGGTAGAGGTGAAGTTTCGCAACGAGGAACGAATGATTGCTGGGGCCGTAGATGTGCTGGAGCTTGTAACGCCTGACGGTACGTTCCTTGTAGACATCAAGAGCACCAACCAGCTTCCCAAGGAAGCTAGCGAGCAATATGCCATGCAGCTCAGAGTGTATCAGGATAACTGCCCTGGTGCCCCTGACCGCATGGCTTTGCTATTTATTCAGAAATCTTACCCTCACAAGATCAAGACGATCGAGGTTAAGAAGGACCAAGAAGCCCTGGACAAGTTGTATGATAAGTGGTCACGCGTACGTGTAGCTATTAAGAACAACGATCCATCTGAGCTAAAGCACTGCTGCAATGGTCCTACTGATGAAGTATTCCTTGCATGCCCTGCCCGTAAAATCTGTCACTACTGGAATAAACAATGAGCGATTGCAGACATGTGAAAACAGTTGTGAACTTCTTTGGTGAGACCGAAGAACGTCCATACACTAGTTTGTTCTGCCCAGATTGCAAGCAACTAGTACAAGAAATAAGTAAAACCCACCCATTTAAGTTGAGGAACCGATGAAAAGCCCAGTTTGGCCCCCTGTATTGTTTATGCTGTCTGTGGTTGCAATGTTTTGCTTCTTCACGGCTACTCAGCCATGGGAAATGTTTTTAGTCCTTATCCCTATTGCTTGCCTTACTCTTTTCTATTTTTGGTTAGACAACCGTGACCAACCCTAATAAAGCCAAGGGTAGTAAGTGGGAGCTTGACGTTGCCAAATACTTCAATGAGCGTGGCTTCCCAGAGGTAGAACGACGCTATGGCGCAGGTGCTACCTTGGACAAGGGTGACATCAATGGTGTCAAGGATACTGTTGTAGAGGCTAAAAACTGGGCTAAGATCTCGCTTTCCACTATTATGGACGAGGCTTTAGTAGAACAAAAGAATGCCAAGAAGAAGTTCGGCATCAGTGTAATCAAACGTCGTAACCGTAACGTTAAGGAAGCGTACGTCGTTATGACGCTTGAGCAGTGGATTGATCTTTATTCAGTCTACGTAGATAAAACTCATAAATAAACTTGATACATTAATGTAATTATTGTATCATTTTGTACATGGAATGGATAGACCATGAGTAATAACGGTTTTCGTAGAGGCTTAGACAGTCTTACTGAACCTGAGATGGATATTCCCCACGACGATAAGTTTGGGGAACTCCACCGATTTGTCGTACGTTCTTTCCGCTGGGAAGGCAAGCCTGAAGAGAAAGATATGCTCGAGAGTATCGAGACTATTGTTGACAACTTCATGGAAGAATACATCAACCCAGCTGAAGTAATCATTGCGAGATTTAATTCAGACAACAGTATAGGTGGGGCAGAGGGTGATCGACTCTTCCTTAATCTACAAAGTGCCATTGTCGCTATCGAGGAAGAAGTCACCAGACGATACCTCAGAGCACAATTTAGTTACTACATGCTTGATGATAAGTACAATGCATCATATATCAAGCATGCTAAGGGTACTACCAATGATCTAAATGCTCGTGCTCGGATGGAAACCCGAGACGATCGTTTATTTTACTTTGTGCAGTACAGCGCGTGGCGGATCATTAATGATAAGGTCAATAGTCTAAAGGCTACACAAAGACATATACAAAATCAGTTATATCGTCGGAGCCAGGGTGGCCAATACTCCTAGAAAAAGTCGTAAGCAAGAGGTTATACCAGGTAAGATCACCTGGCAAATTCTCGAACGCCTACTCAATAACTATTGGGAATGGCATGAAGTTTACAGAACAACAGGTAATCCAGATCTTCGTTTAGACAATGGAGTTACCGTAAATATCTATGACATCCTTAAGGGGATAGATCGACTGCCTCCGCGCCAAAAGCAGGCAGTCGTTTTGTCATGTCTGGAGAACAGAAAAGAAGTAGAGGTAGCTCGCATCATGGGGTTTACCAAATGGTCATCACAAGTAGGCATGTATAAGCGTAAAGCACTCAAGCAGATTTGTGAAACGGTATGGCTAAACGAGAATGACTGATGAAAGACCAAGTTCTGAACAACAGTTTGAAACACTAGAAGAAACATATAGAGATAGACTCCCTAAAAACTGGGAAGATATGAATATGCAGGCCAAGCTTGATTGGTTTGGCCACCGCATCTTGCTAGATCTCCGTGAAGAGACTGGCAAAGAAGGCACAAAAGACTGGGGATTCCTCAGTGATTACCAGCTAGAGCGTCGTAGGCGCAGAGAAATACAAAGCAAGCTCAACGGATGGGATGAAATCCCGCCAAGACAAGGTATCTTCCGTCGAGTACACGTAGACAAGAACAACCTTATTATTGGTAAGAGAGAAGACGATGGACAGAAGAACCCGTGAGTTTAAAGAGCTAGTAAAGATGACGCCGACTACGGCTGATTTGCTTAGCGAAGAGATCGATGGTGAGATTTTTCTTTATAAATATTCACCACAATGCAAGATCTGCAACACAAGCGATGAACTTAAGAGTGTTATCGACTCGTTGCTGCTGTTCCCAAAGACATATAAAGAAGTCCTGACTTTGATCCAGCCACTCCAAGAGAAGCTTGGTTTGTCTGAAGAAGAACGCATCAACTACGAGAACATCCGTCTTCACCAAAAGAACCACCTGCCTTTTGAGAAAAAGATTGTACGTGACATCGTTGAAAAGCGTGCCCGTGAGAAAAACCGGAGCATCCTAGACGCTGGTGAACGAGGATCAGCAGGGCTGCTTACTGCCGAAGCTTTCTATGAAATCATTGTGGCCAAGGGGTTTGAAGACATTGCCCAAGGTTATGAGAAGCCTACCCTTACCCAGACCATGCATGCTATGGAGATGCTGCAGAAGCTGGAGAAGGAAGGCAAGGAGAACTACCGCCCAGAAGACCTTATTAACCAACTGGATATCATCCTGCTGGCTATCCGTGATGTTCTCCCTGTTGATCTCAAGGAAGCATTGTTCAATAAGATCGAAGAATATCAGACCGGTGGCCTAAATATCCCTACAAAACCAAAGAAGCTGAAGCAACCAATCATCGAAGCAGAGTACATTGATGAAGATTTGTTTGAAGAAGGCCTATAAATCATAACAGTTTTATGTAAAAGTTACAGTAAAACGCATTAGTTAATGTACTATCAGGGGTATATATGGCCGAAGAGCAGCAATCACCTAAAAAAAAGAAGAACCTTTGGCGTAGGCTCATCCACTCGGAGAGAGCCCGTAATTACGTACGTGTTCACATGGGTGATGATCCAATCGACAACATTATTTCACCAAGACACCGTGACCCCGACATGCAGGAAGGGTTGTTCGTTGACACGATGAGTGCTCAGCAGATCCGCGACATGGAATCAAACCTCAATAGAGGTAACGACTTGATGATCAACTTTGGTGAGACCAGCCGTACTGCCAAGCCTGAGCGTTTTTCGTTTGAAAAGAACGGTGGCATCACTGAGGCTTCTGTTGACGACAGTGGTAACCCAGGTGACCCAGGTATGGCTGCTACCAAAAGAATTGCTTGCTTTCAGTGTGGAAGCACTGGTAACCCTAAAGAATTTATACCTAAGCTTGTTACTGTAAACAACGAAGAAACAGGCGAAGAATATACTAAGGCTGTGCATGTGCACAAGAACCCATGTACTGACTTCAACGCGGAAGGTAGCGAGTTCGGCGCTAGGATTGTAGACTAATGAGACCACAAGACGAAGAGATCAAGAAGAGCAGCGAAGAGTATGAATCGCTTGCTGATTCGTTCAAGGATGATGTATCCAAAAGCGCACCTTCCCAGGGCGACAGAGTTGACAACGGCACACGCATTAGGCGTCTTGCTAGTGTAAAGTTGTCTAAGGTGCCACAGCTGTATGGTCTCCTTAAGAAGAACGCTGATACGATCCTTAAGGCTCCTCGTAACTTTCTTCCTATTCCATTGGATAGAAAAACAAACATACTAAATAGATCAGAGTTCCCTAACGCACCAAAGTTGTTTAAGGCATTGAGCAAGCATCACGAAAGCCTTATGACGCTTGCCGATGCGGGCATATCCGACACGGATTCTAATGGTAACACTGTCAATGCCTGCCTGGACTCCAGAGACTTTGGTCAGACAGAGCACGAATACATTAAGAAGATGAAGTCTCTTGATGGTTTTAAGCCACAAGAAATAAGCAAGCTCGGCATCTGCTCTTCTCCTGAGTGCTACGACTGCATTGATTGCCACCGTCACCAGGATGAGCTATACAAGGCTATCGCTGGCATCTGGAACGATGGTGATGCTGAAGGTCACCAGCGTGGCTTGCACGTTAAGAACTTGATCTCAACTCTAAACAGCTGGGCATCACACATGGACTCACGTGGTATGGACTCAGAACGTTTTAATGATAACCATGTTAATGCTACAGCCCCTGGCTACAGAAGATGCGCAGAAAAGCATCAGCTTTTAGCAACCGGCATGCGTTCTATTGCCAGAAATCTTACAGAAGCTTTTGAAAAAGATGGTGTTGGCATCCACGATGACAAAATCCAAGGTGACGATCAGGAAGCAGGTTACTAATGAAAATTAGTGAGATCTTCAAGAACAATGTTAAGGAAGCAGAGCTTCTTGAGACACAAAATCCTTCTGTACAAGATCGTGTAACACGAGTTGAAGATAAGAAGGCACTGGAAGAAGTTGCCAACAGAGACCCTGCCATGGAGCAACTTACCAGTAAATTTGGTGTTGTCCCAGCTAGAAACTCACAGCTTAGAACTCTTCTTAACCAGGTAAACCAAGAGCCATTGAGAACGTTGGATTCTGACGAAGACATTGCTAAGGCTCCTATCATTCAAAGATCTCCCAAAAGCATTGGTGAGATTGTTACACCTGATGAAGTAACTGCTATTAATTCCTGTAGTTGTGACAGAGTTATGAATGCTGTACCATCTGAAAGCTTATTGCAGGCTATTAGGAATACACCAGCTGCTCACTTTGATTCCGGTGCAGTCACATTAGTGACAGGACCAAATGGTTCTTTTAAATCTGACTATACCGAAGAAGCTCTTAAGAAAGCACACGAAAAAGCTGGTACAGAGTACGACCGTAAGAACTACCCAACACGCAGTGAGCTTGTCCACAGACATATCCTTGATACGTTGGATGCAGCAGACAAGACCTTACAAGAAGACCCAACCAATACAGAGTGCCAAAGAATCATGGATGAATTCATGCACGGTTCGAGTTCGCTCGCTGGTGTACCACCAGAGGGTGGCACTAAGCAACTTAGCCACAACTTTGTTTCTCACTATCTTTCACATGTTCAAAAAGCTGGTCTGGAACCTTCTGACGTTGGCATCACACCAGAAGAACTAGCACGTTTTGATTTTACTTCTGACTTCCTTACTGGTAAGGCTAAGGAACAGGCAGCTACACGTGCTGAGCAATCTGCTGCTCTTCCTTCTGCTGAAGACAAAAAAGCTGAAGAAGCTTACAGAGATACTAGGCTTGAGAAGCCTGGCGAATGTAAGGTTTGTGAACAATACCGACAGGGCTATAACAATCGGTTGCTTAAGCTTAAGGACAACATCTATCAGAGAATCCTTAGCTCAGGTAAGCCATACTCTCCTGAATATGCGGATTCCACTGCAGCTGAGCTTGCCCACCACGTTCACAACCTGTGGACTGGTAAAACACCAAATGATTCTCTAGAAAATGAACTGTTTGCAAACCATGCTAAAGAAATTGAAGGTATGCACGACGTTCTTGCTGACTGGGATGATCACCGTGATAGTGACCACAACGGCGCAACAGAGCAGGCTATTAACCTAGACATACCAATCAACTATTCTAAGCCAGAATCTAAGAAGCGTGAAATCATCAACGCTGATACTGGTGAAGCCTACGAACCTGATGTCGAAAGAAACCCTGATGTAGATAAGATCTACAAAAACCTTGAAGGGGTTACTGAACGCTGGGATATGCGTGCTCGCACAGACATTCACACAGGTGAGGATCCATTCCTTGACGAAGAAGGTAGACCTGTCACCCAAATGCGTGGTGAAAGCGACGAATCTTTTGCTATTAGAAGACAGAAGAAGGCCAACGAAGCTCGTCTTGATATAAGTGTTGGTGTACGCCCAAGCACATTGGAATCATCGCCATCTATTAGGAACCGTCCTGACTACGCTGTCATTGAACCACCCAATGACATGACCCCAGAGGGTCTGCGCGAGTGGGGTGAGCGTCGTATGAGATACGAGCAAACTGTACCTGCTCGTCAAATATCTGAGATGCAATCAGAACCCAAGATGAGAGTCACTGTTCCAATGCCTGGTCGTAACGTAGAAGGTTACATCGAAGGTGTTGATGAAAATGGAAAGCCTATCCCACTTAAGGGTAAAAGCTCCAAGACTTCAGTACCAAATAGGACTGAGCGTGTATGGACATACTCCGCAGCTACTTCAGATCTTCCTAACTCTACTGTTGTCGCACCAATGGAAAACTTCAGAACTGATAAGTGTCGTCACAAGGACTGTGAGAACCCAGAGACTTGTAGCGGTAAGCACCAGGTTACATGGAAGGTACCATTCCTGCCTGACACTGATGAGGTTAGATCTCTTCAACAAAGAACTCCTGGGATCGCTAGCAAGGGTGCAGATGAGACTGACGAAGAGTTTGCTGGAAGACGAGATGAATGGCGCAGAGCAGAGTCTGATCGTTATGAAGCTTTAAGATCACACATGCAGGAAAAGGTCGGAGTATCTACAGAGAACTTCCGTTCTGCTCGTTGCGAGAAGTGTGGGAGCCAACTGTGTAGCGGTTGGCACAAGGCTGATGACCAGTCAATTATGTCTATCCCATCTGAGCACGCTTACTTGTTCCAGACAGCTGGCATGCAGCCAGACCTTGCTAAGTGGCGTAAGTACCGTGATATCCAGACAAGATACATGGCTCAACAGCCAGCTGAGTTGGAAAGAACTACAAGAGAAGTTCAAGTACCTCGTAGCGAAATGTCTCTTAGCAGACCACAAGAAACAACGGATCTTCGTAGCCTGGTTGGTTCGGGTGATGCAGCTTCTCACCAGAAAAGATTCCAAGAGTGGCACGATGGTCTTGATGACTATGGTAAGAGTCTTTACGATGAATACACCAAGGGATACGCCAGAAGCCGTGCTGAGATTGAAGCCAAGCTGAACGAGGCTTACCCGTGGGGCACTGAAGACAACCCTAACCCAGACAATTTTGCCAACGTACAGAACTTGCTTAAGCGTTGGGATAAGAACTGGCACCGTAAGTTCTCACGTGAACACACACACAGATACTTTGACTTTGATGACGACAAGGTAGTAACCGACACAAAGATGATCCCAAGAAGATGGGACGAAGTTTTTGCTGACTATCCAATGAAGAAGGGTGTTGTTCCTACATCAGGTCCACTCTTTAAAGCAATGAACGGTAGAGGCATACCAATGCCTACTCGAGCAACAATGCCCGGCACAGAAACACGCGTTGAAGAGGTGAGACGTGCTGTTCGTCCTACATCAAGAATCAAGCCACCACGTTTAGGTCTGAAGCTTGATGCTATGAACGATTACAGAAGATCTTTTGAAACAGCTTTGCGTGCTGTTTACCCAGGCGTTGGGAGAGAAGAAGCCATTGAGAGACTCAAGGCAGATCACGCGGAACAAGCAGCAAAAGCATCAGCACGAAAAACATCTAGCATAGAAGAAGGTAATGAAATGGCTAAGTACATTTTCAATTCAAGAAACAAGAAGGAAGCTATCAACGCAGACATCATTGGTGATGTTCTTAACGTTGGTAAGCACCTCGTCCAACCATTCGTTGACCAGGCTCACCTCGTTGGTGACGTTCTCCATAACATTAACTGGAACTCTGGCGCTGGTTTCAAGATGGTTCCTACTCACGGATTTGACTCACTTGGAGAGTGGTCAGGTATGGCTGAAAAGTTTATTCCTGAGTCTGCCCGAGAGATCGCTAAGCAACACGCTGACTGGCAAGGTGCTAAGCAAGGTCTGGGTGAAGAAGCTGCCGCTGCCATTGGTTTTGCTGCCCGACCAGCTATCACTAAGGGTGTTAATGTCCTGAGAGACAAGCTCGACCAAAGAAGAGATAACAAGGCTGAGCTTGACAGAAGAAAGAATCTTTGGGATGCTGCACCAGGCAGCGCACGCTCAGAGCTCGCTGGTAACTTTGGCCGACAGGTTAACCCTTACCACCCTAGCCACATGGATGTGCACGCTCCTGGTAGCGATGGCCCTTGGGACAGAATTACTAACGTAGGTAGACCAAGAACACCTAGCAAGATCAGCAGTGCGCCTGCTAGACTATCTGCAAACTAGTACTACAAGAAAGAAGACAATGGCAACCGATCCATACGACATTCCGGGTATTCGTCCGGAGGATGTAAAGCAGACACCTGAGCAGATCGCACAGGTTAATGCTTATTTGGCACAACAGAAGGCTGAAGAAGAAGCACTTGGTAAGGAACAACCTATCGAGCTTATGGAATCAGAGCTGATGGGTGTGTGGAAGCTCCTCCAAGAACTCCAGTACAAGTACGGCAACCGTAAGGGTAGCTACGCTAACTTGCTTTCTATGCAGCAAGAAGCTGACGAGAAGTTTGCTGCCCTTGGCTTCCAGGTGATTGTTGACTGGGTGATGCCAGGCATTTCACAGACGCCTACGCCACCTACGATTACTATTGTTGGTCGCCTCGATGGATCAGAGTTCAACCCCGAACAGAACCGTTACGAAACTGGTATGGGTGTTGCTGACGATTACTACACAGCTAAGCGAAAGTCATTGGGCATGAGCAACAAGCTCATCCTGCCAGGAATGTAAGGTTATCATGGGTTGGATCAAGTCTCTGTTTGAACGTAATGAAGTTACTGCCGCAGGCGAGACCCCTGACGTCCACCCATTGGTTAAAGCTATTGATGATGGCCACGAAGTTACCATGGTCTACCGTGGTAACAACAACCTTCCTGATGAGAGAATAGAACCACGTACCGTTATTCCTACACGTATGGAAGGCGGTCACGTTGTTGCATTTGACATCGCAAAGAATGCATGGAGAAAGTTCTTCCCTGGTCAACGGCCTGGACCAAATGGTATGCAAGGTGTTGAGCAAGTAATCAGTACTGCTCCTGCCAGTATCCCACGTGACAAGCTGCCACCTGAAGAAGAAAAGAAGCCTGCTGCTCCTGCTAAGTCTTGGAAGAAACCTATCCAAGGACCTGGTGCATCTGCTCCTGCTGCTGCTCCTGCTCCTTCTGTTGCATCGTTCAATTATATTGCTGATGATGAAACGCCATGGGATGCTGTACGCAGTCAACCATCTCCTGATTCAAATATTGAACCGACTGAAGATGAGTATAATGAGCTGAAGAGATTAGACATTGACCCTGATACGTTTGATCGTGCCACTGTCAAGCGTCTGCGTAACATGGGTGCTACGCACCTTGAGCTAAAAGATGCACTCACTAACCAGGTGAAGATCCCTCTTGAAGATTATGAGACTGCTAGAATCAACAACCCTGACAGTCACCTGCAAGCAAAGCAGGAAGCAGAAGGGTACCAGGATTTCTATAGCAGTATCATTAACGAGAGAAACGCAATGCTTGCTAAGGGGCATGCTGATTATGCAGGCAAGCCATTGCTTTCTAGAGAAGAGCATGACAGCCTTCTGGAAGATCTTTTTGGTCACCACCTTACATTGCGTAACATACCGACTGAAGAGTTTGGGAGCATCAACCCTAAGGCTTATACTAGATACCACAGCGATGAACAGATCCCATGGAGACGCAGAGCTAATGAATGGGTGATGGGTGAATGCGCCAAGATTAATCCATCATTGAGAGATTACTTTGACAGTGATCACTATAGCTCTGAAGATATGCTTAAGACCACTGAACACTCAAGCATTGCCACCAAGCTGCACCAGCATTATAATGTTATGGGTTTGAACGCTCGTACAATAAAACAACACGTTATTGCCATGCGTAAGCAAAAAGCTTTGGCAAATATTACCAGTAGTCAGTACTTGCCATACGACTATTCATATGATAAATATGAAGAAGAGCCTAGGGGATAGAATGTTTAACTCTAAGTACGCTGCTAAAAAAGAAACAGAGAAGCCAGCAAAGGGTATATTCTCACCAAGCCCATTTACTATTGCCCCTAAGTCTAGATTGTACGACAATGTAGAACCATTGTACGTTGGTCTTGACACAGAAACAACTGGTCTTGATGGTGACGCATACCCATTGTCGTTTGGTATCTGTGTGTATCGCAACGGTGAGCACAGCCCCTCGGAAGATCACCACATCATTACTCTTCCACCCACTAAAAGAGTGCAGAACCAGCCGCAGAGACAAATGCTTGATGCTAGAGGCTTCCCCATCCGTTATCCATTGAATCCCGAAGCTGAAAAAGTGCATGGTCTTTCTGCAGACCTATTGGGTGCAAGCTACCAAGGTAGAATCACTAGAGATAAAAACGGCACTACTCTCCACCCCGCATTAGAGCATGGTGCTGCTATTGCTAAAGTGATGGGTATCCTTGCTCATTACCAGAAGCAAGGTGCCATTTTCGTTGGTCACAACCTGGACTTTGACTGGGGAATGATAAAGAAATCTCATGAGGCTGAGAACGATAGGATGTCTCCTGCGACTGCAGGATTTAATCTTACTACAGCTAGGGCTTATACTGCTGACTCGCAAAGACATGCTTTTGCTAGAGGCGATGGTGTTGTAGGTACGCGTAAGAACTATGCAACTGGTGTAGTGGAAAACGTTTCTGACTCGAGAAAACTCGAGGATCTTTGTGCGCACTATGGTATCAAAGTTGGTGCTCACGCAGCACTTGGAGACGCTAGATCATCTGTGGAACTTTTGCTTAGACAGATAAGCATGAATAGAGAAGCACAAACTAGAGCAGGCTTCCCTGCTGGTGGTGGTGGTGGTCCTAGCTTCTCTGTTGATGATGAAGAAGAACCACGTACAGCTAGCGTAGGTAGCTCAGGCGTAGACTACAGTCAAGCTGGCCCACACACTGCTAAACAATGTAATTTTTGCAACCATTTAGATAAGGTATCATCCAGCAACAAGGATGAAACCGGCAAAGTTGTTGACAGAGACACTCATAATGCTATCGAAATGGCACGTGGATGGCACAAGAATCCTGAAAAAATGACGGGCAAGGGCGTTCACCCAATGACACCACAGCTCGTACTAACTGCACAGAAGAGAGAAAACAATGCGTAAAGTATCAAGAGCAGACGAAACGTTTGACTTCAATTTCCGCACAGCTGGTGATCGTTGCATGACACCTAAGTGTTACAACAAGCCAGAGGGTGGTGCTAGTCACTGCACTACGTGCATCGAAAACATTAAGAACCCTACCTCTCGTCCATACGACACTAAGGGTACCACGTCGTCCGTCAAGACAGCTGGCGCATGGCCTAGCGAAGTGGATCACAACGCTCACATCGCCAGTATGGAAGAACTGGCAGACCACCACTCAAAGGGTGTTGCTTGGCATCACAAGCAAGGTGAC
>Ga0208386_1000332_pt1 | contig 13521 bp, 25 predicted proteins | sample CryBogCBH16Oct07_FD_185510 | JGI IMG/M metagenome (GOLD analysis project Ga0208386, IMG submission 185510) | Freshwater microbial communities from Crystal Bog, Wisconsin, USA - CBH16Oct07 (SPAdes) | ecosystem: Environmental > Aquatic > Freshwater > Lake | place: Crystal Bog, Wisconsin, USA...
GCGGTTAACCGTTACAGTATCGCCACCCACAATGCGTAGGAATTGCGACACAACACTGGCGGAATTGCGTGGTGTTACCCGCGCGTCAGTAAATGATGCCAATGGTTTACCAATCCACGGTTGCAGTGAAAAGGTATCGCACATCTCATCCATCTGTGGTGACACCACATTGTGCTGACCCAATAGTTCAGTAAGCACTCGGTTGATTGTGCCTTTACCTGATCTGCGTGGACCGATGATGTTTAAGAATTTCTGTTGCTTGTTATCACCTGACAAAATGTAACCAAAGTATTCTTGCAATAGGTTCTTAGCTTCTTCGTCGTCACCAAACACATCATGCAAGAAGTTCATCCATTGTGGACATTGTGCCTCTGGGCTGTATGCGAACGGCAATGAGTTATAAGTAAAGAAACCTAGCGAGTGTGGAAATAAAACTGATTGCTCTACATGGAACAAACCATTCTCTAAACTGATCAACTTCTCAGCCGGTGGGTTGTTAACAGCATAGCCATCTAACCACACAGGCGGTTTGGACTCAGGACTGTTAGCTAAGTGACAGATTGCTTTGATAGCATCCATCGCAGCGTTTACAGTCGCAGGGTTGGCATTGAACGGCACAAGGTTGCCCTTGCGGTCTTGCTTTTGACACTTGTCTAAAAACTTATACAACTGGGAACGGATAGACGCTTCCTCAACAAATGAGTAATGCGTGTTGGTATACACATAAAAATCCTGTGCGTAATGCACCAACTTATATCCCTCTTCGGTAATGTATTGTGCAGTTAAAAATTGACGAGCATGGTCAAGCGGGTTGGTAGCATCTAGCACGATCTCGCCATTGGCAAGTGCCACCTTGAGCTTTTTTTGGTTCACCTTAAAGATCAGTGAGCGTAAGGTTGCCCCAGATCCCTTAAATGTTCTCCACTTCGCCTCACAACTATACTCACCTGTCGCTGCGTAGTTCTGTGCATTACCATCATCGTATGACCAACGATCCCATGCTGACAGAGCATCATCATCACCATTAAACTGATGGTGCAGTGCCATACCAACATTTAGCCAGTCTGTATAGCCACAGTTGGGATCTAATTGAGAAAGCAAATCATTCTCAATACGGGAAAGGTCCCATCCTTCCACTGGCGGTGTATAGCTAGCAAACTCATCATCTGAGTGCCTGTCGATGTTACGGGCTGGCACGTGGGCAGTGAGGTCTTGGAGGCTGGTTGGCATTGTGCCAGTCAACTTATTCCCAGTTACCGTAAAGTAGCGGGATTTTGGGTAAATCTCCAAACCAATGGAATGGTCTACATGGGAATTTTGTAAATCAGCACGGGTAAATATCTTAATGCCAGTCTCAGAAGGCGATACTTCTACATAGCCTTCTATATTGTCAATAATGCCCTGTGCTAGGTCGTTTAAACTGCCTGTTTGGGGGTCACGGCAGTCGTCAATGTCCACACCAATAATGTTATCGTCCCCAGTGAAAACAAAGCCTACGCCGTCAAATTTGCCCTTCTGATAGGCTTCTTGGGCTGTGAAATAGTCTGACCATGTTGCTGGGTTGGTTGAGCTTGCTGAAGTCCCATTAGGCTTCATGGGCAGTTTAGACCATCTTTGGCTGTCACCCTCACCTACGAGTGTGTATTTCCATAGCACCCAACGAGGAATCTTCTTCAACTCGGTTGGAATACCATCAAAATCGACCGCTAATGCGGAAGGTTGTTGTTGCATCATTATCCTTTCAATTCGCTTACATATACTAATGCACAATCCATGTTAGTAGTCACTAACTTTATTGCCACACTTGTCACACTTCCAGTTTAAAAATCCAAAGAAGTGTGGCAGTAAAAATTCGTTTAAAATCAAATACATGACTTTAAAATTGCCACACTTGTCACACTTGTCACACTTATTTCTATATTATTATTTTTATTTTTAATTTTTAATTTTTAAAAAATAAAATAAATATCAAAAGAAGTGTGGCAAGTGTGGCAAGTGTGGCAATAAAAATGTTATGTCCTTGATTTCATTGGAAAAAGTTGTGACAGGGTTTGACGGTCAGAAATCGCCCAACCCTGCCAAATTTCCCGATTACCCTTCATAGGGTTTTTAGACATCATACCCATGTTGCTCAAGATGTCGGTATGCCCACCGACGAAATTCCTCACGATTGGGTGATGTTTGCTCATCGTGCGGGTCCCATAAGAACTGCATTACAAAATTGTCCTCAGGGGTATGTGCCTCAATGCGGGTCAAATTGCCCTCACTATCATAGATATCGGTGCATACTACTCTGCCTTTATTACTCATGGTTATTCCTCATTAAATTGTGTATAACTATCATTTATATAAGAACCACGCTCTTCCCAACTGTCTTGAGAACCGTAATCCCCCCTACTCATTCTCATTCGCTCTTCATGGCGAAATTGTGGCTCTATCTTCCACCAAGCCAACGATGCCTCTTTATACTCAAGGTATAAATCGTTCTGCTCAAATAGCGGGTGGTTTAAACCCTCTACATCTACTGTGCGTAGCACATCGCTATGGGGTATGTATTCAAACTTAGTAATTCTGCGTCTAGCCCTGATATAGCGTTCATAGGCTTTTTTCTGCTCATCGTTCAATTCAATCATCATTCACCTCATCTAAATAGTTTTGTTGGTTGATAGTATCAAGTGACAATGGCTCTCTACTTATGTAGCCCTGTAATTGATGGATTTTGGATTCTGAAACTTGCATTACCTTTGCAATCTCCGATACTTTGGGTTTGCGGTTTAGCACTTGGAATAATCCCTTTTCAGTCACGCTTAACTTTTTAATGTCTTGCATAATGTTTACGGGTAGCCTGATAAGGTTTTGCGTATTGTTCAATTCCCTACGCACACCCCTCTCTATAAATGGCTTAGCATAGGTAGCAAACTTCGCATTGTTGGTTGGTTTCCATGATCTAGCCGACATGAATAATGCCTCATTACCCATAGCCAACAAATCTTCTTGGGGCATTTTGCTATGTTGCCATGCTGATGACTTTGTAATTACATGGACTACAAACCGTAGGTTGTGTTTAATCAACTTCTCAAGGGCTTGCGTATCTCCAGCCTGTATCTTCTCGGCTAGGTCGTGTTCCTCTTTGGTAGTTAATTGGGGAATGTCTTGGTTCATTAGTGATTGTAGATAGGTATCTACGCTAGACACTTCATTCGTCATGGTGAAATTCCTTATGGGTGAATAGATAAATTGCAAAGATAAGACATACTGCTACTGATATTGACGGCTCTTGGGACAGATCATAGACACAAATAAGCCCCATTAAGATTGCTAGATACTTCAAACTGCACCTCCCTTTCAAAATAATGCAACACCTACTAGTTTAAACGCGGTCTTATACTTAAAATTTTTTGGCTTTGGTTTACGCGTGGGCTCTTTCCAGACTAGCTCACCAAAATCATCATACTTATTCGATGACATAGTAGGTTGTTTCCGACACTTTTTGTCCGACCCCATCTATTTTGTCCCCCAATTCGCATATCTGTAATACCGAAATTCGTTCCCTTATCCATTGTGGCATCATCTCATAGTTTAAACAATGTCTATTGGATAAATTTTTTTCGGTGCTTGGCATGGCAAAACTGTATAGCCAGATTGAGCCATCGTCATTGAGTTTGACCCGCCAAATCTGTTCCATCTTGGTATTTAATTCGTTAGCCACAATCATCTTAAATTCATCACGACCAATGGTAGGACTACCACCCTCCATGATGATCTGATCAATTCGTGCTATCGATATAGTGCTTTGTGCCATAGTATTTCCTTATTATATCACACTTTGTTTAAACTGCTCTAATAATATCATACACTTCTTTGGTTATAGGCACTACATAGGTTGTTGAACCTTGCATAGAGTAATGAATATCATTCCACCATACATCAAAACTGCGGGGTGGGGTTTCATCAAAGTTAATCCATTCGGGTAGGTCGGCAACACCGACCCACCCTGTATTTTTGTGTAGCAAATAGGTTTTAGCCATGTTTAAACACCTATGTCATAAATAACACTTTCAAATTCTTCTTCCAATTCAAACTTCTCATCTTCATCTAAACCAACATAACATGGGGATAGGTCGTAATCCCACCCGCCCGATTGTTCGTTTTCCATGTCGTATGAATATGTGGCAATTACTTTTTTGCCCGCTACATCAATCTCATACACTTCTCTTAGCACTTTGTAAAGCAATACAGGGTCTTTGATTTTCATGGTAATGTTTAAACCTTTCTCATTATGTCTGCTACTTCTTTGGTTATCTTAACTATCTTATGGTGTTCGGGGTTAATGGATTGGAAAGAATAATTATCATAGTCGTGATCTACATACCATATTAGGTCTATGATGCGTGGGTTATTTTGCACAATCTCATCAACCATGCAAAGATAACCCTCGTCATCTACCAACAACCAATCCCCAACTTTTAGGCGATTATCCAATATGCACCATCGTTCTCTTTTAAGCCAACATCTTCCACAAAATCTTGCTTGTCTGTAATATCTAAGACAAATAGTTTGCCTTTGATATCATCGGGTAGTGCATCTTTATTTGGTAGCGTGATTGGCTCTTTATCTTTCGATGAGTTTAAACGGTATTGAACCATATCGTCTTTCACTAATACAAAATAGTGATCGGGATTGTAATTCATATACTTGTCAATCTTGGCTTTGTTTTGCACTAAGTAAGCCATTATATTTTGGACTTTTTCGCTTTTAAACTTATGCCCCGATTCAAACAAATCAAACAAATCATCTTTAAATATATCTATATCATGGCTAGTATTTTGTCGCACCTCCCATGCCAAATTATGCCGTAAAGAATCTACATTCTGCGAAAAATTGTTTTTAGCCATATCAGCAATCTGCTCAAATGTAAAGGGCTTAAATGCTTTTTTGGCGATCTTAACAATGTTCTTGGCATGAATAGAATACTTATGTTGCCCCTCATTACGATTGTAGCCATAGACTTGCCTACCGTTGTCAATGTTAATGCTTGTGATGCCATACTTGGGCTTATCACTAGCACGATAATAATTGCTAACTTCAAGTGTTCCTATGTGATTGTTTAAATCGTTTTTGTGAAATACTTGGATTGATTCGCAAACTCCATCGGGATAAGTGTTTTTATCCACACCCCAATTATTCATGTTCTTAGGTTTAAACGATATATCAGGCACTAGATTGTATATATCGGTAGCTAGGTTGATCAAAAAATCAACGGTATCTACACCATTAAATTTGCTTGCTTTGATGTCGTATTCTTGCATTTTCTTTCCTTATCTATACCAATTTTTATATCTGTCGTGTGATAACTGCCCCAATGGGACTTCGGTTGCCTTGCATGGTTTAACAATGTAATACAAATCGCTACAAATTGCTTTGGGTAGTTTTTCTCTTTGATGCTCACCACCATAGCGTGTTAGCCTGTGCTTGTAGCGTTCCACCAATCTAAGCCAAGAATCAGGCACACCGTCATCGGTAGGTTTAAACAATGCCAATGCTTGTGATGCTTTTACATCTCTCTCATGGCTATCTTCGCCCACTATTGCTTTTACGATTGGGTTGCCCCAATCCCATTTTGTTTCCACCAATTCGCACATGATGTCATAGTAATTGATAAACGGTTTTATTGTTTCCCTTAACTCTTTGGTCTTGGTGCGATCAATAGTATGTTTAAACTCTCTGTGCAATTTTAGCGGTTGCCAAACTTTTTCACCCTGTTTGCGTTGGAACATAATATCGCCCATCTCAATGGTGTAATACTTATTGTCATATCGAACATACTTATTCGATCTGAAATTTATCATGCTGAAATCTGCGGGCAAATTGAAATTGTAAAACCAAAATGTAGAAGATGATCTAAACTCTCTTGGATTCAAAGCCATCGATGGATTTTGTCCATACATAACTCTAGGTGTATGGATTGTCATAAATTCCATGCCATTGTTTAAACTCCAAGTGATAGCCTTGTTATGATTATAACGATGTGCATAGGCATCGAATGTAATATAGTATTCAGTATCACTTACCTTAATCATTCTTTCCCATGCTCTATCCCTACGGTGGATTGGTCGAATGTTTTGGTCTTTGCGTTTACCACGCAAAGGGACTGTATCTTCATATTGTTTTTTGATTGATTCAAAATCAAATTTTCTGCCTTGATTCTGTTGCACATCGTATGGACTGCAAGATTGTCTGTAATATCCCATGTTTAAACTTCCTCTCTTTCAATGTCGTAAATTGCTTGCCATTCTTTAAATACTTCGGGGTATGCTATTTGAATCCAATCATATAGATGGATTGGTGGTGATTCATTCTTACTAAGATCGTGTAATCGTTCCTCGATCTGTTCATTTATCCACCAATCATCTTCGGGTTCATCGCATGGATTATCATATACACGCATTGTTTAAACCTCTATCTTTATGGTTTGTCCAATAGGTGATTTGATGTTGGTTGTGATAGCCCACAATGTAGGGCAATTCCAATTACCACCCCAATCATTACCCACATATCCATCTGTCAAAATGATAGCACATACAGGGTTGATGTTATGCTTTTTCATGTATCGTGTCATGCAAGATGGGGTTGTGCCTCCACCACCTTTGGGCTTGGTTGATGATGTCATTCTATCTGCATCGTTTAAACCATATATCTCATGCCCCGCCACTTCGCTATCCCAATAAACTAAATGCACTTTTTCGGGATTCATATTAGCCATAACACTTGCCACTTCACTAATGAATCGGTTGAGAATTTCGCCCCATATACTGCCCGATGTATCAATACCAATAAACACTTCACCCATTGATTCACTAATGGTGGAGGGCATATAGATGTCGTGTTGTAGCCATCTACGGTTAGGTTTTCGCCATGTTGAATCGTCTTTACCCGATGATACGCTAGATACAAACTCTCTTAATGCCTCTTTCCAATCTACTTTGGCACTCATGAGATCGGTAAATGCACGATCAACATTACCACCTACTTTGCCCGCTAAGATTGCACCTTGTCTTATGGCTTGGTCGATCTCTTTAAATAACTCGGTTTTTTCCTCATCGTTTAAACCATCTGCCCCCTCCCAATCATGCTCATCAATACCCCCATCGGCATTAGGGTTATCGCATGGACTACCTGAGCCACCTTTGCCCTTTGGTTGCGGTGGTAGTAATGCAAACACTTCGGCTGAATTTAAACCCCTAAACTTCTCATCTACCAAACCACCATCGGGTAGTTTAACAAAATTAGCCGATCTATGAGCCTCATCTACAATCTCTAAGTTAATCACATAATCGCAAGCCATATTAGCCCTTTGTGGGTCTTGCTTGTTTAAATGTTTCCATGTCAATAAATGGCGATACATTTTGTGCTTAGCCTCATGCAAGATTAAACCACGCAATTCAGCATCGTTTAAACTTTGCACAAACTCTCTGCCAAACTTAACATCTTTACCGTTGGTTTGTGCAGTAAGTGTCTTATCATCTATCTTGGTTTCACCGATCATGAGAATACCCGAATAAGCCACAAATTGCGGGTGTTTCATTAAATCAATGTGGCATCTTTCAATGCGTTGTTCTGCGGTTAATGCCATGTTTAAACTTCCTCCATGTTGGCTAACATAATAAGATGATCAACGACTTCTGTATTATCCATGCTTTGATAATCTTCAAGCATAGCAGTATTCACTAGTTTAAATGCCTTATCAGGCACATTAAAACCGAGATACTTTAATTCTCTCATCTCAATCTCTAAGTTATCCCGCCAATCGTTTAATTCTGTTTTGTTCATGATTACACCTCCATCACTCTAACATTATCACCATCAATAATAACTTTGGCTTTACCCTCGCCAATCAATTTAAAACCAATCTGTTGCACGATTACTGCCATCTTTAAATGCTCTGCCTTGTGCCGAAAGAAAACGGCTAAGACTGTGGCAATAGTAGCCCATGATACCAAAAACAATTCACTCGATTCCATAATTTTCCTCATATGTTTGATATGGTTTAAACACTTTGCGTGATTCCCCAAACATATAAAACAAGGGATTCACCTCTGCCACAATCACCCGCTTTTCTGCGGGTGATTGGGCTTGGCTCATACGATATTGCAAAGACCGTTTAAACTCTTGCTCGATCTTATTCATTCGTTTTTTGAAACTATATGTTCCCATTACTTTTAATTGCTCTGTGCGAATAGGTAATTGTTTGCGGTAGCCCATTTAATAAACCCCTGTGATGTGCCTACGGTTGTCTTTTTACTTGTTCGCATAACACTAGTAGCGAATAGCCCCTGTGCCTCTTTACTTAAGCGATTCATATAATCAATCCACTTGTTAATGCTATCTTTTTCCACTTGCTGAATGGCTGAATAAACCAACATACAAACTGCACTTGGGCTAGATGGCACAATCGTCTTAATTGGCTCTTTAATGATTTCCTCCCATGTAGGTAATTGATCGGTTAATTGGATAATCGATAACATATCATAGGTGGCTCGGTTGCCAATCGTTCCCTTTAATGCGTGTGCCATAATGTCTGTGCCTAAATGCTTAGACTTTTTAACAATATCACTAGCCTTGTTTAAACTTCGTGGGGTGCAAAATGCGGGGCGGGGTGTGCGTGGGTCGTAGATGTATTCATTGTCTGATGCGTTATTAAAATCTTCGAATGATGCCAACATCTGCGGAAACTGTTTAACCGTCATTAAAATTTCGGGTGCAATATCATTATCTAAAGCCCATTCAATCCATTCATCTGCGGAGGGTTTACGAACCTTAACTACGCTGATACGGTTGCGGGCATGGGGTGGTAAGTTATCGCCAATAGCCTCATTAGCTAGGTTGGTGGTGGCAAATACAATAGAGCCTTCGGGTAGGCTATATGTGCCTAATTTTCTCTCTAGCATGAGCCTCAAACAAGCGTTCATGACTGCCTTGCTTGCTTTGCCAATCTCATCTAACATTAAAACGATTGGCTTATCATGGTGGAATCCAAATTCCTCATTAGGAATAAAACTGCAAACTTCCACATCGTTTAAACTACGAATCTTGGGGACTAGAAAATCGCCTACATCTTTGGTTGTCATATCACCATAGCAAAAATGGTGATTGGGGAGTTTAGATTTTAGGATAGATAGAATTGATGACTTACCAATTCCCATCTCGCCCTGTGCTAATACGGTGGTGCTATCGCCTACGGCTAGGATTAAATCTGCGGTTTGTGCTAGTGATAGCGACTTATATAAATCGGACATCGTGATACCTTTCAAATAGTTAATAATGTTTAAACTGCCCCCCTGTTTATAGGGGTTTAAAACGGTTTACATGGCTTTACCCATTGGTTGTAAGGGATTACTGCCCCCGCTTTTCTAGGCGGGTTTAAGGTTCGCTTATTGGTTGTGATGCCTCCCATAATAGATGTAATTACTGAAAATTAGGATTGTATAAATCGGGTGCTAAACAGGCTATCAGGAATAACCATAATAAAAGTAGCACTACAAAAAAATCATCTTTAGACATTGTTTAAACTTCCCTTAACATGACTATAATTCTATCTATCGTATCTATGCCTAATCGTTCCCGCATCGCTAACATAGTATCTATGTTTTCACGATTCAGAAAAAACTTAGCCCCGCCCTTTAATGCCTGTAATATAAAAATCTTATCGTCAATCGTTGGCATGGTTTAAACACCCTGTGGAAATCAAGCCATTTAAATAATCACCCGCTATTTGTATATCGTTATTTTCTTTTCTAAAACTGCCGTCATAGGTTGCTCGGTTTTCCTCGATCTCTAACCAATCAAGTATTCTGCAAAATGCCTCAAATTCCTTTTTAGTCATCATGTTTAAACTTCCCTTAAATGTTTAATGTTTACGATGGTGGTGGTTTGCGTATCATCAAATCGAATGGTAGCCCAATCGCCCGCTATGCTTACAATGGTGGCGGGGTCAAACCCGCACCATAACACCTTATCGCCCCTATTCATGGTTTTCACCCAATACAAAGCCAAAGGTGAAACAAGCCAACACAAGCCCGATAACTGCCCATAGCGGGGTTTGTTCAATTACTGCCTGAATACATAAAACGGCTAATGTAATAATGATGGATAGAATCCCGATAAATAAATTATTCATGATGTTTAAACTCCCTTTCTAATTGCGTTTAAAATGTTTGTGGCTTGGACTGCATAAACTTGGGGGCTAAGTGTAAAGGGCGATTGCGATACCCTAATAGCATAGATAGCCCGATCTAATTGGTGTTTGAGTTTGCACTTTTCTAAATAGCTCATGATGTTTAAACTCCCACATCATTAAACAGGTTATCAAAATAATCTTGGGGCTTTTCTACTGCACTAGCACCATTAAGCCATTTATTGATGTGCCTAGATGTAGTCATAGACCACCGTTTACTTGTGCGACTGAATGAATAGGTGGTTTTATCAAAACTCGCCACAGGTGTGGCATAGCTAAATAAAACTATCTGCTTAGGGGTTTCCAATAGTGTCATATTAGAGGTGATTGGGTTTACTGATAAATTTGTCATGATTGAATTTCCTTTATATAGTTTAAACAATGCGTGGGTTAGATATTTGGTTTGCCGAGCATATCGGCTAGTTGGTTATAGACTGATTCTCTAGAGCCTTTAAGCCCTAATTCCTTTTTAATGAGGCTATACATTGTCATGCCTCTAGACATCTTAAGCCCTTTAATTTCAAGCCCTAAGCCCCGCAAAATAGTCATGTAGCGGAATTGGTTTATCTGCGTTGGATTGGTGAGCATAGTCATAATTTAATTTCCTTTATATAGTTTAAACAAAGCGTGAGGCGGGGTAGTTATCATGGTGGAGGGCAAACTTAGTAGCCCTTGCCCTCTCCCATATAGCGTGTAATTCTGCATCTTCAAAATAGGGGTTATATCTGCGGGTGCGACCCTCTCGCCCCGCCCTTTCACCGTTGATCTTAGCCCATTGTTGCTCAGTTAATGGTAATGGTGTCATGATGTTTAAACCTCCCATGTAGGATACTGCTCAGGATTGGCGAGGGAAAGCCCCTCGATAGCGGGGATATTAGAACCTAAGTGGCTATCATAAAATGAGCCTCTAGGGGATTGATAAACAAGGGCATCACGATACACAATGCCCTTGCTATCACCTAGCACGAATCGCCCTGTGAGTTTGCCCTTATTGGCTAGATTGTCGCTAGATGTTGCACCCGATCTGAAGTGCATCTTAGCGTTGGCTTTGTCGCTATCAAAATGCCAATATGGTTTATAAGCGAATACTGCAATATTGGCGGGCTTGCCATCGGTGCATAGCACCTGTTTGGCGGTGATTCTATATACATATGTTCCCATCGTTCTATTTCCTTTAAAGGTTAGTTATCAATTTAATGGCAATAGCCACAAACAAATTAGATCAAATTGTGGGGTAAGTGTAAAGCATTTTTTATATATCTTTTAGTTATGATTGTTGGGTTTTTTATACTTAGGGTTTACCCTTAGAAAATCGAGATCGTGGGGTGGGTGATACTAACCCCTCACTAACAGGGAAAACGGCTAAAAAGGGGCTTAAAATGCGTCTAAATTGATTGGCTATTATGAGGGCAAAAAATTTTGGGGGCGGTGGCATAGTTTAAACAATGTGAGGGGCAAAAAAAAATCGGGGCATAGCCCCGATTGGTTTAAACACTATGGGCGGTTATACATCATAACGGTGGCAAACCCGCACGATGTATTCATCATTAGATTGACGCATTAGGTCAAATTGCTTGCAAAAATACCCGCCCGCCTCTTGATAGGTTTCACGATAAAACCTGTATTCCACATCTTCGAGCAAATCATCGGGAACAATAGAACCCTCTCTACCCTTAACTAAAAAATACTGATCTGAGCCATCGCACCCCATCTCTAGCCGACCAATTTCGATATATTCATATTGGGGGATATGGGCGGTGAGATCATGGGGCAATTCCACAATGGCAAAATCGCTAGGGTTTTGAGGGGCTTGTATATCTCTATCAATATAATTTTGAGCCGATGTGATAGAGGGAAAGGTGTTATAGCAAACCCCGCCCTCCACATCACAAATTGCGTTATCAGGTAAGTATTTTATTGCGTATCTCATGATTAAATTTTCCTATTGGTTTAGTTTAAACAGGGCGGGGGATAGCCCCGCCCATTTTATTAGCCCTCGAAATCTTCGCTATCTTCGGGGGTGAAATCAGCCCACATCTTGCCATGCCCTAGCGGGCATTTTGGGATAGCCAATTTTAGCCACTTGCTAGATGTGCGGAGGGCATAGCCACACTTTAAACACTTACAGGCTAGATTGCGGGTGGTTTGTTTTTGATAGGATAGGTTTAGCTCTGCATGGGGATAGGCGGGCATATCAGCAAGCCATTGATTGATAGTGGCTAACAGGGCATCACTAGCCACAGTAGATGTCATTTTGCCTGTAAGCCCTACTGCAATAGCACACCGAGCAAACTCGCCCTTATGCCCCGCCTCATTACCTACGGTGGCATGGCATAGCTCATGTATCAGCACATCGATAACCCTAGCGGAATCGGCTAAGCGAGGGGATATTACGATTTCAAAATTACCATCGCCCGATCTAGCGGGGTCAAAGCAAACACCCAAAGCAAACCGTTTTTGGTGGCTCTTAGTGTGAATACCGTTAGTGGCTAGGGAACACGATAGACGGATATTGGTGGGGATAGTAAAGCCCTTAGATGCAAAGTGAGGGCGAATAAAGCGGGTGGTTATGGTGTTAAGCCATGTTTCACGATTGATTGGTGTATGAGTTAGTAATTGCATGATGTTCTATTTCCTATTAGGTTAGTGATCGGTTTAAACGGTGTGGAATATCCACCTTTTGATTATGCCATAGCTATATAGTAATGCTTACCTAATTGATAGGGATATACCCTTAAGGGTTTACCCTAATAGGTTTTGACTGCCCGCCCGCCCTTATGTTTGCTAGGTTTGTGGGGTGTTGCCCCTTATATCTATTGGGTTTGTGGGTGATTTCAGCCCGCTAAGCCCCGTAGTTATAGGCTTACTAGAGATCGTGGGGTATGGTAGGCTACCCCCTTAGCCGATTGTGATCGTGCCATAGCGGGGCTATAAATGCCCTTGCTGGGGATTCTCACAATGTGAAATAAATGGGTATGACTTCCACCCCACCCCTAAGCCCTCGCACCCGCATAGCCATGCCGTTTAAACTGCCCGCCACCTGATAGCCATGTTGCGGTGCAACATCGTGCCCCATATTGGTGCATCATGTTGCGGTGCAATACCATGCAAGAATCGTGCCATGTTGCGGTGCGTCATGCGTTCCACATTATGAGATTGAATTTCACAATGTGAAATCAAGTAGGCATTGAGGGGGTTTAAACATATTGCGGTGCACCATTTTTTAGACCCCCACCCCCAGTGACCGTGGGCCCCTTCAAGACTAAGTTTTTATAATGTGCACTATT
>Ga0208386_1000335_pt1 | contig 13515 bp, 12 predicted proteins | sample CryBogCBH16Oct07_FD_185510 | JGI IMG/M metagenome (GOLD analysis project Ga0208386, IMG submission 185510) | Freshwater microbial communities from Crystal Bog, Wisconsin, USA - CBH16Oct07 (SPAdes) | ecosystem: Environmental > Aquatic > Freshwater > Lake | place: Crystal Bog, Wisconsin, USA...
ATAGGCTACTTAGCCTAGGTTAGAAACACCTGTTGCTGTGCCAGTTGTCTGAGTGGTTTCGACTTGATAAGCATTGTCAAATCTAATGGTCATACTAACTGTCATTGGCTCATTGGTGCCATAGTTAGCTTCATTGTAGTTAACTGCCTGCAGGTAACAGCCATAAAGTTCCCAGGTCTCAAGTGGCACTGGAGTGTTTGCTCCGTTGCCGCCATCTAACACTTGGAAAGTGGTCAAAAACTTATAGTCAATGCCGGCAGGAGCACTACTCATTTCCATGAAGTCCAACTGCTTCTGTAATTGCTCACCGACTAGTCTGGAAATATTGCCACCAGCATCGTCGCGAATTTGACAGGTAATATCTTGCCAGGCATATTTTCCAGCAATTTTAACTGTGCTATTGTATACCGGTAGATCAATGTTTTCAAATGTGACGTTGGGACGAGTAAAGTCCATAACTTGTCTAGTGAGTTCTAGTGTTTCGCTAGCACCTGCAGAGCCAAAGTTTTGGAAGTAAACTCTAAAGCGATACTTTAACTTTGGCATTAACAAAGTTTGATTTGAGTTACTTTGATCGCTTCCGGGTAACCCGCCTGTGTATACTGACATCCGTTGTAATGATGATATTGGCATTTGTTTATCTTCCTAATCTATATGTATTTATGGTCTCTAATTGCCCCATTAAGCCACTGCCTGAGCCTGTATTGTTCCTGTGTTCTGTATACGCATTGGTATATAAATGAACTCAACTGCTTTAACAGGCTCGATAGCAATATCCACATACAGCTCGTTGGCATCAATGGTAGCTGCTGTGTTATTGGTGGTATCGCACACAACAAGATAGTCATAGAGGGCACGTTTACCAACCAAATCAACCATCAATGATGTAATTTGTGTCTGGATTGAACTACGAGTAATAGTATCATTAGGTTCAAACAAGTATTGATTGCCAATGATTTCCAAGCGACCACGCAGGTATGCTACCAAACGTGCCACATTGATGCGATCAAGAGCTGTGTTGGTTCCTTGTAGTGTATGATTACCAAAGTTTACAATGCCTGTGCCGGGTATAAATGTGATTGGATTGATATCGTTTTGATACAATACATCACGCAGACCTTGGTTGACTCCCAATGTTTGGAAATTACCAGTGGTTGGATTCAAATAACCAATTTGTAGGGCATTATCAACTACACCACGACGTAAGCCGGCAGGAGCAAACCATGGATAAGCCACGGCATCACTACGGATAATAGTTCGCAACATCATATGACTTGGCGCTGTTACTACAGTGTTTCCTGTCAAATCAGTTGTGGTGCAACTTGGGTAAAATGTTGCTGAGTATGAATCACCAGCGGCCAAATTGCCTTCACTATACAATGATGTCAAGTTGGTAGTTGCACCATAATCACTGTATGCGCCGGTGTTATCGGCCCAGGCCACAACTTCATCAGGTGTTAAGCGTAGCGGAGTATCAACCACGTTGAAGCCAGTGTCACCGCGATCATTGTTGAGCAATACCATATTGGGTGCCAATTCAGGATACTGTGGGCAAGCAATCAAGTTGAACTGTGCTTGATTTTCACGTATTTGTGTATTGGTATCTATAGCTGCTCGCAGGGCCTTGACAATCAGATAACGCTGTGCATGGCGACCCATGTTTGGAGTTCCATCAGCACGGTTGGCACTTGCTGTATTCCATGTGCTGGCCACTGCGGGCAAGGACGCTGGAGGTGGATAGTCTGTGGCGTTCCATGCGTTGGCTTCAAAAGATTTCACATTAAATCCGCTTCTACGTGTGTTCCACAACAAGGTTCCCTGTGGATACAGCAAAGGATTTGGAGCATCAAGATCCAAATAGTTGCTGCGAATCAGTGGTGTTGAACCTGTAGCAATTGGAGGAATGGGATCAGTGATTGGGTTTGTATCACCGTTTGGTGCCCAGCGAGCATCAGCAAACAAAATACCATTGATTGTGGTATGGTCTGCATTGTCGATCAGCACCCATTGATCCTGTCCATTTACAGTTTGCCAACGACTAATCACCGGATAATTTTCTAAACCAGCGGCACTGGTGTCGATCCATAGATCGCCTAGAACAAGTTGGCTTGTTCCATCTGGCCAAGTGGTGGGTGCCGTAGCACTAAAGATTGGGCCAGTAGGATTGGTGGCCGACAAAGTATAACCACGAACATCGTTGGTGCAGTTTTGATAACCTATCCAGGCGCCGTTGTTTTGAATCATGATATCGGCTTGGGTAGCATCACTGTAATACCAGTAGGTGCCGGTAGCTGGATTGGTATCCGGTGCGCTGGCAGAAGCTGTGTAGGTAAAGGTTGGAGAACCTACCCAATTACTGAGTATAATCCCGCTAGGACTTCCGGCAAAATAGCGTTGCTTTATTCCTGTTACTGAGGTGGTGAAACCAGCAACAGTCAATGGAGTATTTGTGCCATCTATTAGATTAATATCGCCGCCGGCTGAGTGTTCAAACACTAGTTGGCCAGCACTGTTGACTTGCGCCGATACATAAGGAACATTAGCAGCACTTACAGCATCAACAAAAGCAGATACATTGGTTCCGTTTACAGTAACAACCACGGTGTTAGTCAAGTTAGACGTGCCAGGTTGTGTTGCTCGTATGCTAAATGTGGAGCCGGTTGTAAATGATGGATTTGTTACAGAACCAGTTACGATTGTTGGCCCTGTAGTAAGACGTTCATATATGACCAATCCAGCAGTGGAATTATCATAAGGATCTGGTTGAGCATAGGTAGTGCCTGCGGGTATATTGGTGCCGCCGCCTGTTGGATCCAGGTCATACAGTGCATAAGCATCGTTATTATAGACCGGACAACTTTGGAGCACAAACGTGCCCAACGTGCTGTTGTACTTTTTGATTTCAATCAACATGCCTTGATTTACTAGATTGGTTTGTTGGAACACACTACCGGTAGGAGCTGGGTAGGTATCGGTGGTGCGCCATCTTGGTGCAGAATAATTAGGACCATGCACATAACGAGGGCCATAGTATTCACCTGGTGTGATACCCAAGGTGGTTAATGGCGTATTATTTGCATTAGCAATATAAATTATACCTGTGGTGGGTGTTGCAGCATTGGATCTGCAAATAAGTCCACCGGAATTATAAGAGGCAGTGACACTGCTGGCATATCTGACATAAGTGGTGGTGCAGGCTGTTACAGTATAAGTTCCGTTGTAACCTGCTGGGTCAATGCCAGAAACTACAATTGCGTCGCCAATTTGATAAGGAGCTACTCCTTGAGTAGCAAAAGTTAGTGTAACAGTGGCCCCGTTTCCGCTAGCACCTGTGACAGTAAGATTGTCTCCACTGGCATCGGCGTCAGCGTATAAATTGAGTTTTCCTCCAATGTCGGCAGCATATACACCAGGAATACCCTTTTGATTGATAGCGTCAGCAAGACCCAATACCGTGCTTGCTGTGCCAGACTCACCGACTGTTACAACTTGGCCGTTGATGTCAATGGCATCACCTGTTGTTAATGTCACAGGAGCATTGTTACTCTGGATTGTAGGCCAAGCTGTTTTCCATTCATTACTACCAACCAATACCCAAGTATTATATAACTCATCAGGAGTCATGCCATCCTGGAGCCAGTTTGGTGCCTGTGCTGATGTAGGGCCACCGCGTTTGTACCAGGTGGGATTTGCTAGAGTTGCCGAAGTAGCAGCAGTGACTGCATAATTGCCAATACTGCCAACTGATGTTAATGGAACAGCAGTAGAATCGTATAATTGACTAGCATCATTAATTACAATAGGAGTTTCGGTAGTAAATGCAGAAGTGGTCTGATTCCACTGTGTGATTCCCCATGTGCTGTTTGTAGTGTCAAACCAATAAGTTCCATTGGCAGGAGCACCTGTAGGACGTGTTAAACTTGCAGTAAGGGCGGCCAAGTCAATGTCGGCTCGCATTACATAAGCGGTGTTGGTTACGCCAAGTGCCGAATACGCGGCTAATAAACCGTATTCATTGAGTTCGTATCCATTGATAGGAGTTCCAGCTGTGGTATTGTAAAAGAATGGCACACCAAACGTAGACAGCAAATCACGTTGACTGGTCATGATGTATAACTTATTAGCATTAGCGGCCAATGTTCCTGGAGCAATTCCAGTGCCGGCACCAGATATCTTGTTCTGTGCGGTTGCTAATAAAATAAATGGTACCGAGCCAGCGGCAGCGGGTGTGTAATTGCTTTGGTCAATTACACTGACTTGTACACCTGGGGATAATAAGGCCATAACTAATTCCTTTTTGTTAATGTAGATATTTATCGGTTATGTCAAAAAGAACGGCGTTAATCCAGCCTTTATAAAGGTCCGCACTACTAAATAGATGCATGAACCGACCTGTCTGCCCAGATTGTAAGCAAAGGCCCAGAGCAATCTGCTACTACAAGTATGACCGTGTTTATTATCGTAGTCGTTGCATGCAGTGTCTCAAAAAATCCCAACATAAAAAAATACCCAAGATGCGGTGGCAGTTAGATGGGTATAAAAAGAAAGCTTCTTGTGATCGGTGTGGGTTTAGAGCCAAATATTCTGCACAACTAATAGTAGTTCACATTGATGGAAACCTTAACAACAGCAATTTAAGTAATTTGAAAACTATCTGTCAAAATTGTGCTATAGAAGTTAAGAAATCAGATCAGACTTGGCGCCCTGGAGATCTAGAACCAGATCTTTAACTTGTCGGTATAAGTTATCTAGCCCATCTGAGTTGTTGTCAATCACGGCGTCAAACTCGGTGCCGATCCAGGCAGTTTCACTAGCATGGACGTTGTAAGTTTCCAACCGAGCTTTACTTAACGCCCATTCGCTGTTTCTAACAGGTCCTCGATTTACTTTTTCTGCTAAATTATACCATTCGGGTTCGGGTCCTCGAGTGACTCGAATTACTATTCCGCCAACGTTTTTAATTGCTTTGATTTCGTTAGTGAAACGGCAATCAGAAATAACAATATCGTCGGTGGTTTTTCTTAGTTTGTTTTCTAATGCGGCAATCCAAATGTCATCATGAAAACTCTTCCGAGCTACCTCTGTTCCCCAGTATTGTAAGACCCAACGCGGAGTTAAATGTGGCATGTTCAAGCGAGTCGACCACCATGGATCTACTTGTTCGCGCCATGCTCTTGATTCTTTTGTGCGTCCTTCTAAGAGTTCGCGGTCCCACCCAAATACAGCGGCCACAGCATCTTTGAGTGTATGCGCAAATGATTCTCGTCGGAATTGATGTATGTTTTGTAAGTAGTCAGCAATAGTATCTTTGCCACTTCCAATTAGTCCACAAATTCCAATGATCATCTAATTTCCTTTACGTTTAAGTGTTTCAATGTAGCCTGTAACATATCAATTTGCCTGCGACAATCTTCCAAGGCATGGTGGCTAGTAGGCGGTTTAGGCAGTTCGGGCCACAGACTGTAGATGGTTCTGGCATCGCGCACATTGTAGAACTGCCAAGGCAAGGCCTTGCCATAGCTCTTGTAAGCATGCTCGAGAATGTTCATGTCGTAAGTGGGACCATTGGCCCAGATAAACTTGTGTTGCCAAGCTAGTTTATAAAGACTATCTAAGGCTTGATCCAGATCCACGCGGCCTTCTTCCATGAAGGCTTCGGCCTGTGCTTCGGGCTGAGTAGCCCACCAATCTATAGTGTCTTGTTGAACTGTGCGGTTTTCTTGGCTTTCTAAAGTGATACGGGCATAGTATTGCCGATCGTAGTAGCCCCGGCCGAATGGATCAAAACTCTGAGCCGCAATGGTTAAAATGGTCGCGTCAGGACCAGTGCCTAAACCTTCTATGTCAATCATTAGTGAGCTCATGCTAAGAGTATAGCACAAGTTTAGATTAAAGTCTAGCGGGTGTTAACCAATTACCCAGGTAATTGGTTGACTAGCATCAACATAATTCTTTAGATCTTCTAAGCACTTGTCCATTCCTGCTTGACCTTCGGTTTTCATCTGGGTTCCATTTAGGGTCGATCCACCTTGTGGGCCGGCATATTGACTAAACTTTTCACGTGCTTCACCGATGATATATTTACAGTTAGCTACCATATAGTCACGGAACCATTGGCGCACTTGAAAATCACTTAGTAAATTAAATTCTGGTTTGAGATTGTAAGTCCATAATAACACACTCTCACCTGTGCCCTTTGGATCGCGGATCAGCTGTAGTTTTTTAGTTACTGGATTCCAGGTATAGTTCATGTAGGCACCAAACATACGACCTGCTTGTTCTACATATTGTGAATAAAAATCGTAAGTGGCCAGCCCACCTGCTACGTTGAAGTTCATCAAATACACATTTAAACTTGCCTGACTGAATGGATCAAAGTTACTGGCAAAAGGACCTGTTGAGTCGCCAAAGGTTCTACGGAAAATTTGGCGCACACTAATAACTTCCTGCGGCAAATCATAGATATTGACATTGGTAACTAATTCTAAAAAGCTATAACTTTCTTCGTAGGCATTTTCTGCACGTTGGCGATATACACCTAATGTTTTTTGATATGCAGATTCATAGTGTTCAGCATCCAGCTCAATATCAATGATCTGACCGCCCAATTGTAGACGAACATAATCTATAAGATCTTGTTTTAATGTTTCAGTGCTAGATTGACTTTCTAATGCCATAAAGAGAACTCCTGTTCTCTGTATTTAGCACTTTACCAAGCCCAAAGTATAATCAAATTATCGTTACCGCGACCATTCCACTTAGTTTCTGTAGCTTTGATTTCTCCAAATGCCTTGCGGGCTGCGGGCTTGCCACCTCCAGTGACTGCTTTAATTTGTTCAGCGGGCTTACGCAGAGTTTTTTGCACGGTTGTTTGCGCATCAAATCCTACAATCGTGCTGCCCTTAACTGTAAAGGTCCCTATATGACTGTCGGCCATGACATGAATTAGTTTACGTTTTGCTGTATCGTACAGCCATGCTTCACTGGCATTGATTAATTTAGTAACTGGTTCGGATTTGAGTTTTAGTTCGTCAAACTCTCTCATGAACTTGAAGCCACGGATGAGTCGTTCTGGGCTCACAGCTTTCTTGGCCCGCGGTTTGCGTTCTACCTTTTTCAGCTGGACATAACTATTACAATCGTTAATTACTGTTTCACAAAATTTAACACACTGCTTTAATTGATTTTTAGTCAAGTGGCTGTAACCTTCAACAAGGTCGGCATCAACACCTTCTAATACTTCATTGAATTCGGCCAGGCGTAATTCCCATACAGTTGACACTGTGCCGACCATATTAGGGCTTACATTCATACCACGCATGAGTTTGATTGGGCTGAAGTCTGCACTCATCTTGGCCCCGGCTACAACAAAATCATCAAACATGCCTTCAAGTTCGCCACAGCACTCAGATATTTTTTCACGCAGGTGATCTTGTATTGTAAGTTTGACTACTGCTGCTTCTGCGTCAATTGCACTTTGAGCTCGTTTGACTTCTTGCTTGGCCTTGAGCATTTGGCTAATCTGCTCATCCACGATACACTGTTCATGCTCGGTAAGTTCTAAACCAATCAAGGTCATTCTACAGGCCCAGGCCGGTGTCAAGCGAATCTGACTGTCCGGAATGCCACGCATGAGTTTGGCATCCTTGGGTCTATGATTAATCTCCAGGTATTGACACAACATGTCCTTGGCGTCTTTTTTGCCATAGTGATAGTTGTACCATTGAAATGCTTTGGCCAGGAGACCCAAGCGATTTTCTGTGGTAGGTTGAACACGCCATTCGGGTTCTGGACCTACATATTTGAATTCAGCACCCTTGGGGTTAAGTCTTTTGATTTCGTTTGATTTAGCCATAGTCTTTATTGTATATTAAAATTTTGTATTGTCAACCTAGTAGACTAGCAAAGGTAATATGCTGTTCCAGATTGGTCAGCAGATCCTCTGTTTGTTTTACTAACTCTTGGTAGCGAGATGTTTGTTTATGCATACGACGACATTCTACACTTTCCATATCGGCTGCTACTATGGATCGATCTATGGTTTTTACCATTTTAAGCAAATCTTTACGAGCTACTTTGTTTTTCACCGTGGCAATGGCCTGTTCGGCCCGATCTAAGCGTAGAAATAATTCGTCCATTTTGTAATTATACGAGCTTTTGAATTACTAGTCAATCTGGCCCATAAATACATTACTATGCCACGTTTAAGCCTTTATCGCCCAAACAGAACTTCAGATTATCAGTATCTTGATCGCGTGATTAGCGAACAATACACCGTGGGTGGACTAGATTTGTATGTTCACAAATACCTAGGACCGCAAGGTGCTGGCCAGGACAACGGCAACAACGACGCTACCATACCAAATTATCCCACTACAGATCCCCTTTTCATCCAAGATTTATTGCTGTTAGAAAACCGCGATCGTGTATATGATCCCAATGTGTTTGTCATGCGTGGTGTGTATCGCACCCAGGATATAGATTTTGATCTTACGCAGTTTGGATTGTTTTTAAATGGTGATACCCTGTTTATTACATTTCACTACAACGACATGATTGACACATTTGGTCGCAAACTCATGTCTGGTGATGTGCTTGAAGTTCCTAACTTGCGAGACTATCATCCCTTGGATACTACCTTGGTTAAAAGTCTGGCCAGATATTATGTGATTCAAGATGCTAACTATGCATCTGAAGGCTTTAGCCAAACCTGGCAGCCGCACCTGTGGCGTGTTAAAGCCACGCCAATGGTAAATGCTCAAGAATACAGTCAAATTATTAATCAACCGTTCATGCCAGAAAATGTTTGGGATCCTGGTAATTATTATCCCAACGGCTCAGTTGTTAATAACGGCGGCACATACTACACAGCCAACGGCAATGTTCCAGCCGGAACACCGATCGATGCAGTAAACCCTGCCACTGGGCAACTTTATTGGACTCCTACCACTGCCAGCACGGTTGGTGACAAACAATCAACCAGGCCCAAAGACTTACAACTCAATGATGCCTTGTTGGCGCAGGCCTATGAAGATGTTCCACTCAGTGGATACGACAACGTAAAATTTTATATATTGCCTACAGAAGGTGGAGAACCAGGCAGTTATGGACTTACTACTACCTCAGAAGGACCTCGCACTTCGGGACTAGAACCTGGGTTAGACGAAACTCCAACCGGATTTGGTTATGCCGATGGTTACTTGACTGGATCTACAAATGCACCAAATGGACTGCCGGTAACTCCGGGTGTTCAATTTCCTCCACATCCTGCCACGGGAGATTATTGTTTGCGTTTAGATTACTTTCCAAATCGATTATTCCGTTACAATGGACGTGCTTGGTTGGCCATTAGCGACAATGTAAGAACCGATCTTGACTATGCAAGCCAGGCCTTGACACAACGAGCCAGCTTTGTCAATAATACCTATACTGTGCCTACATCAGATATTGGTAATATTCCAAGTCGTCAAAGTCTAAGTAAAATATTGGAAATACAAGCCGACAACGGCGACCAAGGTGGCAATTTGCCACCTAACCCAAGACCTCCAGGACGATAATGGCACAATTTTTTTACGATGAACAAATTCGTCGATTTCTATTACAGTTTGCCCGTATATTCAGTAATTTTGAAGTTGAGTATGGCGGTAATCAAGCCGGGCAAGGCCCAGGTTCTAACCTAGATACCTTAGTGCGTGTTCCGGTACGTTATGGTGATTCTAGTCGGCAAGCTCAGACCATACTACAAAATAACTCGGCCAACGACATGCCGTCAACTCCGTTAATGACATTTTATATAACGGATTGTAACTATGATCGCCCGCGCATGCAGGAACCATACTTTATTGATAATATGGCCGTTCGCCAACGCACCTGGGATCCCGACACACAAAGTTATGAAACTACTCAAGGCAATGCATTTAACATTGAACGATTAATGCCAGTTCCTTATGAACTAACAATCAATTTAGACATTTGGACTTCAAACACCAATCAAAAATTTCAGCTGTGGGAGCAAATATTGACATTATTCAATCCCAGTTTAGAAATACAAAGCACCGATAACTACATCGACTGGACCAGTTTGACTGTGTTGTATCTCAAAGATACCAAATGGACTAACAGAAGCATTCCGGTAGGAACAGACAACCCCATTGACGTTTCAACCTTTACATTTACCTTGCCTATATGGATCACTGCTCCTGCCAAGGTTAAGAAACTAGGAGTTATTGAACGCATTATTACCAGCATCTATGATGCTCAGGGCGACTTAGTCAATGCCTTGACCAATAGTGATTTATTGTTAGGCACAAGACAAAAATTTACTCCATATGGGTATCAAGTCTTGGCATTGACACAACCCGGATCAAATACACTTTTAAAACTGCAGGCATTAAGGCAACAACAGGTTGTAGACGAATCAAATGAACAACTGCAAGAGGCTGACTCGCCTGACAGTAATTTGCTTTGGTCTGGTATAATAGGCATGTATGGCACACTGAGACCAGGTATAAGTTATATTGCGCTCGAACAACCAGATGGAACTGAAGTTACTGGACAGGTAGCATTTGATCCAATGGACGACCGATTTTTACTTTTTACACTCAATGGCGCAACTGTTCCGCCAAATACCTTACAAGCCATTAATGCTGTCATTGACCCACTATTGAGCGGGCCAGGAATAGGTTTACCGTCGGCTGCTTTAGGACAACGCTATTTGTTGACCAAAGACACCGGGTCTTGGACTGATCCACAAGGAGACAACCCAATGGCCTGGACTGGATTAGAAAATCAACCTCTTGTGGCCCATGCCAATGACATCATTGAATACGATGGATCACGCTGGCAAATAGCTTTTGACAGCACATCAAGTCCAAATAATATACAATATGTCACTAACATTAATACCGAAATACAATATCGCTGGACCGGCACAGCATGGGTCAAATCATATCAAGGCTTGTATCCAGGAGGCACATGGAATCTAGTATTGTAAAAGCAGTAGGTGTATGGTTTTATGCTGTCAATACTCAACGTTATCTTTATTTGATGCGTAGTGATCCTAAACATCCTGGATCCTGGGGCCTGCCAGGTGGCCGTGTAGAACCCGGTGAGACCCTGTTGGCGGCCATGCACAGAGAGTGTCAAGAAGAATTAGGAATGCTTCCAGAATACCTACGCATGATGCCACTAGAAAAATTTACCACAGTAGATTCAGGATTTGAATATCATACTTTTTTCTGCACCATAACCGATGAGTTTCAACCGGTATTAAATCACGAGCATATTGGATATGCCTGGATTAATTCTGGCACATGGCCTCGACCTATGCATCCTGGTTTATGGAGCACTGTGAATTTTGAAGCGGTGCAAGATAAAATAAAAATTATTGAATCAGCTGTTCACACATCACAGTAGCTAATCCACTCTCTATAGTTCATAGAGCGAACATTTCCACAGTTCAGCCAAACATCATACATGCGAGTGGATTCTCCAATGAGATAAAACTGGACTCCTGGATAAGCATTAAATACTGCGGCCACATGATTCATCCAGGTTGGGTGCTCGACCGGAGTTTCATCTGTGTAGCCCAACAAAAATATTTCTTTATGCCCATCAAACGCGGCCAAATAAACAATAGTAGCTATGTCTAACAGGCGAGGATTGAGTGGAATCAAATAAAAGTTTCCTGGATATCGGACACAATTTATACCGGTAGTATAAACAATATTGTCTGTGGGATAACCTATATCTAAAAGATCCTTAAGATTTTTTGCGTTGCTTTCAACTGCAAAATCAAGACGCATTTGTTTGGCTACCGAACCTACACCATAAGTTTGTAACTTTTTAGAGCTAAGTAGGCCGCCTCTGTGACGTTGCAGTATAGTGTAGTCAAATTTGCCAACACCAAACCCATGATCAAGATTGCTACCTATACAAGCAGCACGTCCTGATATGTGTTGGTTTTCGATAGGATTTGGAATCCATTCGCGTTTTTCACTTTTTTTGCCACCTGACCAAACTGATTCAACTACAACAAATTCTCCAGCATAGTCTGTACGATATCTTGTTTCCATCAGAATCTTCCTACTGCTACTTCAATAGTCCCGGGTGTGGTCGAATTGTACTCTTCCAAGGCCTTTCCAATGATACAACCTGGTTCGTACAGAGCTGGATTCATGGCCTGTGCTACACCGGGAATTTTACTGGATACTAAACGATCACCCTTACGGATGGTGCCAACCACTTGACATGGAACTCGCCCAACCAAGGCAACTTCTAACGCATTAACTTCGCAAGCAATAGTGCTGTTCATCAGATAGCTGGGATTGGTACTGATGATGCCAGCTACAGCAGTGCTGTGACTGGTGGTGGTTACAGTGATTTCTGATTGGCCACCAAACTCTACCACTGTGCCGGGCGGATAAAAGTCGTCAGCACAATACATTTCTGCCAAGTCAGCATAAAGTGCCTTGCTGGATGTGGCAAATATGTTACCAAACCAACTGGACGAACTACCAATATTACCTATGGTATTACCGCCACCGTTGACTATGGCTGTTACCGCATTGCCTGAGTTAACAGTCAGTATGCCTGCTGTAGTTAAGTTGCCGCCAGTTACTGTTCCAGTTACACTTAGACTTGTGCCGGTAATGACACCACCTACGGTTGAACCTGTGGCACTGATTGTAGCACCAGTTACTGTTCCAGTTACACTTACAGTAGTTCCTGTGTGTGTTGTAGCATTGACGTTGGCACCACCTAAAATATTACCACCTGTGATGTTGCCACTGGTGCTGATAATACCAGATCCTGCTAACACGTTACCGCCTGTGATGTTGCCAGCGGCACTTATGATGTTGCCAGTTAAGTAAACGCCACTGACCCTGACATTGGCAGCCAATACTAGACCGTTCGATATTACGTTGCCACTCAACACGTTGCCTGCGGCACTGACATTGCCGGCTGTGGAAATATTTCCAGCTGTGGTTGAGCCGGTTACCGAAGTTGCCGCTCCGTTAAATGTGCCACTGGTGCGAATATTGCCCACGGCAGAAATTGATCCTAGACTAGATATGCTGTTGCCAATAATGTTGCCAAAACTACTGACGTTTCCAAGTGAAGTTATGTTGCCGCCAAATATGTTTCCAGTTGCACCAATGTCCACGTTGGAGTAGATTCCAGACACAGCACTTAATACTCCGCCGGTGATCAAGTTACCACCAGTGATGTTGCCAACTACAGTTTCAGAACCAGCATTGATAACGTTGCCGGCATAGACATTGCCTTGACTGCTGACAATACCCAACACAGTCAAGGTGTTGGAATCTTTGTTGTAAGTGAATCCGGCCACTGCATCGGCATTGCCGCTAGTGTTAAATATGACTTCGGTGTTGGCGCCTGGCACCACAAAGTTTCCAGTGACATTACCAGCAAAGGTTCCAACAAAATAACCCGAAGTTACAATATTTCCTGCGGCACTAACAATGCCTTGGGCATTTACATTGCCATTGGTGT
>Ga0208386_1000336_pt1 | contig 13502 bp, 18 predicted proteins | sample CryBogCBH16Oct07_FD_185510 | JGI IMG/M metagenome (GOLD analysis project Ga0208386, IMG submission 185510) | Freshwater microbial communities from Crystal Bog, Wisconsin, USA - CBH16Oct07 (SPAdes) | ecosystem: Environmental > Aquatic > Freshwater > Lake | place: Crystal Bog, Wisconsin, USA...
AAAGAAAACTTCGTATTGACGGCGAGCAATCTGAGAGTCGCTAAATGATGCAATCAAGTCAGCATCTGTGAACGCATATTCTCTAATCATTTTTATGCACCTACTTTGTAAGACTCGACCCAAAAACAATGATGATCGCCATCTGCAACATATTTACAAGCCTCACACCATTGAGGATCTATGGTTACTCCGCGAATACCTTTAGAAATTGCAACGCGACGGCGTTCAATTAAATCCGCTGAATAGGCTTCGTAACCTTCACGATAGTTATATCCATTAAATGTAAACATTTTCTAGCCTTTCTGTTGGGATCCGTTCTCTCGGATCTGATAGGCATAATCTATAACGAAGATTCCCGAAAGTCCATAATCTATTAAAAAAGATTTTGGGCGAGTCTTGTGCGAGGATTGACCTATGATCCGAGTTCAGATAAGCCTATGGAGCCTTGCCGTAATGGTCGAGGCTGAGCCGAAGTACCCCGATCAGATTGACGATATTGTGAATCGGGCTAGTCAGTTATTCGTGACAGGCTTGATGGCGGCTAAGAATCAGGATCTCGATATTGCTCAGGTTAGTTTCTTTGACCTAGATGAAGACCGCGAAATCGAGGATTAGACTTTTTTCTGCTCTATGTATAAAAAGGGAGCCGCCGTATATGGGTCGTGCCGCCCTGCTATCTCTAAAGACTCACTAATACTAGCCCCGGCCTCTAACGCGCCTATGGCAAGGCTGGAACCGCTTCCGACCCCATAGAATCCTGACGAACTTAAACTGACCGCAAAATCGTCTGCAATATCGAAAACTTCTCCGCAGACCGCAATCAAAAAGGCGAATCTAGGCTCATCATCTTTTTCGGAATCCAGTTTGAGATCGTTGTCCTTAAACGCCCGTTTCAGGGAAGGGATTACCTTGGCAATTATGAAATGATAAAGATCCTTACGATCCTCAACAGTCGGCTTCGGCGGAGTCCATATATGTTGAGCCACATCGCAGTAACTCGATAACCCACTACCGGCGATGATGAACTGACCCCTTTTAGAAATCTTGACCATCCGAGGGTGGTTGTATTTTCGTCCAGCCGTAACCAAGGAGTCAGCCCCGAACTCGACTCCATTTTCTTTTTGTACGGCAACGATCGTAGTCACTTAGTCCAACCATAATCTGTATTCGGAGGTGACTCGACCCTTTTCGGGATCTACGAAGTGAAGTCGTTGTGAAGGTTCACCATTACTGGCAAGGAGATCACGCGCGTATCTGTTACCGGTTTCTACCGCACCGGACATAAAGACGGAGCCTTCTCCGTTGGCCATATTCCAAGACTGGTGCTGGTGATAGTGACCGATATAGAGATCTCGAAAGTCGAAGCCTTTGGTGAGTGAATCAACTTCATCGAAGAACTTATACGCACCCGATTTCCAGCGGTCAGCGAATCTGACGATAGTTGAGGCCGTACCCCATCGGATTTCATCTCCGTGAATAAGTAACGCTTTGTAGTTTCCAATGGTCACCCTCTGAATATCCTCTTTAGTCATTTGCCAAGTTAAACGCTTCTCATCTTTTAATGCTTGACCTGCGAACATATAAGTAAGTTTGTCCCAGTTAATGTCTTTTGGAAGTTCACCGAACTTTCCAATACGCCCGTGATTGCCCGGCTCGCATATAACTGTGACTTTCTCAAAGTTAGCGAGAAGGATACGAACTACATCTATGAGAATGCGAGAAGCCTCAACGAACTGAGTCATTACATCTGAATCGACTTCGTAAACTTGAGCCGGAAAGATTGTTGTATTTTCTACAATATCTCCGCCGAGCATTAACACGATCTCTTTTACAGGGTGATCTGCTCTTTGGATATTAGCGATCCGAATTGTTTTCTCAACAGATTGCTTGACTAAGCGTTCACACTCTTTGGTGTTGTAAGTAAGGGTGTGCTTGCCTAACTGCCAATCCGTAGAGTGCAATAGTGCAACCTCTCCACGCTTATTACGCGGATCTTTTTTAGGAGCAGGTACGGCTGGCATTGGTCCAGCGGATAACATCGCATCGTGAGCGGCATTAACTACTGCTTGTGTGAAATCTTCTTTGTTTCGCTTGAGATCAGCAATCGTCTTTTGAGAACGGAGAAGTGCCTTACGAAGTTCGACAACATCTTGTGACTCCGGTTCGGGGATTTCATTAAGGCGTTTGCTAAGGCTCATTCGATGCCCATAATATCTTTGCCGTGTTTCGTGTAACCCTCTTTATCGAGCCACGAATCATCTTTGTAAGGGTTATAGAAAAGCCGAACAGATTTAAGCGCATCCATCATTAGCGCGACCTGATATGCAGGAATATCATCCTCAAGTTTAAGGAATCCAGCCCACACGCGACCAATAGCGGTGAACTCAATAAACGCATCGCCGTATTCATCTAAGCGTTCTTCGAGGATTTCCTCTACTCGATTACGGGGCATTTGCACTTTCCATTTCTGTGATTAGAGAAAGTTGCTTCTGCTATTTGATAACCCTCAGAGCGAAGTGCGGCAGTAAGAGTTGAAGTTGGGGTGCCTTTTAGAATGTGCGCCAGTAGATCCTTGCGATCTTTCTCATCAAGCATTTCGATGATGATTGCGAGAGTGCATTTAGATTCGGACTTAAATGTATGTTTTTCGATTGACTCGGCTAGTGCCATTTTTGCCTCCTTGTGAGAAGCGTACCGAGAAATCTTCTGAGAAGCGAACAGAAAAGAAAAGAGCCGCGGCAGATAATTTTTAGGGTTATCCGAGGCGGCTCGTTCTTGTAACTAGATAGCACTCTAGGGTTACAGGGTGAAACTATGTAATTGTCCTGCCGGTTGGCATTGGGTAAAACCTACACCACTTAACCCTGAATGTTGTTCACATACGGAGTTACGATGTGCGATTCCGGTAAAACATTTGGGCTTGATGTTGGGTTGTGTGGCACAGAACTGCCAGTAAGTCCTGAGGCTACGGCAAGGATCAAGTGCTTGGAATCGGTCGAATAGCCACTAGCCGCCCACGCCGCCATAAATCCTGTCCCGCCCAGCATTATCGCCTTCGGGTTGGTCATCGGTACTCGAATCATTGGATCCCCTTTACGAGCAGGGTATAGGTCACTTGGTCAATGATCCCAGTAACCGGAAGCCCTACCTTTTTTTGATATAACTTCACGGCATCAAGGTGAGCCTTGGTAAAAGTCGAATTCTGATTTACGGCAGGGATCAAGCCAGCGTTATAGAGAGCCTTCTCCACTATCAACTCGGCGGGAGTTTTTTTTCCCACTAAGAGATCCGATGCCTTCCAAGCGGGCGCAGAGGCGGTTGTGAGCGATTTAGTTGGCGCGGTCGTAGTGCTTTGATGGATAGCCATTCCGCCAGCCCCTAAAACTGTCGTAGCGGCGGTTCCGATGGCAAGCGGCTTGTTTGTTCCAATAGAAGATGTTGGCTTGAACGGAGTTTCATACTCAGGGCGGACTATTGCCAAGACATAAAGATAGGGGCGATGGCGGAGATAAACCCCACCCCCATTGGCTTGAGAAGCCGAAAGAGCGTGATCCGGCGAGGTATTTCCGCCGATCGTTGTAATGCCATCCCGCGAAGCCGCGACAAGAATCTCAACGTGATCAGCGATTCCATTTCCGCTAAACGAATAGAAAACTAGATCCCCCGGCTGACCTGCGTATTTATCGACTACGGCTTTCTTCTGCTGGAACCAAGCCAGCCCTGTTGGGCAATATGCGAAGCCTTTAGGAGTCTGTGCGGCAACGAGATGGGAGAGATCATTTTGCGCGAATACCCACGAAACGAACATCGCACAATACGGCTCGTGATTCATTCCGTACCACAGACCATAAGGTGAGTCGTTATTTTCGCCCTCTACGAACCCGACCTGCTTCTGAGCAGTTGTAACGATATCTAACGCATTAGCCACGATGAACGACCTTAAAGAGAATCAGAAAGGTGGACAAGATAAAGGCGATATGCAGAAAGTCAGCCTTGCGATTCATCTCTCCCCCTAAATAAAAATAGCCCCGACCCCTTGAGATCGAGGCTATCTAATTTTACTACTTAGTTTCTTCGGCCTTTACGACCTTATTTGCATCTGCTAGAGCCGCATCGACTACCGCAGTCACGACCGGAGCAGGTGCGCCAGTATCAGCCACGATGGTATTGACGAGCGACTTAGGATTAACACGCGCCAAGATAGGAGCAAGCAATCCGCCTACGAGAGCCTCAATAGCGATCTTCTTAACCGCATCGTGAGGACTGATCTGATAAGCGGCATATCCAGCGGCAACGATTCCGTATGCGTAATGCTCTAGGAGTGCCTTCTCTTTACTCGTTACTTTCAGGTTGAACTTTGCCATCTTTTTCTCTCTTTCCTATTAGGTTGCGAACATATTTTTCTGCTTCGAAATCACTAGCCGAAGCGTGGTGGATTCCGCCGACTCCCCTATGGTGTTTTTCGCAGAGCCATAAAAGATTCGCTCCTGATTCTACCCACTTCCCCACTTCATCGGGGTCGCTTACTCCGGGGTAATCAACTTCGAGCCATTTTAGATCGACTCCATTTTGCAGGCTGAACTCAATATGAGCGTGGTGCAATTCCAACCCGCCGGCGCAGTCTGAGAAGTCAGAGCGATGATCCCCTATCGCACACTTGGCGGTTTCCTTCGTGGCGTTGCGGTACGCATTAAAATCCCGATAGTGGGGATCTTTCTCTCGCGGTTCGTGCGGCGGATAATGCACCACATAGTTATTGCTAACCGCCTGATCGTGCGCATCCATTAGTCTAAATCTAGTTTGGCTTTAATAACTGCCTGAGTGATCTGCAAAGTGTGGAGAGCATCATCCTGGCGATTAAGTTGATCCTTCATAGATCCCCCACCATTCTCGTAGAGTTGATACTCGATACGAGATAAACGCTTATCCATTTTTCTGAACACACGATTGAGCCAAAAAATAGGTGCTCCTATGATTACGAGGCTTTCTAGTGCCGCCCATATTGCATTAGATACGGTGCTGGCATTGTTCCAGAATAACATTTGCGCCCTTTCGGGTTATGGGGTTATACGAGGGTAATGGATTTAATTGTACCAGCGGAGTTTACGAATTTCAGAGTACTAGTTGTTGAGTTGTACCACATATCTCCGTTGCGATAGTTAGTCGGATCAGTTGTAACTATTGGAACAGTAAAACGACCAGCGGTTTCTAATTTGTTAATACGAGCATCGAGATTCTGAAAGAGATCACGCAACGCAGGTGGCTGATTTACATAAGGCATTAGATCCTCAATTCGATGTTGTTGTAAGGGTTAAGGTTACGCGCTCTGCGGTATTTTCACCCGGACTTACATTCAGCCCAATAATACGATAATTGCCATCGAATTCGTTAGGGTAGAACGGATCTGTTACAACTATGCGAGCCTGATCTCCAAGGCTATATGTACCGAATACAGGATCAGCATAAGGCGGAGCCACAATCTGCAAAGTTTGAGGTGGGTAAGAGGCGGCTAACACTTGACCATTTGCCAATCCTGAAAGAAATGTTGAATCCGTAATGTTGGAATAGTTAGATGAATCCTCTAGTAGTGGCCAACCCGAAGCAGTTTTTGTTGAGTCGATACCAGTAGCGATCAGCTTGCCTTCGTTAGATCCAGCGCCGGTCGCGTAAACAGTATTGACGGCCTTAGTGCCATCCTCTTTGTAGTTGTATTGCACGATATTTCCAGCCGGCAGGATAAAGGTTGGAACGCTTGCTGAAAGAGCAGAATAAGTGTTGCCTAGTCGTGGATAACCAAGTTGGAGTGTCTTTGTAGGGTTTCCATCGCCATCGTAAGCAACTTTTATATTGAAGTCGAATCCGTTGTTATTTTTAGCAAGATCCAATAGCGCATTGAAATAAGTCTTAAATTCGTAAGAGTAGTAAGTTTGAGAAACGACCACACCGGAAGTATTAGACGGAATGATAACTCCGATATTTCCATAAGGAACGGCTTGAGCATTTTGGATCAACTGTTGAGCAATAGTTAGTTGATCAACATTAGAGTAAGCCTGAGTCGTTGTAATTCTTCTACGCTCAAAATATGACTCGAACTCTCTAGCGGTAATTTTCAAATGTTGATTGGCTGAGTCATACTCTCTAGCCCATACAATTCCGCCCCATACCAAAATGCCCGAACGATCAACATATACGGCGCAACGCCCCGGAATTGTAGAAGCGAGAACATTTAGCCTTGCGCTATCAACTCCCGAAAGTAAAAGATCACCGGTAAAAGTTCCAGCCGCGTTAAGTTGTTGAGTAAAATTAACATTAGTAATTGGCAATTCGGCGATGATCTGATTAGTTAGAACATCAGCGAATAAATATCGATAGTAAGTTGTAGCCATAGGATTACTCTACCGCAGGATTTATGATGGCTTTGGTGCCATCCCACGATAAAACACCCTTGCAGATAATAAAGTGATACTGCCCGACAAAAGACTTGCTAGGGGTATTAATCTCGAAAGCACTTGCCGTCCAAGTTTTCAAGCGTATGACCCTATCTTCGTCCGTTAAAGTTATTATCCAAGGTAATCTGCCGTTTCGACCGAAGTTAAAAAGGTAGTAATCTTCTTTCTCATTCATAGATCAAAGAGGAGAAAAGAAGCCGTCACGAATTGGGTCGTAAAGAAATCCTATGCCAGCAAAGTTTTCTCTAAAATTAGCGTTATATGAAGTTTGTCTCCACATTGTATTTTCACCATAAAGAGATTGACAAAAAGCAATACCTGTGGCTTCGCCGTCTAATCCTTCGGCGTTATTTAGCACTTCGTTATTCACAACGATTACGCGAAGCACTTTACTTGTGTCATCTAGTTCAGCGAAATGTGCCATTAGATTGTAATGCTCCCGCTTCCTGTAAATGTATAAATCTTGTTGCCACCTGAGTTAGTGAGTGTTGGAGACCCAGTTGTAGAAGAAGCGTCGGCATAAGTATTTGCGTAAGCGACAATAACGATACCCGAACCGCCACTTGAGGCCGTGCTTGAAAGATTACCACCACCGCCACCACCAGTATTGGCAGTACCAGCCGAACCCGCTGAACTAGTGCTTCCATTTCCACCACCTGCTTGACCAGAGCCTTCTGTGGTACCACCGTAACCACCACCACCACCTGCATACGCAACGCCAGTTACGCTAAATGTAGATCCGGAACCACCAGTACCGCCAACTCCACTAGAGGTACTGTTGCCGCCAGCACTACCAGCACCGCCACCGCCTCCACTGCCAGAACCACCAACTTGCTTACCGCCAGCGTTACCGTAAGTGCTTCCAGTACCCGCAGCAGCGGTTGAAGATGATCCACCACCTGATCCACCACCAGAAGGTGCGTTACCGCCACCGTTAGCCATACTGCCACCGATACCACCACCGTTGATAGTTACAGTAGAGAAAACAGAAGGGCTTCCGTTGGAACCACCACTACCACCACCACCTACTGTTACTGTGTAAGTATTTCCTGCCGAAACAGCAAGTGTTGAAGTGGAATATCCACCCGCTCCACCACCACCGCCGTAGTTCCCACCACCAGATCCACCACCGGCAACAACAAGATAAGTGACAGATGAAGTTTTAGGAAGTGATGGAGTTACCGAGTTAGAAGCCGAAGATGCCGTAGAAGTACCATTTACATTTGTTGCCGTAACTGTAAATGTATAAGCCGTACCGTTAGACAAGCCCGAAACAGTAATAGGGCTTGCACCTGTTCCTGTAAACGACCCCGGAGAAGATGTTGCCGTATATACGCTAACTGTTTGTCCGCCGGTCGCTCCGGCAGTATAGGCAACAGTTGCGTTTGTATTTCCAGCGGTAGCAGTACCAATGGTCGGTGCTTGTGGAACAGTTGTGGCAGTAATGGAATTAGATGCGGCAGATGCCGAACCAGTTCCAGCGGCATTTGTTCCTGTTACTGTAAAGGTATAAGAGGTTGAAGATTGCAAGCCTGTAACAGTAATTGGAGATGAAGATCCAGTTCCAGTAAAACCGCCCGGACTTGATGTGACAGTAAATGAAGTTGCAGTTGGTCCATTAGGCGTAAAAGTTACAGTAGCCGCGCCATTGTTATATGGGCGTGAAGTGCCCACATCCGTAGCGGTACCAATAGTGGGCGCGTTGGGTTGAAGGTGAGCGACCTTAGATGAGGCGATAACTCCCGGAATGATTGGCATTAGACAATGTCGCCCGAAACTAGCCAAGTGTCTGTGGCAATTTTAACTGCGGTGGCCATCGTGTTGACTGCACGAAGTTTAGGGGCGGTAGAAGTAGCACCTGTTGAAATAATAGTTGTGGTTCCGGGCGTTACGGCAGAAATTGTAGGCTGACCCGCGCCAGTAATCCAAGCAAAGTTAAGTTGTGCTCCTACGGGATAAGCCACAGATGCGTTAGTTGGGATAGTCACCGAAATAGCAGATGCGTTGTTCAGAGTAATAACGGAAGCGCCATCTAAAAGAACTGGTGTATAAGTAGTTCCGGTTTGATTGTTTACAGAATAAACTAAAGTTTTGTTAGTTAGAGTTTGTGTTCCGTTAGGGCTAACGAAAGGGGAAGTGGCAAGAGTTCCGTAGTTAGTAATGTTTGCAGTAAGAATAGAAGTTACGCTAGTGCCGACTGCAATTTGACCTAATGCTAAAGAGTTTGCAGGGGTAGCAGGAACAGTTGGAGATGCGGCAGGTGTTCCAGCAATTACTTGGAACGACACATTGTTTAGCGTTCCTGTGTAATAAGCATCATTAACTGTAACAACGACAAGATCAATTCGAGGGTTTGAACCGCTTGCAGTAGAAACGGTAAGGTTAGTTGAGGCATCGTTGTATGCCATATAAGTACCCATATTTGACTGGGTAGTACCAACGATTGCCGCCCACCCTGACGACACATTTACGGACATATTTCCGCCGCCATTTTGTGTAATCTGTAAATCGGTTGCGTTTACAATTCCGCTTGTTTTCCATATAGCCTGAGTGGTTAAACGATCATTTTCCGCAGGGTGAGATCCATTTTGTAACCAACTTGGAGGTGTTCTTAATGCCATCTTGTCCCCTTAGATATAACTGTTGTACCAAGTAACTGTTGCGGAAGTCGTACCTGCAAGTGTACCTGTTCCAGCAAGGTAAAATTGATTCGCACCCGGCTGAGCATAGAACCAGTTTGATCCGCCCGCAACTAGATTTCGAGCAGTAGAGCCATTAAGGGTAACGAGGCGTTGCCCTAGATCAACCACGATCGTATCCGTATTGGCATAAGTACCCTGAATTGTAATGTAATTGCCCTGAGTGCTATTACCCACGACAGGGTTTGTGACCGGTCCAGTAATGGTGATGACCGGATAGGTATTAGCCCACCCAGCGTTGGTGATTGTTGTTCCAGCCGCTCCACCGCCGTAAGTCAAAGGGTAAACGCGATTGTAAAGGCGGCCTAGATAGTTCGTGCCAATTAAAGAGGTTGATTGCTGGGTATTGTCATAGAAACGAGGATCAGGTGCGAAGAAAGTCCATTGGCTTGTAATGTATCCGTAGGTGAAATCAGGGGTAATAACTGTTTTGGAATCTCTTACGCGAGCATTAAAAAATTGAACATTTGAGGATTGAGGCAACTTAAACTGCAACTGATTAGTTGTGGAAAAAGGTGTGTATGAAGGAGTTGGTAATAAATTACTTTTCAACAAGTTGTAGTTTGCCTGTGCGTTCATAACCGAGTTTGCAGACCCGCCGGAAGTATAGGTATCGGTTAAAGTAACAGGAACGGTGAAGTGAGTATTGTCCACGACTGTAAGAGTCTGAGAAGTTTGATTAAACCCAGTACCAGCCGTACCCGAAGGATTTCCGCTAGATAAAACGCCAGTAACAGTAACAATCTGCCCAGTAACGAAGTTGTGATAAGCCGAGGTTGTATAGGTAATCACGCCGGTTCCAGTAGCAGTAGCGCCGGTAATCGTGGCAGTTGTATTGCTAGAAAGAGTAAGGATTGTAAGTACAATCGATCTTCCGCCTAGAAAATCACGACCTGAAAACATTCCATCGTTGAAACCTTGAGTATCATCCTGATTACGGATTGTAGGCAAGCCCTCAATGCCATCCGCCGTAACAATCTGATAAGGAGATCCAGCACCACCGAAGGCGAATCCATTCCACGCGAAACCATAGGAATTGAGCGAAGTTAAAGTAGCCATTAAATTGCTACCGCCCCTCTAGATGTTGATTGCATTGGAGAAACCGAAGTCACTCCCTGAGTTTGCCCTAGCGTGATTGCAGCAAGTGTACCCGCAGTAACGCTAGGGAGAGATGGATCGGTCGTATAAATACTGTTGTTAATTGTGAGATTGCGCTCGGTTTGTCTATCAGTAAGACCGACCTGTGGCGCAGTTCCTATAAGAGGTAATCCGTGAGCAAGTGCGTAAGCGTTCATTGATGCAATATCGGAAGCACTTGCATTTGCGTTGCCCAAGTTTCCAGCATTACTGCCCGGAAGTGCCGAGTAAGCGTTAGATTGTTGAGCCGCTACTCCTAGAGTGGCAAGTTGTGCAAGAGTGGTCTGAATCTGACCTTGTAGTTTTGTAAGTTTGTCATCCATCGCGGCAGAGATGGCGTTGATTTGATCGTTATAGGCTTGCATAGATGCGGCATTTGCATCATCTAATGCGCGCTGAGCGGTATCCATTCCATCTTTGAGATTTTGATCTGCGGCGGCTTGTGCATCATTAAATCTTTGTTTTTCAGAAGCGAGTGCATCTGTCAAAGTTTTATCAGCGGCGGCTACTGCTTTGTTGTAAGAATCGGTAGCGGCATCTAGGTTTTTATCGTAAATGCCATTTTCTTTTGCTACTGCATCTGCAAGTTTTGATGAATTATCTGCCAGTAGGTTAGAAAGATCAACACCGACTTGCTTATATTGATCCATCATTTGCTGAGTAGCGAGAGTTGTTCCGCTATTCATTTGCTTTGCGAGATCGTTTAAACCGTTATCGGATACATTTTGGATTTGACCATAAAGGGATTTAATTTGAGCGGCAGTTTCCGGAGTTGCATTGAGAATTGCCTGTGACATTTGATCGCCAACTTCCGGACCTTTGGCGAGAACTTGATCTATGAAAGTTTGCGAATACCCTTGAGCCGCAAGGAGTCCGGCATCCTTCTGTAATTTAACGACGGCATCTAATTGATCTTGGAGAGCGGCTTTAAGATCACTAGCGGTAGCGCCTGTGTTAAAGAGAGATCCAATATCGACCTTTGTGGCGTTGGCGAACGCTCCGGTCATCAAGTCGATAGAAGATTGAATGATTGCTTGGCGTTTATCAGCCGCTTGCTTTTCTAAATTAACTGCCTGATCTGCATACTGATTCTGAATAGCAAGAAGGTTATCGTTATGTTGCGTTAGTAGATCAGCCTTTTTAGCGGCAAAGTCAGCATCGATTTGCGCTATTGCATCTGTATGAGTTTTCTCTGCGGCGGCTGATGCCTGATCATAGGCTTGCTGGGCTGAGGCATAGGCTTCATCGTGCTTACGATTAAGATCATCTTTTGTATTGTTAAAAGTTTGTAATGCTTTTGCCTCAGCATCACGACGAGTTGCTAAGGCAGAATCCATTTGATCTTGACGAGTAACGAGATCAGCGGCGTATTGGTCGTTGAGTTTTGTAAGAGTATCTAGGTTGCTCTTAACCAAGGCTTCGTGCGCTTTAGCGGCGGTAGCGGCTGACTTTAATACATTACCAGCGGCACCTAATCCCCCACCGACTCCAGTATCTCCACCTGCGGATGTGCCACCGGAACTAGCAAGTGCGCCACAGAGAGTTGGGAGTGTAATCTTTTTGTTAGCAAGGCTATCGAGGCTTGCTCCGAACTTACCTACGGAGAGAGCGGCTTCGTCAATTCCTTTGCCCATCGCCTTAAACGGCGCACCGAGAACGGGAATCCTTGCAACGGTATCGACAACCTTAGCGATCGCTCCGAGCAGGTAGCCAAATGCCTCAATAATGCCCTGTATGGCGGCTACAACGACCTTTCGCAAGCCTTCGTGGGTATTCCATAGGTCGATCAATGCCTTCAGCCACGCGCCGATTGTGTTGTTATACAGGAACTCGATCGCCGGCACGATCACGTTCATAATAACTTCCATCAACTTTGTCAGGATAGGCATAACGACCGCCCCGATTTTGACGGCTACATCATCGAACTTGGCCTTTAATACTTCCATCTCGCCAGCGAATGTGTGGGTATAACCAACGGCTTGCCCACCGATCTTAGCATTTAACTCATCCATCGCCTTAGCGATAGCCTGATTCTTAGGGAGAGTTGTATCGAGAGTGATACCGAATTCCTTGAACGCCTTAGCATTACCTAGCGTTCCCTTTTCGAGGGTAGCGGCGGCATCTGCTAGGGATTCGTGCTTGTAGCGAGCAAGATCAGCCGCCATCGCCATCAACTTAGTTGATTCGGTAGTCGATCCTGTGGCAGTAATTAACTTTGTATAGGCAGTTTCAGAATCCGCAACAGAGAAGCCGAGTGCGCTCATCTTCTCGGTAGTTTTCTGAACCTCTTCACGATTAGCGGCAGTATTTTGCTTCGCGTTATTCATCGCGGTAGAGAGTTGCTCGGTAGCGACCTGCGTATCTTCGACCGCCTTGATGGCATCGTGAAGTCCGGTGGTGAGAATCTGAAGACCTTGGGTCATCAAATTACCAGCGAATACGCCGAGCATTGTTGTTTTAAGAGAACTGAACTTTGATTCTTGTTCTTTAGCCGTATCGCCGATCTTATTTAATCCAGCGGTAGCCTCTTGAACGGCGGCAGTAAGGTTGGTGAGTTGTACGAGGATTTCGACATTTAAGTTAGGAATATCGCCAGCCATCGGCTACGCTCCCATCGCTCGTCGAACTTCGTCTCTAATATACGCAGATGCCCTGCCCGATTGTATCAAGTAATCACGCGCCGGAATCATATAAGGGAACTTAACCCCACTCGTCCAGCGAGGCGAACCCATTTCAACGGCTCGCGCATACTCAGCATTGGAACTTACGCTTGCTACATAACTTTCGAAACCTGTCCGGCGAACAGGATTAGCGAGGATGTTTCTGTAAAGATTACCGGTTGCATAGTTCGGACCTTCACCCATTCTCGGTCCAATATGAGGATTGTGGCGAAGTTTATTGTTTGATTGAACCGGCGGATTCTTTACTTGACTAGCGTTAGCCTGAGCGCGACTCCATAGATCGCGGGTAATAAGTTGGGTTGCTCTCATACCCGCATCATCCATACGCTTCTGCCAAGCCTTAAGAGCGGCGAACACTTCATTTCTGTTGTCGCTCACGGCTTCTCCATCTGCTCAATCTTGACCTGTTCAATCGCATCCGCAATCGCAAGAAACCAATCGGATTGGGCGGCTGGCAAGTTATCTACCTGCTCAGGTGTCCACCCAAAACTATCTGCGAACTTAAAGTAGAACCACTCTTTTGTGGGGTACTCAAG
>Ga0208386_1000337_pt1 | contig 13498 bp, 9 predicted proteins | sample CryBogCBH16Oct07_FD_185510 | JGI IMG/M metagenome (GOLD analysis project Ga0208386, IMG submission 185510) | Freshwater microbial communities from Crystal Bog, Wisconsin, USA - CBH16Oct07 (SPAdes) | ecosystem: Environmental > Aquatic > Freshwater > Lake | place: Crystal Bog, Wisconsin, USA...
ACGCCTCATAGCCGAGTGAAATATTATCATCACCGAGTAATTGATGCGACCCGGTAAATAGTGATTTGTAATCTCTTAAACTTATATCGTTTTCAGATAGAAATTGCGATTTATTAGCTTGAAAGGGGTTGTTTCTGGATTGATAATTCTCGGGTGTGTTAGTATTTTTTAACGAGAGCGCATTTACGTTTAATTCTGTTCCTGTTATACTGAGATATTGACTATTAAGTAGTAAATTAGAATTAACCGTTTGTGTAGTTTTTTTAGTATTAATGTCCTGGGTGTTAGTTAAAAAATCTTGTTTGTAACTAACCCAGGGATCGTAGAGTGGAGTTGTATTTGTTTCAGGTAGCCGTTTTATACAAGTAAAAATAGCGCTTGCTGGATATATTATGGTACCCGATGTATCTGGAAGCAAGGCGAGAGAAGATAACCCATCAAAACAAAGATAGTGCGGGAGATCTTGTACGTTTTTTGATAAAACTATATATCCTTCTGGACCATTATAGAAATAATAAAATAGCTGTGGACTTTGATCGCCGAGATAATCTGTACCCGTATCAAACGCAAAATATAGACTTAAGTCTGAACCTACAGTAAGAAACCGCGTAGTACCAGCGTTCACATGTTCAATTTTACATAGATGATCGGTCTCAAATTTTATAGTAAAAAAATAACTATTATTAATATCTGTATAAAACCCCGACATTGATACAGCAGCAGTAGATATATTATATGGTGGTTCTTGTACTACGATACAATTTGTATTTGGCGTGACACCGCCTATTGAATTAGCAGCGAGATAAGTTGTAAAACCATCATCAGGTATATACTCAAGCCCTTTAATGCTAACGGAGCTAGTAAGAGGTGTTGATTGTGTTAAGAATAAATTAGAGTAGTTATTTGTAGAGCTATCATTAGCTTGAGCAAAAGCTTCAACAAATGGAAGATCAATACCCTGCTCGGTATAGTAAATATTTTGATTAAACGTCAATGTACTATCGGGACTGTAAGCAGCCGAGAGACCGATATAATTTGACGAATTAAGAGTAACAACCTCCATGTCTTTATTTATTATGAATTCAAATGGACACTAGTTTGTTTGTAGTGTTAATCCCCATTTATTAATTAGATATGCTTGTACTGAAGCTATTTGATCAGGGTCTAATGGACGATCAAATAGCATAAATTCAGAAATTTCTGCGTCAGTTAAATAGCTGTTATAATATGCATCACTTGTACCGAGAAGACCATAAACAAGACTATAGTCGTACTGTCCTGCAGGAATCGTGTATCCCTTTACAGGATTATATCCACCAGAGAGGAAAGCACTAAGTGTTGTGTAATAATTTTGATAATTCTGATTACCTCTTTGAATTATAGCCGTATCTGCAGTAAAATATGCATTAGCGTTTTTATTACCACTTACTGTCGCTGTAAACAGGCTATAATTAGTTAAATTTTGTGTAATAACACCAGTGTTTGTAGGTTGATAAATACCATTATTTGGATCATACGCGCTTGTACCGAAATAATAGCTTGTATCACCTTGCTCTATGGTCATTGAGTTATCGCTTGCAAGCGATACATTGAGATAGGGTAAGTAATTGTTACCGTTTCCAGCAGCTAATGAGCTATACGATCCGTCTTCATTAGTATTAAGATCATATGCAAAAAGTGTGTCTTTACTACCAATAGAGTTAAACTTCACAACAGCAATGACTGTAAATCCTTGACCATAAACAAAAAATACTTTGTCACCGAGAGTACCTGAGGCGAGCGCGTAGAGATATTGACTAGCACCGGGCGATGAAGGGTTTGAAGTGAAGTGTACACACTTACGACCGGATTGACTTTCTCTTGGATAGAGGAAAGTAGGTGCATTTGAACCATCACTAAGGTCACAGTAGTAGTTATTTCTATATGAGCTCTTATCAGTCCATACTAAGACTTTATTATCAGTGTTTTTTGAGATTGTTGTGGCATCGGATGCGTCTAACCATGTGATAAGATCGTAGTTTAACACCGATGAATTAGGATCAAAAGGAATCACTGTCGGGTATTTTGAATCAACACCACTTAGTACCCTAGCAACTGTTAGATAATCAGGTTGTTCTATTTCAAAAATATTTTGCGTTTCAATAGATGAAAGTTGCTGTGTATTACTAATAAGATGAATATCAGTAAAATCATAAATTGATGCAGGAGCCGATGAAATAGTAACATTAAAGATATTTCGAACAATATTACTATTATATGCTGTTATTGAAGGTGTAAAAACAGTAATACCTGAATTACTCTGTGGAAAATAATTATGACTCACAATAGTTGCTATTGCACCTGTCGCTGATTCAGATTGACCAAGGGTATATTGCGGTACAATTTGACTATCAACAGTAATCTCCGGCGTCCCGTCACCAAAATTGTATACTATTTTTTGTGTCTTAGAGGCTGTTTGATCTATATATGTAGGGTCGAAATTAATCGTATAAGGCCCCTTTAATGGACCGACATTTATATTATAGATGACGTCTTGTACAAAATAACCCCACGGTGTATACTTGCCGTCGTCAGCGGTAACAGTATAATTTGTTGTATTAAAATTATCAGTAGATGGGCCACCATCGGCTGTTAAAGGATATACAAAGTTAGCTCCAGAAAGCGGATCATTATAAAAATAATGATCCAAAACAACCGGTGAACCAACTGATGGTTGACTTGATAGCTTTACTGTATACGACTTCACAGTAAATATTTAATAGAGTGTGTTTCGACTACAAGCTTGCTCTAAAGAAAAAACACATACACGTCATCACCTACTATAGATGTCGACATATAATCAAAAGTAAAATTAGACTGACGTATATTGCTTGCAAAAGCAGGCCAATCTGTAATTGTAGTTTTTGCAACCTTACCAGAAATATTTGACACTTGAACCTTTGTTAAGGTCTCGGATATAAATTTAAACCGATCATCAAGGTCTGATAAGAGGTTATTTATACTTAAAAATTGATAGAAAAGCGTTCCTACAGCTTCGTTGTGCTGTGAAACATACTTCTTCACTCTATTACGACATGAGCAATTAACGTTTACTGCAGCGCTTTCAACATCTGCTGCAATATCGGGCATAGCGCTCTTGAGAATATCTCTAAAAGCGCTATTTTCATGTATAAAATCTATAATAACATCACCTAACCAGGTTGATGTAATTACTTCATCTTGTGTCATAAGAACATTTAGTTTATAAAGGGAATAGATCCACTTTCCTTCTTTTTATATATGAAAGACGCAAGTAGGTGTGTAACAAGGCCGCAAAAAATATTAGTAAGTAGAGGTACTTCAACATCTAATTTAATAGGATTATAAAGAAAAGAACACATTAACCCAAACCAAAACGAACTACATTCAGGACACAGAAAAGGTCTACGAATATATGGAATATAAGATATTTTATTTCGTATTGGTTTAAAGATCTCTGAAAAGCTATACATGTACGATACACTTAAACTCAAGCATATGAAATATAGCAAATTAAAAAATAACATTATGCGATAAAATTAACAGCAGTCCCGTTAACAGAGTCAGCTGAAGAAATAGCGCCTGACAATGAGGGATTATCAGTCGGAAGCTGCACTGGTAGAGAAGCAGCGATTGCTGAGTTTGGTACCGAAACAGTAACATTGAGATTATTCTGAAAAAAGGATGTAAGAATTGTATGGTCGCTACTTTCATTTGCTATGATTGACGCTACTACAGGCTGCAACAATTTTCCAAGTTGAATATTAAGATCTTTTGAAGAATCGAATGTAGAGAGATCGTAGCTGTAGATAGGGTAGCTATCGAGCGAATTTTTAAAAAGCGGTGAAAATGGCATCACGTTGACTCTTTTATTGATAGAATCAAAAGACTTAATAATAAAACCAACACCAGTTGCCGATAACGTGTTCATTTGTGAAATATTTATGCAACTAAACCGGCAAGGCTACCGTTATTTGTAAACGTTATAAGATTTGAACTGCCGTAGATGTAATATCCCGGGGACCCGCCAACTCCTGGTATTTGCCCAGTATTATAGCCGGCGTAGCTGCCGGTACTACCATAACTACCAAAAGCAGCACCCGCACCACCAACACCACCGTAACCACCTGTAGGATCACCGGTACCACCACCAGCTGATGTATAAGCACCTTGACCGACTCCCCCTGCACCGCCATACCCGTCGTAATTAACGTATCCTGTCCATTGGTTCATATACGTGCATTGTTGTGTTTTACATTTATAGCAACACCAACAACCGCAGTTTGGTGACGGAATATAGCCGCAAGGTGAAGTACCACCGCAGTTCCAAAAATATGGATAACCGTAGGCATAAAATCCAACGCTTCCTGCACCAGCACCCCCTCCACCTCCACCCCCATATATATTACCGTTATTAACCAGATTAATAGGAGAACTAACGATTAAGGCGCTACCGCCTTGTCCACCAGGCCCGCCGCTTGCATTTAATGCCGTGGAGCCGGCACCGTAGCCACCTGCACCATATATATTACCATTATTAATAACAGAGACCCTATCACGAGATTTAAAATTTGCTAATGTTAGTGTCGGTTTTGTAGGATCTGAGGAACCAACAGCAACATTTGGATTAATGATAACGGTTAAATTTAGAGTTATATCAAGACTGCTAATAACACCAATACTATAAAGGTAAGAACGAAGATCAAACGCTTGCCCGGGTTGAAGTGTTGTTGTATCGATGCTGCTATCAAATGTGTATGTTACCGTTTCTCCGGTGTTAGCCGTTGTACCGATTAGTAGCGGTATAGCAGCCATAAAAGTTATGCTAGATCACCGAAGAGTGTCCAGCCAAAGGTTGAATTATATGATAGTGTTGCAGCTGACCAACGAGTTGATGTATGTTTCAAATTATATGATTGATTCAACGTTAACCCATTGGCATTAAAATACACGGTACCTGTACCTGCTTGAATTACAGTAACCTGATAGCCGTTTCGAACGGTATTTGGGTTAGGTAATATTGCTGATAAAGTTGTTGTATTATTAAAATAGATAACACTGCCACAGTCCATATCTTGCAATGTATAGTTTCCTGTTTGTATATTTGTCGGTGTACCACCGGCAAGATAACCTGTTGCTGATACATTACCAACAATAGTCAAAGCTTGAGTTGGTAGCGCTGTACCAATGCCTAAATTACCTCCATTGATATAAGAATTTCCGTTTGCTTGAATATATGTCCCTGCTGTCCCAGCATTGAGTAGGACAATACTCCCGTTGTCATTTATTGAACTCTGTCCAATCAACTGAACAATATCGTTTGTTCCGTTATTTACGGATATTCCCTTGTATTGAGTCGAAGAAGTTGCAGTAACTTTGTTGGTAGGTGAACTCGTACCAATACCAACGTTACCACCACTTGTATAAGCTACCACATTACCTGCATTACTGTCATAAAGATAGTTAACACCTCCACTCCTATAAAAAGCTCCAGTTGATGCGCCACCCATTCTGTCACCGACTGAAAACAAACTCGATGTACCAGCTACACTAGCAGTAGCGCTGTTTATTGCGTTTAACGCACTAATACTACCATTAACTGTGAGAGTGGTTCCAGGATTAGATATACCGATACCAACGTTACCACCAGAGGCGATTGCTACTAAATTGCCAGTAACAGAATCAGAAATATAATTTGTACCTAACTGTCTGTATAGTGTACTAGATGCACTGCTTCCGCTTCTATCCGTAATATTAAACCCACCCGTTGAACCTTGAGCTGTAAATGTTGGAGCTGATATTGTATTATTAGCACTAACGGTACCGTTAACTGTTAGAGCGGTGCTTGTAGCGGTAGTACCAATACCGACGTTACCGGTGACATTAGCGTTACCTTGCACGCTAATGTTGTTGACGTATGTGTAATTCGCCTGCGATGCACTTAGACCTGACCCAAGTATGAAGGTATTTGTAAAGTTATTAGTACTATTACCAGAACCACCAGCGACAAATGAATAATGGCCAGATGCCGTATTACAAAAACCACCAACAACAATAGACCGGGCACCAGAAGCCGTGTTGAAGCGACCACCACCGATAAAATTGCTGCAACAACTTGCTGTATTAAAGGCACCTGCAGCAATTGCAGCGTTGAAACCTGATGCTGTATTACTGGTACCACCGCCAATAGATGCACCGTACCCTGACGCAGTATTGCATACACCACCAGCAACGTTTGAATAACACCCTGCAGCAAGACCACTAAATCCACCAGTAACATTGCTATAATTACCTGAAGCAGTATTATATCTACCGCCAAGAACACTTGAATAAGCACTAAGTGCTTGATTATTATTACCACCACCAATATTACTTGTGATACCAAGTGCTACATTCGTGCCTCTTGACGGAACAATAGCAGAAAGCGAACCGTTTAATGTATAAGTTAAATAAGCCAAGCTCGAAACTACACTATATGACGTATTCCAGTTACCGCTATTACCTGCTACAACCGTATTCGCGGCATTCCAAGTAGCACTAGTGGATGTTAAAGCGGTATATGCGCTATTCCAATTTGCTGAAGTTGTGTTGACAAGATTTGTAGCTGCAGTATAAGCACTACTTGTTATATTTGAATATGTATAGGCGGTATTCCACTGATTACTATTACCAGCTATATCATATATATTATTTCCAGAGAGATTATTAACAATAGTAAAACCTGTTAAATTTGCAGTTAGATTTGAACCGATAATAAACGAATTTACACCACTTAAATTATTATTAATACCACCGAGTATACTGAGATTTGAGCCAAAAAGGGAAACGGTATTGTTACCGTAGGTAGGTACAACTAGACCGGTTAATCCCGAAACAAGAACAAGCGGATACGCTGAAGTAGGTACGTTTAGTGTAAAGACCGGCTTTAATGGCCATGTTGTTGTCTTTGGACCATAATAGAATCCTGTTGCAGTATCAATATAAAAGTCACCAGATAGACCAGGGTTTCCAAGATAGGTGTTATAGATATTATAAGGTGCACCTGAAGCTGTGTAGATAATACTTCCTCGCTGACCTGTGCAAAGTGCTGTGATAGCGGGAACGTTTAATGATAATGTAGCTGCGATATTACCCATGGTCTTGATTATTTATACTGAAACAATTAATTTTACGCTTATTAAGCATGTGGTGTAATATTAAAATATTTACCACCAGCAGCATATGGAACACCAAGCGGTCCTGCAGACGGACTTACAATAACAAGCGGATTCGATGGGTCAAGGAGTACAGTTTGACCACGTACAACCTGGTTTAACGGACCGTAAACAGCGACGTTTCTAGCGCTCAATACGTCATATTGTACAAGTGTATTAGTGGGGCTATTATATGCAATTGTTGCACTTAATGTCGTTGTATCAATATCGTATGTATATGTACCAGTAGCTGCTTTTAATGTAATTGTACCATTTATATTAAAATTTTTAATTTTAAAAGTTGTTCCGTTATTTTCACCAGTTGTAAAACCCAAACCACACCGAACCGAAGAAGGCCAACTAATCGGTAAACTACTTAAAATAGGATTTGTTAAAAGACTGTTATTATAATCTGTAAATGTATAGTCGAGATAGTTTGTAAAATATTGATCACTAAGGTATTTTGCATCTACTATAATACGATTACCAAAATCCGTTAATCTTACACGAATACGTTTATACTCCGGTTGCTGGTTATTGGTAATTTGTTGATACAAACTTATTGGCTTATCAAATGACCGATCATTTAAATTTTTAGTTCTTGTAACGATACGGTAATCAGCATCATGATTTGCACGTATAGCAATTGAATTTGAAACAGTGTCATTATAACCAGAATTAAAGAAATTTGAACTACCATAATTACCAGTAAGATCAAAACCTACACCAATTATACCACTTTTTAAACCAAAAGTATCTGATGAGGTACTAAGCGACACACCACTAATACTACTATAACAAAGTCCCGGACCCGGTCCACCACCACGAATAATAGGAGCTAGTGTATCGCTAAAAAATACACAAAACCCTTCACTACCACTTACACTCGTACCAAAACATGCATAGTCAAACGAGACTACAATATCAGTCATTGTCTCAACATAATTTGAGCTATATATTGAACCTGCTATAGCATCCGGAGGCAAAGTATACATATAGCCTTAATAAAGCGAGTTAGCTTGTATAGATAGGAATATATCCAATAAAAGCACCTGATTGATTATAGATAGGCATTTTTGCCGTAATACTACCAACACCACCGCTAGTTGCTGAAATACTACCTACTTGAAGTGAGCTTGTTGAAACGCTAAGTGTATTTACCATTCCCTGTGAGCTTAAATTATTCACATATGTATAGTTTGCTCTAGAAGCGCTTAACGAAGAGCCTAAAATGAAGCTATTGCTATAGTTACCGGTGCTATTTGCCGATCCACCAGCTACAAACGAAAAGGGACTTGTAGCTGTATTTGAAACCCCACCCGTTACAACGCTTCCTGCACCCGATACACAATTATTAAAACCACCACCAACAAATGCGTAGCAGTTAGCTGCAGCATTAATACTACCACCTGATACGTTAGAGTAGGCACCAGAAGCAGAATTACATATGCCACCCCCAATGTTTGAATAAGCACCAGATGCGGAGTTGCAGCCGTAAGTTGGCGCTGTACCAGTAGCAAATTTTTGATATACTTGAGAATTTCTAATTACAACACCAACATCAATATTACCTGAGAGAAAAGATCCCGCAGTTGATAAATTTGATGACGCACTAAGCGTACCAGTAACATTAATATTATCTAGATAGTTGATTGGCATATATAGTATTTACCTTGATAATAGTATTTATCAAACAGGCTAATATTATACCGGCTATATGTTACTGTTGGTCACCAAGAACAGTACCGCCTAATGTACCGATAATAAAGTTTTTACCTATAACCGATAAACCTGCTCCTACAATACCGGTGCAGCCTGTGCCACCTGCTATGCGACCGTTATTTGTTATACTTGTTGAAGCTGTAAGGTAAAGCGCTGGACCACCAGGTAGTACCGGTTGATAGTTAATATTAGCCCATCCAGGGCTACCTTGACCTGCTCCAGTACCTGGATTCCTATCATGCGATGGTTCTCCAGCGCCTCCGCCGCCACCAGCAACACTTCCTGTACCTATACCCCCCCAACTACCATGCGCTCCTGTTTGGTAGTTGGCATATCCGCCATAACCACCACCTGTTGCATAAGCCATAGTTTGACCATTACGTGTAATAGACGCAACACCAAAGCTTACAGTATCACCGTTTGCAACAGGTAAGCTTCCTTGAATACGGCCACCGGTACCACCCTGGCCACCACCACCTTGTTTTTGATCTCCTCGACCACCACTACCACCGGGTCCACCAGGACCAGCTAAATCAAAATTTATCGAAGTTTCACCTTCATTTACAGTAATTGTTCCACCGCCACTGTAGCTTCTATACGGTGTAGTATCGGTTGCACCGGTTATAGAACCGTTATTAATAATTTCTGTACTTGTAAAGCTATTAAAAACCTTTGAACCATCAGAGCTTGTACCTATAGCTATTGCAGCTGTATTTTGAGTGTTTCTTGTATTACTACTTGTAGTTGCAAAGGTAATTAAAATGGCACCGTTGTTACCTGTAGCACCAGATGCATTATAACCACCACCTATCCCACCGGTACCGTAGGGTGCAGCAAGTGTCCTACCACCAGAACCACCTGTTACAACACCAGTACCTTTAGCAACATTTGTTCCACCCTTTGAACCACCTACACCACCCTCAGGTCCACCGGTACCTCTTGTAGTTGAACCACCAGCTAATCCTCCTCCACCGCCTCTAGCGGAATATGAGACATTAAATGACGAGAAAGTACCAGATGTTCCGGCTGTATTTGTTACACCGAGAGTACCACCCGTACCAACAACGATAGGTATATTACTTCCTGGTGAAACAGAAATATTATTAATTGTAGTAACTTGGCCACCACCACCTCCACCACCACCAGGATATTGTGTATCTGTAGAACCACCGCCACCACCGCCTCCTCCCCCTATAACAACAATATTTACTGATGCTACGCCTGTTGGAACTGTCCATGTATAGCTACCAGGTGTCGTAAAGTTGGTAATATTGGTATTAACACCAGGTGCTGTAGTAGTTGTTGAGCCAACAGTGCTGTTATTTGTTACAGTTATAAAAAACGGTATACCGGGTGTATTTAATTTTAAACCGTAAGTAGTTTGTGCATATATCTCGGCCTGATCAAAGACGTTATAATTATTTACCGGTGAATTAATCGTTAATGGAATCGGTAATCCATAACGCTTACCATGAAATATATCAATATTAATTTTCTTTGTTACAGACGTTGGAATCGATGGTATGAGTGGGTTGTAATACTTGATCAAGTCACCGTAATAATCATCAATTGCAACAGTGTTACCATCAGCATATGCTTTATATAGATAAAAAGCATCAGCAATATCCTGTAAAGATAGGCGCCCGGTTGTAGGTAATGCGTTATTACTATTAGGCATATAATTTACTTATTTAAACATTAAAGGCCTCAAGTATAGTGAGTATAATTAAAGGCCTAATACTGAAATCTTATATGCTGAAGCAGATGGTACGAACGAGAAACCAACCTGTAACTGCGTTGAATTTGGTACACAAATCGAGGGATAAACAACCTGATTTGTATTTTGATCTACTACAGTTGCTGCAACATCAGTTGTACTTAAATTATGATTTACTGTAAAGCTTGAAAGTGACCCGTTACCAAGATATGTTGAATATTTGTTTCCTGGTAATAAAGCAAAACTCGGTGAACTTAAAGTACCGTAGACAGTCATATTACCGCACATGATACTAGTTCTTACAATAACAGAATCATAGATAGACGAACTATATATGTTTGCAGTTTGAGCAGAAAATGCATTAGTGACTGTCGAACCATTAGCATTTAAATTTCCGGTAATTACACCACCAGTACACACATTATTACACGCAATAATCCCGTTAACATACGTGTAACCAGAGCACGTAGCAGTTATACCGGATCCAATAATAAACGCATTACATGCTCCGCTATTGATAGTATTACCGCATCCACCCGCTATGTAACCATTCGCTCCACTTATTGTATTATTATATCCGCCACCGATAACACCATAAACGCATGAAGCTGTATTACTAGAACCTCCACCAATGACAGAATAGCAACCAACAACATTATTTGCACAGCCACCGGTTACAACACCGAATCTACAAGCTGAATTATTACTACCACCGAGTATACTTCCGTAGTTTGAATACGATGTGTTACAAACACCACCGGCAACTATCGACCCGTTACCTGTGGTAGTATTTGTGCATCCTCCAAGTATGCTACTATTACAACCAACAGCGTTATTACTACAACCACCTGAAATAACAGAGCCTGAACCCTGTGATAGATTACCACGGCCTCCGCCAATAGTAGCGTAGACATTCGATACGGTATTACTACCTTTATTTGGATATATTGAGCCTGGACTTGCACCAAAAGTATAAACAGTATTGTTAGAAAACACGTTACCAGAAGCTGAAATACTTCCCACAACAGTTAATTTAGACGTCGGTGTACATGTACCAATACCGACATTACCTGCTGCTGTAACACGGACACGTTCGTTGCTAGCTAATGTACCACCTGTATGAAGAAGGATATCAGCATTTGAAGCAGTTCCGATAGCTAAATTATTACTCTGAGTATAGATATAAGCATCATTCGGACCCGTAATACTATATGACGAAACAGCATATGTACTACTATTAATACCAACGTCGAGATAATTTTGACTATCATTGCCGTTATCCGCTGTTACAACAATATCAGTTGAGGCATTGGTACCAGAATTTATATTTTGATGATTGACTTGTGTAAAATTATTACAGTTTGAAATGAATTCAGCACGTGTATTGGAGAGAGATGTTCCGGTATTACTCGGACTAACACGTAAAAAATTCGAATAAGCACTCGAAGCTTGTACAAAGCTTTGTGATGAGAGGTTATTTACAAATGTATAGTTCGGCACATTTGAAGCAAGACCTGACCCTATAGCAAAAGAATTATTACCTGAAACGGCGTTATTACAACCACCGAGAGTTGCTGAGTAGTTCCCTATAGCGTTGTTGCTAATACCACCGAGAACTGAAGCATAACAACCTGAAGCTGTATTGCTACCACCCCCTGTAACAACTGTACCATAACCAGAAGCTGTATTATAAGAACCACCCAAAACACCGGAGTAGTTACCGGTTGCTTGGCTACCTGTAGTATTAGCTTGTATTGACGGTAAACCTGTTAACGTAAACGGTTGTGCTGAAATTTTAGCAAAAGTTGTACTATTGAAAGCGTATGTTGATGTCGCACTATTAGCTACAACAAACGCATCTACGGGTATTCCTGCTTGCCAACTAGCACTATTTGCATTTACAGTTGTATAAGTGCTATTCCAATTCGCACTAAGTGCATTTACCGCTACAAAAGAGCTATTACCACCGCTCCAAGAACCACTATTTGCCGTAACAATAGAGGCAATATTGTTCCAGTTAATACTATCAATACCTGAAAGAGAACCGATTACCGATACACCATTTGAAAATGTTGTTACACCACTTAGTGAGTTTTGTACTACAACAGGTGCACTTCCACTGCCAACGTATGTAACGGGTATAGCATACTTTACCCCGGCTAATTGAATTATTAAAGAGTTCGTAGGCCTAAAACCAATAGAAGCTGAAAGAACGGGAGACGGTAGACTTATATTTGAAAGTGTCTGAAATGTTGTATTAACAGCGCCGGTTACATTAAGATTACCATTTAGATAAAAATCGCCCTGAAACGGCTCAGCCGCTGAGGCAATAGGATCGGTAGCAGAATCAGGATACCCGCTAGTTGGGCTAGTATGGTGGTTCTTTCTATGAAGCTTATTATGAAACCGTGCGTTATCAGACATGATCGAAATTATTTATGCATAAATCCTTAAAATAACAGATGCTCTTGTTGGGAAAAGTAGCTACTTGAAAAACCAGTATCAATCAGCTATAAATATATACGTGTCCCTAGGACGCAAATATGAGAGTAATAGTATTTGTTCTTAATAGGTTATTTCCTACCTATCTCAAGAACCTCAAAGAAGACATACGCTTTTTTCTAGCTATGATTAAATATTAGCGTGGAATTTCTTAGAAATTTATTTCAACGCCAAGCAGTTACAGCAAATACTGTTATACCGCAATATCATACTATCTTTGGCTTCACGACCAATAATAAGATAGCCGCTGCTGCAATTGATATTGTTTACTGGTTTATTATTTTTGTAGCGTATTGTTTTGCGTTTCATGCTCTTAATGTTATTCTTATTTCTTGGAACTGGTTTT